>Ga0182018_10002851_pt1 | contig 16523 bp, 14 predicted proteins | sample 812P2MmetaG_FD_120490 | JGI IMG/M metagenome (GOLD analysis project Ga0182018, IMG submission 120490) | Permafrost microbial communities from Stordalen Mire, Sweden - 812P2M metaG | ecosystem: Environmental > Terrestrial > Soil > Wetlands > Permafrost | place: Sweden: Stordalen | collected... | reverse complement strand
TTTGGAAACCATGGAAACCGGCGCGGCAGCGTAAGTCTTTTAGAATCTGGAGCGGGCGATGGGAATCGAACCCACGTCCGAAGCTTGGGAAGCTTCTATACTGCCATTGTACGACGCCCGCTCGGTCTTGATTATTCTACCCACGATGGCGGGGCGTTAACAACTGCTTCCGTGACGTCGTTGGTCGCGATGTGCCGATCGATCTCCGCCCTTCCCTTCGCCCGCAATCGACGTGGCGTTCCTCACTAGCCGACGCACCTGCGCCAGTTCCAGCTGCCGCATCCTTCCTGGACCCAGCGCACGCGCACTGCGAACCACGACAAATTCGGCGACCCGGCGCCACAGCACCCGTCACACAGGAGGTTAGCGATTACACAGCAAATGCCGCCTGCATTCTTGACGGTGACGCACGTGTTCGTTAGCGTGAAGATGTGCGAGGCGTCTCCCCATTTCGCCTGCGGGGCCTCTCCAGAACGACCGAGGGCGGGAGAATCCATTGTCGAACTCAATCATCACACTCACGACGGACTACGGAACCAGTGATCACCTCGTTGGCACCCTCAAGGGCGTCATTCTCAAAATAAATCCCGATGTGGCCATCGTCGATATCACACACCACGTCACTCCGTACGATTTGCTCGACGGTGCCCTTGCGATTGGCGCAGCCTATTCTTATTTTCCGGCGCGCACCATTCACGTCGTAGTGGTCGATCCAGGCGTGGGTACCGTGCGCCGTCCGCTTCTAGTCACGTCCGAAAATCAATATTTTGTGGCTCCCGACAATGGCGTGCTCTCCCTGATCTACGAACGTGACCCGACCGCCGTTGTGCGTCACGCCAACGTCGAGCATTACTACCTACAACCCGTAAGCAAAACCTTCCACGGTCGCGACGTATTTGCGCCCGTCGCTGCATGGCTTGCCAAAAGCGGCCAGACCGCAGCCATGGGCGATGTGATCGAAGACTACAAGAAATTTGCCATGCCCCGGCCCAAAGCAACGGATGGAGTATTGAAAGGTAGCGTCATTCGCGTCGACGGTTTCGGAAATCTCATAACGAATTTACGGCCAGAGGATTTTTCCGAGGAAGCGCGAAAAGCCGGCAAAATCGATCTGCAGGTCGGCACGCATCCGGTCTCCCGGCTCGTGGAAACCTTTGCCCTGGGCAATGCCGGCGAGCCAATCGCTTACATTGGGTCAAGTGGGTACGTGGAGATCGCGGTGAATAAGGGAAGCGCGGCCCGCACGCTAGCGTTGGGACGCGGCGCCGCAGTCACCTTGGCCGCGAAACAGTAGGCTACACGCTCGGCACGCACATGGTGCGGCCGCTTTCTGTTTACCCTGAGCTTCGAAGGGAAGCGGGCGCATTTCCGGGCTAGCAAAAACCATTGGAGCTCACAAGTCTTGTCACATTCAGTGGCAGATGCTGTTCCGTAAAAGACAATCAGCGCGTCAAATCCATCACCGCCATCTGCGATCGCGTCCGCGGATCCAGCCAATCGCGCCAGGCGTCACCAAGCAAATTGAACGCAAGCACCGCCATCATCACCGCCAACGCCGGAAAAATAACCAGGTGCGGCGCGTCAAAAAGATGACTGCGCGCATCATTCAGCATCGCGCCCCAACTGGGCACTGGTGCAAGAACGCCCAGTCCTAGAAAGCTGAGCGTAGACTCCGCCAGAATCGCCCCGGCCATCCCAATCGTCGCCTGAATCAAGACCGGCTGCAGAATATTCGGCAAAAGATGTGTGGCCAAAATGCGCCTATGCGACGCTCCCAGCGAGCGCGCCGCAAGGATGAATTCCAGTTCCTTCACTTTCAGCACCTGGGCCCGTGCCAGCCGCGCGTATCCCGCCCAACCGGTGATCACCAATGCGAGGATTACCTTGCTGATTCCCGGTCCCAGGAACGCGGCAAACGCGATCGCCAGCAAAATCCCCGGAAAAGACAAAAACGCGTTGATTAGCAACAAATTCACAAACCGATCGAACCACCCCCCTGCGTACCCTGCCAACATTCCAACCATCAAGCCGGTAAACCCGCAGCCAAACACCACCGACGCCGCCACCAGCAGCGACACGCGCGCCCCATATAAAGTCCGCGACAACGTGTCCCGCCCCAGCTCATCCGTGCCCATCCAGTGCGCGCGTGAAGGTGCTTCGAGACGCGATGGCAAGTCTTGCGATGCAGGATTGGCAGGCGCGATCCACGGCGCCAGCAGTGCCGCGAAAATCAAAAGCATGGCCACCGCAAATCCCACGCGCGCCAGGATGCTCTGGCCCAAGAACTGCCGCACGATGGCAAGAAATCTCACGACAGCCTCACCCGCGGATCGATAACCGAATACAGCACGTCGGTAAGCAAATTCACGAGCACGTAAGACACGGAAATCACGAGGATGCATCCCTGCAGCAACGGGTAATCTCGCGAAGAGATTGCCTGAACCGTGAGCCTGCCGATTCCCGGCCACGAAAAAATAGTCTCCGTAACAATCGTGCCTGCCAGCAAAGTCCCGAATTGCAAACCCAAAATGGTAATGATGGGAATCAGCGCATTACGGAACGCGTGCCGGAACAGCACGGTGCTCATCGAAAGCCCCTTGGACCGAGCGGTCCGCACATAGTCGCTCGACAATTCCTCGAGCATCGACCCCCGAACCATGCGCGTAAGAATCGCCGCAAGCGCCGCGCCCAGCGTCGCAGCCGGCAAGATGTAATAAGCCGGTCCGCCGCGCCCCGATACCGGCAACAGCCCCAATTCAATCGAGAAAACCAGAATCAGAACAGGCCCCAGCGCGAAGTTAGGTACCGCGAGACCAAAAAGCGTAAAAAGTCCCACCGCGCGGTCCGCCCCTTGGCCCCGTCGGTATGCGGCCAGAATTCCCGCTGGAATGGCAATCGCCGCGCAAACGATCAAAGCAAGAAACGCCAGGCTCAAAGTCGCCGGGTAGCGCTCAAAAATAATCCGCCGCACGGGCGCCTGGAATTTGAACGATTGCCCAAGATCGCCATGTGCAAGCTGCCGCAGATAGTGTCCGTATTGCGTCAATAACGGCTGATCTAGCCCGAGGGCGTGCCGCAACTGCACGATTTCACCGGGAGCCGCCCCCTCGCCGAGCATCTGCTCGACGGGATCCCCCGGCACGATGTGAATCATCAGAAATACCAGCGTCAGAACGAGCCACAACGCCGGCAAAGTGAGCAGGAAGCGCTGCAGGACGTGGCGCGCCATTTATCGGCTTCGCGCAGGCGAATCAGAGTGAGATTTAGCGGTGTCCATGCCCATGGCAGCCTGCGGGGAATCCGCCACAGGTAGTCCTATCGTTTGCGCGTCGCTCAACGAAAGAATCCGCTCGATTTTCACGCGCGCCACGCGCTTGCCATCCATCTCCACAACGGTAAACCGCGAATTCCCGTACTCAAAGCTTTCGCCGCCCCGAGGTATGAAACCGAGCTGATCGAGCACAAAACCACCAACGGTGGCATAGGCTGGATCCTCGGGCAAAGTGATGTTGTACTGCGCGTCGAGATCGCGCACGTTCAAAGCCGCGTCGAAAATCACCGCGCCGTCGGCGAGCGTCAGCGGCCGCTCGACGACATCGAACTCGTCGTCGATCTCGCCCACCACTTGCTCCAGAATGTCTTCCAGGGTCACCAGTCCAAGGATGCTGCCAAACTCATCCACCACCAAGGCCATCCCCACACGCCGGTTGCGCAATTCGCTAAGCAGCTCGCTCGCCGGTTTCGTCTCCGGCACAATCAAAATTTCGCGAATCACTCGCCGAAGATCGAACGGAGCCGGCGCGAGATTTTCTTCCAGCCGCCGCTCGCGATCCTGCAGCACCCAGATCATGTCCTTGATGTGCACGAAACCAAGCACTTGATCTTCTGTCCCGCGATACACCGGAATGCGGGATCGCTGCGTCGTCGCAAATGCCCGCATCACTTCATCCAAAGTGGATTCCACCGGCAGCACGTGCATGTCCGGCCGCGGCACCATGATTTCACGAACTTGCACTTGGCCCAGTTCGATCGCGCTGACGATAAATTTCTCTTCGCCCGGCGCGATCAACCCGCGTTCCCGCGCCTGCTGAATCTGAATTTGCAGTTCTTCGGTGGAATGCGCAGCACTATGCCCCTGTGGTTCCGACACACCCAGCGCCTTCACAATCGCGCCGGAAATCCCGTCCAACAGGTCAATCGCCCACCGGAACGTATTCAGAAACCAGGAAAACGGCCGCGCAATCAGCAACGCCACGCGTTCAGCCCGCGCCAGACTCACCGTTTTGGGTACCAGCTCGCCGATCACCACATGCACGGCGCTGAGCAATGCGAACGCGCCCGCGAGTGCCGCAGCATGCGCTAGAAGCGCTGCTCGCGCTCCGCCGCCCGCAGGCCACAGCGTTTGCAACAGATTTGCGAGCGTGTTCTCGCCAAGCGCGCCAAGCGCCAAACTCGCAAGTGTTATGCCCAATTGCACGCCGGAAACGACCCGGTGCAGATCGCTCAGCAACCCCTCGACGACTTTCGCGCGCGGATTTCCCTTTTGCACCAGCTGCCGCACTCGCGATAATCGCACCGCTACAAGCGAGAACTCCGCCGCCGCGAAGAAACCATTCAGCGCGACAAGCGCAAGCACCCCGATCAACCGCACGGCGAACATACGTAGTTGGGATGGCCCCCTTTTCGCATTGTATCAGCACAAACCGGGCCAAGGTGACCGGTTGCGTATCCCGGCAGCGCGCAACAAAGCATGTGGCGCAAGGGCGGAGTCCACGTAGCGCTGTTCACCCTGAGTTTCGAAGGGCGGTTTTTTCCTACACCCGCATCACACCAAATACGCCCGGTTGCGCACCAATCCCTGCTCTTCTACACTCACAGTTTCGCCTTACGAGCGGGAGCCAGCTTGCGACTTGTCCTACGCGTCTTGTTTTGGACTCTCACCATCATCGTCGTCGTCATCGCCGCGACGGTTTGGTGGTTTGTCTATCGGCCTCTGCCAAGGCTCGACGGTTCGATCGCTCTTGCCGGCCTGCAAAAAGACGTCATCGTCGAGCGCGACCACTGGGGCGTCCCGCATATCCGCGCGAATTCTGTCGAAGACATGGTCGAAGCACAGGGCTACGTCATGGCGCAAGACCGCCTATGGCAAATGGATCTCCTGCGCCGGGTCGCTCGCGGCCAGCTATCCGAGATTCTCGGTCCAGCCACCCTCAACGTCGACAAGCGATTCCGAACCATGGGCTTCAGCCGTGCCGCCGATCGCGACTTCGGCCTGATGGACCCCGCCTCTCGCTCGCTCTTCGACGCCTACGCTCGCGGCGTCAATCATTTCATCGAACAACACAGCGACCAGCTGCCGCTCGAATTTTCCCTGCTGAAATACAGACCACAACCCTGGCAGCCCACCGATACCCTCGTCATTTCCGGCTACATGTATCAAACCCTTACCGACACCTGGGAGGAAGAGATCGATCGCGCCAAAGTCACCGACCGCGTCGGCACGGAACGCGCCAAAGATCTGTTTTCGCCGGACGCGGCCATGGATCATTTCGTCGTCGGCGACCCAAACGTCGTGAACGATGGCTCGCAGCGCTCCCGGGTCGATCCCGACGACGAGGACGACGACGATGATGACGACGACATGGAATCCGATGACGCTGTGCTCAAGGCGGGCTTCACACCGCCAACCGATACCATCGGCGCAGAGAGCGGTCCCGATTTAACATCTGCGCTGGCGAGTTCGGTCCTCGGCTACCTCCAGGATTCCGCCCGCGAGATCCGCCACAGCCTCGGCAGTAACAATTGGGTCGTCAGCGGCGACCACACCGCCACGGGAAAGCCGCTCCTCGCCAACGACACCCACCTGGAACTTTCGATTCCGCCCATCTGGTACGAAATCCACCTCACCGCGCCCGGGTGGAACGTAAAAGGTTTCACGCTGCCCGGCGCCCCGCTCATCGTCATCGGCCACAACGACCGGATCGCTTGGGGCTTCACCAACAACGGAGCCGATGTGCAGGACCTCTACACCGAAACATTCAATTCCGCCGCGGCCGACGAATATCGCGTCAACGGCAAATGGGTGAAGGCGCAAATCTTCGACGAAGTCATCCACGTAAAAGGCCAGCGCGACGAACATCTACAACTGGCCGTGACTCGCCACGGCCCGATTGTTCGTAACGAAGCCGGCAAATCCTACGCCCTGCGCTGGACCGCCACCGAACCGGGCGGCCTCTCCAACGTTTACAACTGGTTAGGCAAGGCGCAAGACTGGGAAGAATTTCGCAACATCCTCAAAAAGGTCTGGGGACCAGGGCAGAACGCCGTTTACGCCGATGTCGAAGGCAATATCGGCTACATCATGGCCGCGCGTGTTCCCATCCGAAAGAAAGGTCACGGCGAAATTCCCTATCCGGGCGATACTGACGACTACGAATGGACCGGGTACATTCCCTTCGATCAACTTCCGCAAGCGCTGAATCCCGACAGCGGCCTGATCGTCACCGCCAACGCCCGCGTCGTCGGCCCCAACTACAAACCTTACTTGACCGATCGCTGGGAGGAACCTTATCGCACCGCGCGCATCTACGATCTCCTTCACGACAAGCACGGCTTGCGCCCCACGGACATGCTGAAGGTGCAAACCGACACGTTCAGCTATCCGCACTTGTTCCTCGCGGATCAGCTGTCCGCAGCCGCCAAAATCGCCGCGCCGAAAGACGATCGCGCGAAAAAACTGATCGAGGGCCTCAAGGACTGGAACGGAATCGCCGACGCCGATTCGCCCGAAGTTTCCTTCTTGGTGGCATTCCGCCGCGCCACCCTGAATCTGATTCTGGAACCGTACCTGAACGACCAGACCAAGCTATATCGCTGGCGGACGACCACATTTCTGCAAAAGGTGCTCACCGATCGCCTCGCAAAGTGGCTGCCCTCAACCTATAAGACCTACGATGCCTTGCTCGTCGCAGCTGCTGACCGCGCCGTCGCTCAACTCACGGAAGACTCGAAGAGTCCGCGCATCGAAGACTGGCCATGGAAGCGATTCAACTCCCTCGACATGATGCACCCCATCGGCCGTGAAGGTTTGCTGAAAAAGCTGCTGAGCATCACCGGCAAGCCGCAATCCGGCACCAGCTACAGCGTCCGCGCTGCCACCAAAGATCATGGTCCCGCGATGCGCTTCGTAGCCAATCCCGCCAACTGGGACGAATCCATATTGCTCATCCCCGCGGGCCAATCCGGCCAACCCGGCAGCAGCCACTATTCCGACCAATTCTCCTACTGGTACGAAGGCAACCCAATTTTCGCCTCCTTTACCGACGCCGCCGAAGCCAAAGACCGCAAGCACACGCTAACGCTAACTCCCGCACCGTAAAACCGCGGTCAGCAACTCAAGCGTCGACCGACCAGTCCCAACTCGCAAAGTTCCACTCCTAACCGAAACCGCACCTCGCGTCCTCACGGCACGGTCATCCTGAGCCTATCCGACGAGGATAGGCGAAGGACCTGAACACTAGACACCAGACTCATCGTTGCTTGGCCGTCGTCGGCGACTCTGCAAGCCTCCGACACAAAGCGATTGTCTCAATTCTTCGGCGTGCCTTAGAATGTTATGTGCCACATACTACTGAGCGCGCTGCCAATGTCAGGCGCAAACGAGGCGTCATCGCGTGAACTCAACTCCCGTCAAAAAGCCCGAGCCTTCCAAGAAGCCGGATTTCGAGAAGTCGCTCGTGCGCTTGGAGGAAGTCGTGCGTCGGCTGGAAAGTCCGCAGCTCTCTCTCGACGACGCCATGAAGTTATTTGAAGAAGGCGTGGCCCTTTCCCGTGAATGCCAGAAGCAACTCGAAGAGGCTGAAGGCCGCGTCGAAATCCTCCTCAAAAAAGCGGACGGTAAACTTGCCGCCGAACCCTTCGATCCCGAGCGCGAGAACGAATCGTGACGGTTGCGAACACTCCAGTCCCTTCCACTCCCGCGCCGATGACTCTTCCCGCCTTCTTTGAAGAAGACCGCGTAGCCGTCGACGCCCAGCTGGAGAAGTTGCTACCTTCGGAAACGACTCCGCCCGCTTCCATTCACGAAGCCATGCGCTACAGCGTCCTGGCCGGCGGCAAGCGTATCCGCCCGATTCTCTGTCTGGAAACAGCCCGAATTTTCGCCGACGACGTGACGCCCGCTTTGCATCCGGCCTGCGCCATCGAATTTATCCACACCTACTCGCTGATTCACGACGACTTGCCCGCGCTCGACAACGACGATTTGCGGCGGGGCAAGCCGACATCGCACAAGAAATTCGGCGAAGCGACAGCCATTCTCGCCGGCGATGCGCTGCTTACCCTAGCTTTCGAAGTCGTGGCCGCAGCTCCGGTCGATGCCGAGCGCCGCGTAGCCATGCTCACCGAAATTGCCACCGCGGCCGGCACCGTGAACGGCATGGTCGGTGGCCAAGTTGCCGATCTCGAAGCCGAAGGCAAACCCGTCGCCAAGAAAATGCTCGAATACATTCACCGCTCCAAAACCGCTGCGTTGATTCGCGCCTCGGTAACCGCCGGAGCGTTGTGCGTCGGTGCGAGCAAAGATGACGTAGCCCGCTTGCGGCGTTTCGGTGAAAAAATCGGCTGGGCGTTTCAAGTCACCGACGACATTCTGGATGTGGAAGAATCTTCCATGGCGCTCGGAAAAACGGCCGGTAAAGACATTGCCCAGCAAAAAGCTACCTATCCCGCTGTCTACGGCTTGGAGCGCTCTCACGAAATCGCCAACGATTTGGCGACGCGCGCGATCGCCGAACTTGCTCTCTTCGCCGAAAAAGCCGCGCGGCTCCGTGACATCGCGGAGTTTCTGGTTCTTCGCCGCGCCTAACCGGTTTGGCGCCAGCATGAAATCCAGACCCGCCAAGAAACGTCTCGATCTTCTACTTGTGGAGCGCGGCCTGGCCGAGTCCGCTGCTAAAGCGCAAGGCATAATCCTCGCCGGCGAAGTCTGGGTTGACGACATCCGCACCGACAAAGCCGGCGCCTCTGTTGCGGCCGATGCGCGAGTTGCCGTAACGAGCCGGGCTCAAAAGTACGCCAGCCGCGGTGGCATCAAGCTGGAAGGCGCGCTGGCGGACTTCGCGATCGATCCGGCCCATCGCGTTTGCCTCGATATCGGATCGTCAACCGGAGGCTTTACCGATTGCCTGCTGCAAAAAAGCGCGTCGCGTGTCTACGCCGTGGATGTGAACGTCGATCAGCTGGCGTGGAAACTGCGCCAGGACAGCCGCGTCGTGCGCATTGATCGCAATGCCCGGGAATTGAGTCCCCAAGATATTCCCGAACCCATCCAACTCGTCGTCATCGATGTTTCGTTCATTTCCGCCGGCAAAATTTTGCCGCCGGCATCGATCATTGCGAAGTCAGGCGCGGACCTGCTCATCCTCGTCAAACCTCAATTCGAGCTGCCGAGAGAAGACGTCGGCGCCGGCGGCATCGTCGACGATCCGGCGCTGCATGAAAAAGCCGTCGAGAAAGTCCGGACCGCCGCCCTTAAGGCCGGGCTCGAAGTCCTCGCCGTTCGTCCCAGCCGGCTGCCCGGCGCCGAAGGCAATCAGGAGTATTTTCTCCACGCGCGCAAAAAGGGGCTGGAGTAGAATCGCAAGCATACATGCAGCCCTTGGTGTCCTTTCAAACAGTCGGCATCATTTCGCGCCCCCGGCGTTCCAGCTTAGCCGTGGTTGTACCTCCGCTTCTCCGCTGGTTTGAAGCACGAAAAATCAACGTGCTGTACGACACCGAAACAGCCAGCGTGCTCGATGACACCTCCCAGGGCCTGACCCGCGATGAAGTCGCCAGAGGTTCGCAGCTTCTGCTGGTGCTCGGTGGAGACGGCACCTTGCTCGCCGGCTCGCGGGTCGCGGCGCGATTGGGCATTCCGATCTTGCCGATCAATATGGGAAGCCTTGGCTTTCTCACCAGCTTCAAACTGGAAGAGATGTATCCGGCCCTGGAAGAGACGCTGGCCGGAAAATTGCCATCGAGCGAACGGGTCATGCTGGACGTTGGCCTCATTCGTGAGGGCAAGACCATCGAATGCCAAACGGTGTTGAACGAAGCGGTCATCAACAAAGGCGCACTCGCCCGCATGATCGATCTGGAACTCATGATCGACGGCGAATTTGTGTGTCGCTACCGGGTGGATGGTTTGATTGTGGCGACGCCGACCGGCTCGACCGCCTATTCCCTTTCTGCTGGCGGGCCGATCGTGCACCCGTCGGTCGAGTCCTGGGTGATCACACCGATTTGCCCACATACCTTGAGCGATCGGCCGGTGGTGATTCGCGATTCGTCCGAGGTCGAAGTCAATCTATCCGTTGGCACGGAATCCGTTTTCCTGACCCTCGACGGACAGACCGGCATACCCATGCAACCGGGCGACCAGGTCCGCATGAAGCGGGCTGCGGAGCGGCTGAAGCTGATCCAGCCCCAAAAGAAGTCGTATTTCGAGATCCTGCACAGCAAGCTTAAATGGGGCGAGACCTGATTCCCGGCCGCGAAGGCCATCGGGACGACGTCATTTTCCTGATTCGCTCTGCGAACTTTGTTTGCCAATTCGATGCCTATCGTCCTGGAATATCTACCATAAGTATTGATTCTAGAGGCTTAAATGCCCTTTAAAGTCTGCAACTTACAGATTTCAATGACTATAGATTCTAGGAATTCTACAGATTCGTCGCTGCGTAGGCCGGATGTATGCCAGAAAGTCCCGGCCTCAACGTCGAGACGACGCTCAGGCCGTCGAGATTACAGCAGCTTTACCAACGGTGGCTCGCGCACGTCCACGCTGCGAAATTCCGATTCGCGCACGGAGCCATCGCGTCGATACCCGGCAGCCTCGTAAACGGCGAGCGCTGTTTCGTTTTCTTTGGCGCGTGTAGAGGAACGCTTCGCGGCAGCCAGCGGCTCGCAATGCAGCGTGCGCGGTATCGAGTAATGCGCGGCCCACGCCACGGCCAGCGTGCCCTGTGAACCAACAACAGGTACATCTCGCCGTCAGGAGGATAGACGGCGCTGAAACCGATGAATCTGCCTGGTTCGTTGGTGGCGACCCGCAGAACGTCTGGCGGCGCGTGCTCAACCACGACCTTGTCCGTTCCTCCAGGGGGACATCGGTCCACGATTGCTGCTCGATGCGTCCCATAGCTTGCGCGTGTTGTTGCAGAAATTGCTGCAGGAGAAGTACGCGCCGCGCCGCAGCGCAAAGAACCAGTCCCGAACAACGGATGGATAGATGGCCCTTCTGGTTTAGTTTTTGGGCATGACGCTCAATTCGTCCTTTACGTTCGCTGCACCGGCGACTTGGGTAGCCGCAGAATCGATGGCGCTTTTCTCGTGGTCTGAGCGTACCGGGCCCTTCAGTGTCACAACACCATTCCGAGAAATGATTTTTACATTGTGGGCGTACGTCGATAGCGATTTGTCCGCCATCACGGCCTTCCTGATTTTGCGAGTAATTTCGCGGTCGTTCTCCGACCATCCTTGCTGATCCGCCCTGTTTGCGTCGGGACTATTCCCAGGTCGGTTCGCGGCGGCATTGTCCGGAGTTTGCGACTGCGACCCAGAATTGTCGGGACTCTGTGCCGCGACACTCAAGGTGAGTGGAACCAAGGAGACCGCCAGCAACAACAAAAAGATCGCACTGAAGGCTATGGACCAGGGCCGACAAACCACTCGTAAACAATTTTGAACGCCCATATATACGCTCCTCTGCGGCAAGCCCTCTCGCCTGGGCTGGAAGCCTATGTTCGGGGTCCATCAAGCTCCATACAGAGGGTTCCGTACAGCTTAGGGAAACATAATGTAGAGACTTTCGTGACGGTCAAGCCGGGCAGCCCAATATTCCTACTTTGTCCTAGCCATTCCGGCCTCCTCATCATCTAAGGCGTAGAAATCACAGCTACACTCCGCCAGAGAATGCCGCGAAGAAACCTGCGGAGGCTCCCGACGCATGTCAGCAAATCTGCAAACTTCATCTCAAAGAATGGGTGACACCGGGACAACGCGCCAAACTCGAAGCGGAATACAACGCGGGCATCGCATCAAGAAAAACTTGGCGTGAGATCGGCGCTGCGCTCGGTCAGATCGTGAAAGGATGGGAACGTGGGCGCTAGTTGCTATCTAAAACGCGGCAACTGGATGGGTGGGATGTTGAAACCCAGAGTTCGTAATTTGCGCAGCTGTCTAAGGGTCGAGCAATATCCATGTTGGCGCATGGTCGCTGGCGTTTGCGTGGCCACGAACCCATCGGTCTACACCGCCATCCACCAACCTGTCCGACACCATCGGCGAGAGCAGAAAGTGATCGAGTCGCATGCCTTTGTCCTTCGGCCACCGTTCGTATTTGTAATCCCAGAATGTCCACAGTGGTCCGTTCGGATGTAGCGTCCGCATTGCATCGGTCCAGCCTTGAGCCTGCAAACGCGCAAAGGCTTGGCGGCTTTCGGGCTGGATCAACGCATTGTTGTCCAATGACCGAGTTGGATAGATGTCCTGCGGTGTCGGCACGACGTTGTAGTCACCGGCCAACACTACGGGGACGCCGCTTGCCATGAGTTCGGCGGCATGGGCAATGAGCCGCTCAAACCACGCCAATTTGTAGTCGAATTTCGGTCCAGGCTGCGGATTTCCATTGGGGAGGTAAATCGAAGTGATCAGAACTCCCTGAACAGCCGCCTCGATGTAGCGGGCTTGGTGGTCTTGGGGATTTCCCGGCAAGCTCGTGCGAGTAAGCACGGGTGCGTGGTTTCGCGCAAGGATGGCTACGCCGTTCCAGGAACGCTCCCCTTGCCACACTGCTTCGTACCCCAGCGTTCGAAGCGCATTCACTGGAAAGTCTCCGTGCTCCGCCTTGAGTTCCTGGAGACTGACTACGTCCGGTTCAGATTCGGCCAACCAATCCATGAGGTTAGTCAGCCGCTTATTGATGTTGTTAATGTTAAAGGTCGCGAGTCGCATCAAACCCTGTCTGTTCCTCTCCATAGATGGATGCGCCTGGCAATCGGAGCTACCGGTTTCGTTGTTGCGGCTGACCTTTTTATCAGTGGCAAGAACAAGAGCCTCGAACTAAATGCATAGTCTGTTGTCGGGCCGGCTCCAACAGATTCAAAGGAGACTTATCGCCCACTGGGGTAAGGGTACACGGACGATCTATTCGTACCTTAGCGCCACCATGGGGTCAACGCGCATGGCGCGGCGCGCCGGGACATAGCAAGCCGCGAATGCGACAGTGGTGAGGACGATAATCACTCCAGCGAACGTGACGGGATCCGCCGCGCTGACGCCGTAGATTAGTTGAGACATTAATCGCGTCAGTCCAGCCGCGGCCACGATCCCGACTACAACCCCGGTCATCGCCATCTTCATGCCTTCTCCGAGCATGAGCCACAAAACGGTGCTGCGCTGCGCGCCAAGGGCAATGCGAATGCCGATCTCGCGAGTACGCTGCCCTACCACGTAGGAGATCACGCCATAAATACCGATGCTCGAGAGCAAAAGCGCCAGCGTTGCGAATATGCTGAGCAGAATCATCGAGAATCGACGCGCCGCAAGCGACTCCGCGATGATTGCCTCCATGGTTCTCGCTTCATACATCACGTTTTGGCTGTTCAATTTCACGATGGCCTCGCGGACTGCGCCAACCATCCCGAGGGGAGAGCCGGCCGAGCGCAGCACTACCCCGGCCTGAGGCGGGCCGGACCACACCGCATCCAGAATTTGCAAGAAGGGAGAGTAAATCTGTTCTTGCAGCGGATCGCGATCCGCTTCCAAGTCGAGGCCCCAGTGCTTGACGTGTCCCACCACGCCAACGATTTCGGGGTCCATGTTGAAAATCGCCAAGTGAATGCGTCTTCCAATGGGGTCCTGGCCGGGAAAGTATTTGCGCGCAAAATTCTCGTCGATCACGATGACCTGGGGAGAATGCTCGTCGTCAGTGGCGGCGATGAATCGGCCTCGTAGCAGAGGGATTTGCATAGCCTTCAGGTAGCCCGACTCAACGAAATAGGTGAGCGTCTGATTCATCTCGCTTACATTTGCGGGCTTTGTCTGACCGTCAATCCAGAATGGGAGTTCATCGTCGCCGGACATCGGTACTGCGCCGCCGATCACCGAGGTGGCCTGCACTCCCGGAATGGCCCGCAAGGTTTGGCTCAATTCACGAATCGCCGAGCGAGTCGTTGCGGCATTTGCGCCCAGGGACGGCGCGAGCGTCACATCGAAAACGAGCACGTTCTTCGGATTGAATCCGGGATTGACGCTCCAGAGCCGGCCTAGGGTTCGCATCATCAGGCCCGCACCTGTAAGAAGGACAAGCGCCAATGCCATCTCACCGACCACAAACACGCTCTGGGCGCGCTGCCGCGCAGCGCTGGCTCCGCGACCGCCTTCCTTTAGGGTTTCCTGGAGACCCGAGCGCGACGTCTTCAGCGCCGGCACGAGTCCAAATACAACGCCGGCGAGAATCGAAATTGCGAAGGTGAAGACGAGAACGTGACCGTTCAAGCCGACGTCTTCGGCTCGCGGCAGCGTCTCAGGCAACAGGCGAATGGCCGCCTGTGTTCCCCAGGCTGCCACGCAGGCTCCGATAGCCCCGCCTGCCAGGCCCAGCGCAACGCTTTCAGTGAGAAGTTGGCGGACCACGCGCCAGCGGTCTGCCCCCATAGCGCAGCGAATCGCGAATTCGTGAGCCCGGCCAGCGGAGCGTGCGAGCTGAAGATTGCCGACGTTGACACACGCGATGAGCAGCACAAATCCCACGGCGCCCAGCAGAAGCCAGAGATACGGCCGCACTTCGTGAACCAGGTCGTCCCGCAGCGGCATGACGGCGGCGCCAGTGCCCTTGTCGGCGTTGGGATAAGCCGCGGCCAGATTGCGGGTGATCTGAGCCATATCGGCTTGCGCTGCCGCCAGCGACACCCCGGGCTTCAATCGCCCGATTGCATCCATGCCCTTGTGGGCGTCGCGGTGATAGAAGAAGGGATCTTTGGTCTGGCCGACGGGAACGTACACATCCTTGATGCCGCCAAAGTTGAAGGCGCGGAAGTGGAAGCTGGCGGGTATGACGCCGACGATGGTGTAAGCGTCGCCGTTCATGATGATTTGGTTCCCGATAATGTCGCGGGCAGAACCAAACCGTCGTTGCCAGAAGCCTTCAGCCAGGAGCGCGACTGGAGCAGCGCCCAGGCCATCCTCGTCGCGGACGAAGAGGCGGCCCAGTAATGGCTTCACGCCGAAGATGGGGAAAAACTCGGCCGAGACCATTCCTCCGCGCACGCGCTCCGGCTCTCCGCTGCCGGTAATGTTGAAATCCTCGTGGCGATAGGCAGCCATGGAAGCAAAGGTAGAATTGGTGCGCTGCCAATCGAGAAAATTGGGGTAGGAGATGGAGAACTTTTCGAAGTTGGTGGTGTGCTCGTAGAGGACGGTCAATTCCTGCGGATGAGGAAAAGGCAGGGGATTGAGAAGGACGCCATTCACGATGGAGAAGATGGCGGTGTTGGCGCCGATGCCGAGAGCGAGGGTGAGTACAGCGACGGCAGTGAAGCCGGGGGATTTGCGCATCATGCGGAAGGCATGGTGGATGTCTTGAAGAATGCCAGCGAACAAGTTGCTGCTACCCTTTCCCAACGCTACGGGCTCGCGATACAAATCATTCTCGACTACTAGGAGGCTGCGCGCGAGCAGGTCTTCGCCTTTCAGTTCGTCGATGGCGGTGCGGAAAGCTGCGTCTTCGGACTGGCCAGTCACGAGGAGTTCGTGGTAGCGATCCTCAAGGTGCTGCGCGATCTCTTCGGCAATTTCCCCTTCGCGTGCCGGGGAGAGTTTCAGCGGAGCAAGGCGGCGGAGAATTTCCGGCTTCCACTCACGCATTTTCTGCCTCGGTGATGCGGTTGATACCGACTACAAATTCGCGCCAGCCGCGAAGCTGCGAAGCGAGGACTTTGCGGCCCTGGCGCGTCAGACGATAGTAACGGCGGCGGCGCTGGCCGCTTTTTTCGACCCAGCGTCCACACAACCAGCCGCGGAGTTCAAGACGGTAGAGCAGTGGGTAGAGCGAGGCGACGTGAAAACGCACAGTGCCGCCAGAACGTTGCTCGATAAGTTTGCTGATCTCGTAACCGTGGCGCGGACGGGCTTCGACGAGCGAAAGAATGAGCAACTCGGCGCTACCCTTTTTCCATTCCACTTGTGAGGCTGTCTGGTCCATATATGGCACCGCAATATATTGAAATCCTGCGCGGCTTAGGAGTCAAGCGAATGTTTTGGGAGCCAGCTATCGCTGCGGGTTGGGCGCTTCTGATTAACAAGTCAATCAGGAGCTTCAGGGATTGTGAAATGAGGTGAATAAGGCTCTCCCTCGGCCATGATTTTACTTCGCCGCGTCCGAGTTTTGACGCAAACGCCCTAGAGACATCGGCTCCTGGCACGCGGGAACGTGGCAGTAGACAAGTACCCCCGCGGGGAAAGCCATAAGTCTACAGGTT
>Ga0182018_10002850_pt1 | contig 16527 bp, 11 predicted proteins | sample 812P2MmetaG_FD_120490 | JGI IMG/M metagenome (GOLD analysis project Ga0182018, IMG submission 120490) | Permafrost microbial communities from Stordalen Mire, Sweden - 812P2M metaG | ecosystem: Environmental > Terrestrial > Soil > Wetlands > Permafrost | place: Sweden: Stordalen | collected... | reverse complement strand
GCACCGCCGGGCCATCGTAGACGCGATTGAAACATAGCCGGCGCCGCGCAGGAAAGACAGATGAACCGACCATAACATTCCTCCCGCTTCATTTGCGCCGGCAAAGTTCCTCTTCTGCAAATTAAGGCCCCCGATTCGCCGTTGATGGAAACCCGAACAACATTTTTTTCAGGATTTCTTTCCCCTGTTTTCAATTACTTCCAAGGACCATCCCTCCATTCCCACCCACCCCTGTGCCACCATGAAATCGGGACAAGTTCTTGCGGGCGGAAACCCCAGGCCGTAAAATAATTACGGCCTCTCGCGAATAAGTCTTTTAGTTTCAGCAAAAATCGATTGGGTGGCCGTAAAATTTTACGGCCACCCTTCCGCCGCGGGGTAGCGAGGTAAGTAGCTCCAGTACTCCTTTTCCAGTACCTGGAACTATCTCCACCTAACCCCCGATCTCAAGTGTTTCCATTAGCTTGCAAACATCGCGCAAGTGGTTTACACTCTCTCGATGACCGCTAGGCTTGCGACTTGTTGGGGCCGCACCTAATATAGATAGAAGGTTCGAGGAGGGTGACACGAACCGCATGACCCCCGTTTCCCGCGTTACTGCATATTTCCTGATCTCCGTTACGGCTCACGCCGGCATTCTGGTGCTGCGTTCCGACTCGGGATTGCAATTCGCCGATGCCGCCGCCTTGGTTGTCGGCGGCAAAGAGAAGGTCCTCAGTCTGGGTGGACAGCCCAAACTCTCCGGCCCCATCAACAAATTGCCATCCGTCAAACTGTCTGGCGCCGTCCTGAAAGATGGCGACGCCAATTCGCTCGCCGTCTATACCGATGGCTCGGTCCAGTACTTCATCTCCGACGGCCTTCCAAAGACAGTCTCGGGCGACGTCGCCACCATCTGGCGCATGTCCAAAATCGCCTATAAGAAAGCTGCCAACGATAAGGTCCCTACAGACGTTCCCGAGGCTCAGTTCGTGGCGTTCCTTCCCGGCGGCGCCGAGGAGTTGGCGCATCTCTGCATGGATCAGCATGAGCTTGAACTCATCGGCGGCAAGGGCAAGGGATTCGCTACCCAGCTTCAGTTCGCCGCCGCGGCCGCCAAGGCCTATGCGTCCGACCCCGCCATGGGCGCTTTGCAGCGGTATGTGGAACAGGCCATGCAGCAGCGCTACGACCTCTTCGAAGGCGGCACGGCGGGTGTTCAGGCGCTCGATCAGGGTCTGGAAATCGCCAGGCTCTCGCTCGCCGCCTATCCCGACGTTCCCGAGCAGCGGCAGTTGCGCACCGCCCTTGCGGAAAAGCGCAAATGGATCGACCTGAAAATAGCCATCCTGCACGCCTTCGACGCCGCCTCGGACTGGGACGCCTTTCTGCTGGCCGGCCGCGATTTCGAACGCTACCGCCAGGCCTTCCCCGATATGGCCGCTATGCACCAAAAGGCCCTCGCCTCGAGCCTGCAACAGCATCAGCAAGCCGGTGAAGAACGCTCCAAGGAAGAGGAGTATGGCGCGGCCTACCGCGAATTTCACCTCGCCAGCATGCGCAAGCCTTCCGACACCGTTCTGCGCACCGATATGCGCGCCGCCTGGGGAAACTACTCCAGCCAGGTGGCTAAGGATCATGAGGGCTCCCGCAAGTCCCTGAACCAGGGCGAACGCTCCGCCATCGCCGAAGATCTCCAGCGCGCCAAGCTCGATCTTCAGGTCAATAAGCCCGACCGCGCCCTCACCGAAGTCCAGGATGCGGAGCACATCGACAATACCAATCTTGACGTGCTGCTGGGCAAAGCCGAGGTCCTCGGTGCGTTGCACGAGTATCGCCAGGCCCTCATTGCGCTCGACGACTACGATAAGCGCGCCGTCGACGAGGAACGGAAAAGAGCCGGCGAACTGCGCGCCAGCCTCGAGTTCAACCGCGACAACAGCCTCGACGACGTAAAGACTCAGTTGCGCAAGGCCTATACCGCGTCCAACTTCCACCAGGCCGCCGAGCTGGTCAAGCAGGGGATGAGTAATAAGGACGACGACCCCGAACTGCTCCTCGCCGCCGGCCGGCTCGACCTCATCCTGCACGATCCGAAGTCCAGCCGCATCGTCCTCCAGCGGTATCTGGATGTCACCACCAACCTGGATGCCAATGAGGCGGAGCGCGGCGAGGTTCGCACCCTGCTGGCTTCCGTTCGCGAACCGAAGACCGCCGGAAACGGCGCAGCCAACTGGCTCTCCGGAAAGAAGCTCCCCGAGGGCGTTTTCTATTGCCCGGTGTCTCTGGCCTTCCAGCCCAAAATCGACCGCATCGCCGCTTCCAATAAGTTGACCGTAGCCTTCGATTGGGATGGCGACCGCCTGAGTTCCGTTACTCCCGCGTTCGAAAAGGACGTCCACATTACCGGCGAACAGAAGGTCTTTTTCGGCTATGACGATCGAACTCCCGGCGTCACTTGGGCCGGTATGGTGAGCGACCCGCGCGGCCCCGCTCCCACCGATCCCGACGAGCTGTTCCGCCGCTCCCAGGTGCGCCTGGCCAACAACCCATACGCCGATCCGGCCGCTATCCAGATGCTGACCAATAAGAATGTCACGCTCGGAATCGCCGGCAACCGCTTCTTCGACCCCTTCGTGTGGGACAAGGTCCACTACTTCCAGTTGACCTACGATGAGGCCGGCCGCGTTCGCCAAGCCCGCGAACTTCCCGACGCCAAGGCTGTCACTCCCGGCGACCAATCGGTCGATTTTGAATGGGACGGCATGCGCCTGATGGCCGTTCGCGCCTATCAGGGCGCCGACACCAACCATCGCGCCAAGATCTACGAACGCACCCTTCAGTACCAGGACAACCGCCTGGTCTCCGAAGAAACACAGTATCAGGGGAAGACTTCCAAGATTCGGTATAACTACAACGGCGGCCGCCTCGCGTCGGCTGTCGGCGACCGGGATCCCAGTCTGGACGACCGTTCCAGAACGGTGACCTTCCGCTAGGAGAGCATCATGCTGAAACTCGCTCACCTCCATCTCCTCTTCTTCGCCTTGATCTGTACGGCTTCCGCCCAGCAGGAGGAAGGCACTCGCTACGCCCTGGTGATCGGCAACAATTCGTATCTCGCCAGCCCGCTGCAGAACGCCGTCAACGACGCTCGCATTATGGACAAGGCGCTCAAAGACGCCGGGTTCCGCTCCACCCTGGTGGAAAACGCCGGCCAGGTTGCCTTTCAATCCTCCATCGGCCAATTCCTCAGTAAGCTTGGACCCAGCGATACGGCGCTCTTTTTCTATGCCGGCCATGGCGTGCAGATTGAAAATGAGAATTTCCTGGTGCCGGTCGACTTCCAGCCTCCGGACAATCTGGTGGAGGCCAAGCTCAAGCTGTTCTCGGTAGCTATTTTATTCGACTACCTCGCCAAGACCCGCCACAAGCGCACCATCGTTGTCCTGGACGCCTGCCGCAGCAATCCGCTGGGCGGGCAGAACGCTCTCTCCGCCGGCCTGGCTCAGCCCCAGAACGCTCCCAATGAGAGCTTTGTCGTGTTCTCTACCGGCCCCGGCAAGACCGCCGCCGACAATCCCAACGGCAGGAACAGCTACTTCACCGAAGCGCTCGCCATGGAAATCCAGAAGCCGGGATTGAGCATCGACGATGTCCTCACCCACACCACGGCTACGGTCTCGAGCGAAACCAGCAGCCGCCAGAACCCCTGGCATATTTCCAGTTTGAAGACCACCTTCTATTTCCACACGCCCCTCAACGTGGAGGCCGAAAGCACCGCTTCCATGGCCGTCAAGTGGATGTCCGACGCCAAACGCTTCGAACAGCGCGAAGAGTGGGAGGACGCCGTCGACCGCGTCAACCAGGTGATTCAGAAGAAACCCGGCGGCGGTCTTCAGGCCGCGGCCGAAAATCGCCTGGGCTATCTCACCGCCCGCCGCGACGCGCAGGCAGCCTTCGACAAGGGCGATTACGCGGCTGCCGCCACGGCCTATGAGACGGCCTTCAAACTCGATCCCTTTGCCATCGATGCCGCCTTCGAGGGGGTCAACAGCTACCTGCTCGAAGCCCAGGTGGACCAGGCCGTGCTGCTGCTCCACGACATCCGCGTGCGCGGCGCCACCGAATCCACTGTCAAGGCCATGAAGATGTTGGGCGAACTGACGGCGGTCAACCAGCCAGCCGCGCACGAAGTGGGCTCCGCCGTTCCCGCGCCTCCACCCATTGAGCAGATGTTCTCCGCGGTAAGCTTCGGCGTGCCCGATCTGGAAGGCGGCCGGCTCATCCTGGCCATCACGCCCGTGGACGCGTCGCGCTTCGTCACGGAAATCGAGGTCCTGGTTCCTCCCGTTGCGCCGCCCGCCGATCCCGCCGCCGCCACCGGAGCTGGCGGCGATCAGACAGCGGCCATGTCCCAGGTGTTGAAAGGCATATTCCACCTGGAAGTCGCGGCCACCAACGAAACCCGCGACCTGGCCATCCGGCGCGCCGCCGCCGGCTCGCTCGATTCGAACGCCGGGTTCCTGCAACTCGAAGGCCCCGACAAACAGATTCCCGTGCTCTACAAGGGCCAGATTCAGTATCTGCCGGCCAAACTGCCGCTCCCCGCCGGAAAGTACGAGATTCAATCCTGGCAGGACGGGAAAGTGGTGGGCACACAGGAAGTGGAAATTCAGGCTGGACTGCCGCAAATCGTCACGGTGAAACGGTGAGCCTTATGACCAGACATCCGGCTTTTCTGACCTTTGCGATCCTCCCGTTCCTGGCAGCCGCGGCTTGGGCCATGGATGGATGGACGGATCGCAACGAGTACGATCTGGTTCTCAAAATCCGCGTGGAAGCTTCGCCTCGGAAACAACTGGAGCTCCTGAACCAGTGGAAGCAGAAGTACCCGCAATCGGCCATGCGGCAGGTTCGCCGGGAACTCTTCCTCAGCGCCTATCAGGCCTCCGGCGACCTTCCCCACATGTTCGAGACCGCCGGGGAAATGGTGGCCGAGGATCCGCACAACTTTGTCGGGGTCTACTGGTGTACCCTTCTGACGCCGGAAATGAAGGACAACCAGCCCGCCATCCTGGACGCGGGCGAGAAAGCCGCGCGCCAGTTGCTGGCCGGCCTCGATGCGTATTTCGCGCCGGAACGGAAGTCCCCGGGCGTTGCGGATGCCGATTGGCAGAAGCAGAAATCCGCCGCCGGACTCCTGGCCCGCCGCGCCATCGGCTGGGTGGAATGGCAGAAAGGCGACTTGCCCGCGGCCGAGACAACCTTCACCGGGTACCTTCAGCAGGAACCCAAGAACGGCGAGGTCGCCTCCTGGCTCGGTTTCGTCCTGGCTTACGAGAAGAAGCCCATTCCTGCCGCCTGGCAACTGTCCCGGGCTTCCGCCATGACCGAGGAAGGCGCTCTTCCCGATGGCGGGCGCCGCCAGGCTGGCGAATTGGCCGACCGCCTCTATGCCGGCTATCACGGCGATGCCGATGGGCTCGATAAGCTCAAAACCGCCGCTGCCGCCAGTGTCTTTCCGCCCGCCGATTTTCAGGTGGAATCCGCCGAAGTCATCAGGCAACGGAAAGCCGAAGCGGCATTGGAACTGGCCGATCCGGAACTGTCCGCTTGGCTGCGGCTGTCCAAGCAACTCACGGGTCCCGACGGAGAAAAATACTTCCAGGAGGCGCTGAAACCGTCTCCGCTGCCCAAATTGCGCGGCACGGTAATCCGCTGCACTCCCGCCAAAAAGCCCGACGAAATTGTCCTCGGTCTCAGCAGTTCCGATGCCGAGGAAGTCGTGCTCAAGGTGAGTGTCCCGTTCGCCTATCCGGCTGAACCCGGAACCCAGCTTCATTTCCAGGGAACCGCCGATAGTTTTACGAAAGAGCCCTTCCGCCTTACCGTGATCGCGGACCAGGACAGCGTCGTCGGCTGGCCCGAACCGAAGAAGAAGTAAATCGGAAAGGAGCCTTCGTTACCGGTGCTTCAGTTCGAGCTCCGTGACCACGCTGGAAGACGGCTTGTTGGACGAATTGACCACATACACCGACCCGGTGGGCTCGCCGGTGCTCAACGGCTGGCTCACTTTGCGGATGACGATGTCGCGCGTTCCGAACTGCTGCTCCATCCTTTCGACGGCGTTGTTGACGCGGGAAGCATCGGCCATCTGGACGTCCCCCGAAGCCGGACGTTCGGGCTGCGGCGTGGCCGCGGGCGGCTGGCTGGGAGCGGCATTCTGCTTCTTGATGCCCTGGTACAACTCATAGAAATCCTGAGGATCGCGTGAGAACACCAGCACCAGGTGCTCGGACCCCGGCGGATCCTGGACCTCGAAGTAGTACCCTTCCGGCACGCGGATCTTTCTGCCCGGATTGATGATGTTGCTTTCGTCGGACATCTCGGGCGAGGGCAGCAGGGCCTGCCAGGAACCGCTCGATTGCCGCGCCAGAACGTACAGGTAGCCGGACCGGTTGGTTTCGATCTCGATGGCCACGCGGTCTCCCTTGCGGAATACGTGGTCGGAATCCACCGGAGTGCCCTGGTTCCTGTCATCCACCAGCACCAGGTTGTAGCGGATTCCCAGGTGTACGGCCGGAGCGGGCGCCGGAGTTGGTTCCGACACCGCCTTTTTCGCAACCGCCATCGACGTTCGAGGTATGGGCGGCAGTTGGTCCTTCGGGGCTACGGCCAGATAGAACAGTTCCCGCGCACCTTCCTCGGGCTTCTTTTTCGTGGAATCCTGCTGAGCGGCCACTCCCCAAGCGGCCAGCAGGAACACGAGGGCAGCGGCACTGCGCCTGATCATTCTCAATCCTCCCTTGACGATGATACCAGGGAGGCGGGAAATTTCAGCTCGCTTTCTTAAGCTGGATCTTATCCGAAGCAGGCGTGCTGGGAACAAAGCAACAGAGGTGGATGCACTGTTTGTTCTTGCAGGTCAGACAGACACGTTTCTGAGTCATTTGAATTAAGGGTACAGCAGCCCTGTGAGCCCTTCAATTCCTCTTATGCGGAGAGGGCGCCACCTCAAATGGGGGGATTGGATTGGCCCATTCGTGGCGAAACGCGGCCGGGTATCTCAGTACTTCTTCAGGAACTCCGCCAGGCTCGCGCCCAGCGCCCGCCGGCGCGCGATGCAGAGATCGATCCGCTCCAGCGTTTGCGCCAGGATGCGCTGCCCTCCCGCGTACTGGTCCACCTTCGGCTGGAAGAACGCTTCCAGATCCGCCCGGTCGGACGCCGTGCAGAAACCGGAGCCGACCCCCGGCAGGTAGCCTGCGAAATCGCTGCCCACTTCGCGCGGGAGCTTCTTCAGAAGAGCGTCCAGGTTTTGCTTCACGAACTCAAATGGCAGGCGGCGCGTTTCCGGTCCCGAAGCTCTCGAAAACGAGCCCAGCACTTCGCGGATATCGAACTCATCCGTCAGTAGAATGGCCAGCCGTTGCTTTGCGATTTCGGGGTTGCCGAAGGCTCCCAGCGCACCGATCAGGATTTGCCGTTGCCGCGGGTCCGTGGTCTTGTGCAGTTCCGCGCGCATGCGGTCGAACAGCGCCTGGCCGCCCTTGCCGGCGGCGACGTTGAGCACCGTCCCCGCGATACTGGGATCCACGGAATTGCGGTCGCTCAGCCAGCGAAGCGTCAGACCGTTGGCTTCGCGGATGAGTTCCTCGTCCTCGCCCGAGGTGGCGACCATTCCCACCAGTTGCCGGCGCAGCGTCTTGGTGTCGTCGCTGTCTTCCGGCTTGGCGGTCCAGCCGAGTTGGTGCGCGCGTTCCCCATAAACCCTGCGCAGGAAGCGGGCGGCATTGGGCAACAGCTCGTCGGGCACTACCGGCGGGCGCAGCATTCCCGCGATGCCGATGGTCTGTGAGACGATGCGCCAATCCGGATCCTTGCCAAACGGCTCAACCAGAGCCAGCGCTTCGGCGGGCGGTATCTCGCCGGCGTTCACCAGCGCGTTCACATCGCCCAGCACTCCGACACGTTCGGCGAGAGTCAGGCGGCTGCCGTTATCGGCCAGCAGGCGGTCCAACAGGCCGCCGCGGTACAGCACCCGGTAGTAGCCGGTCTCGCCGGCATTGGCCAGCACCCAGGCCGGACAACCCGCGGCCTTCGTCAACCGGATCTCGGCGGAAGGGTCGCTTTCCAGTTCGCACTCGCGCACCACGCCGCCCGCGGCCGGATACTTCACGCAGATGGGAATCATCCAGGTTTGCTTCGACTCGCCGAGCGACCCGATGGGCAGCGACCGCCGCTGCGACAGGCCCAGGCGCGGCGGGCCGTTTTCGCACCGAAGCTCCGCCGTCACCAGCGGCACGCCGGCCTGGTCCAGGAACGTGTTGAACGGTCGGGTGACATCGCGCCCGGCGGCCTTGCCGACAGCCGCCAGAAAGTCCGCGGTAGTGGCCGCCCGGTCGGCGAACTGCTTCATGTACTGGCGCACTCCGTTCTGAAAGGCCTTCTCGCCGAGCCAACTCTCGAACATGCCGATCACCGCCGCGCCTTTCTCGTAGGAGATGCTGTCGAACGCGTTAGCGATGTCGCTATCGTTTTCGATGGGCTGGCGGATGCGCCGCGTGGACGCCAGGCTGTCGAGCCCCATCACGCCCAGGCTGGACTGCACCACGGTCACCGGCATTTTCCACTCGGGCTTCCATTCACCCGCGATCTTGGTCTCCATCCACGTGGCGAACGACTCATTCAGCCATACGTCGTCCCACCAGGCCGTAGTCACCAGGTCGCCGAACCATTGATGGGACATCTCGTGCGCCGCCACGGTGGCGCATTCGCGTCGAAACCCATCGGTCTCGGCCGACGGCTTGGAGAGCAGCGTCGAATGGGCGTACGTGATCAACCCCACGTTTTCCATGGCGAAATCGCTGATGGGCATGATGACGCTGTCGAGCTTGTCGTACGGATAAGGGGAATCGAAATACGCTTCGAGCAACTGCAGCAGCTCGGGGATGGCCCGGCGCGCGAACGCGGCCTCATCGCCGAGACCCCGCGGCAGCAGGATGCGAAGCGGAATTCCCTTGCGTCCGCCCTTTCCGAGGTCCACGACGTCGAAGGGTCCTACAGCGAAGGCCACCAGGTAACTGGGAAGCGGACGGGTGGGCGCAAACTGCACGCGCTTCATGCCGCCGGCTTCGGGCGTCTCGGAAACAATCGGCGTATTGGACGCCGCCAGGTGCTCCTTCTTCACGTGCAGGGTCAGTTGCCACGGCGTCTTGAACCGCGGCTCGTCGAAACAGGGGAACGCCCGGCGGGCGTCGGTCGGTTCGAATTGCGTGTACACATACCAGGGCGGATTCTGGCCGTCGCGCAGTTGAAACACGCCCGCGCTGCTGGAACTCTGAATCTTTCCCGAGTACACCACGTGCAGCGTGCCCGCGCCCGGCTGAACCGGCGAATCGAACGCAAAGCCCATGAAGCCGGCGCCTCCCGGCGCCACTTTGGCCGCGCGCGTTGCGCCGCCAGTCCGGAGCGTGGCCGATTCCACCGTCAGTTCCGAGGCGCTCAGCCACAGCACGGGAGTGCTTTGGTTTACGGTGAGCTCGATATCGGCCGTTCCGCGAAACGTGTTCTCACCGGGCACGATGGTGAGGTCGATGGCGTAGCGGACCGGGCTGGCCGTGGCGGTCAGCCGGAACTTAGGCGGGTCCGCGACGGTGTCGGCAAGGGCGCAAACACAAAGGAAGGCCGATAAAAGGGTTGCGGAACGGAGACGCATACAGGTAGTGTAGCGCCTGGGGCCGTGGCGGCAACCGCTCCCTTATAGTTATAGTTGCTATTCGGCAGCCCCATATGAAGATTCCCCGGTTTGAGATGGAGCGGATGCAATCGACGTGGGAAAACGTCGTCGAAATGGACATGAGCGAGAGTGGCGTCCGCCCGGTCACCCTCCGCGACTTGGGCGAGATGGGCCTCGATCTCGACGCCGTCCTCAGTATGCCGCTCGGCTACAGCCAGTCCAATGGCACCGTTCCGCTGCGCGAAGCGCTGGCCGAGCAGTATCCCGGCGCCACGCTCGACCACATCGAAGTGACCAGCGGCACGTCGGAAGCCAACTACCTGCTGGCGCTGGCCCTTCTGCGCGAGGGCGACGAAGTAGCTCTCGAAGTCCCCAACTATATGCAGTATGGCGGCGTGCCCCAGAGCGTCGGCGCAGTTATCCGCCGCTTCAGCCTGCGGCTCGATCGCGAGTGGGAGCCGGATTGGGACGAATTCGAAGCCGCCGTCACTCCCAAAACGCGCCTGGTCTATCTCTCCAATCCCAACAACCCCTCGGGCTCGGTGCTCCCGGAAGACGCCATGCGCCGCATCGTGGCGCGCTGCGAAGCGGTGGGCGCGTACCTGCTGGCGGACGAAGTCTACCTGGGAGCGGAGATTTATTGCGAGCGCACCAGAAGCTTCTGGGGCATGAGCGACCGCGTCATCGTCACCAGCGGGCTCTCCAAGGCCTACGGGATTCCGGGCGTTCGCATCGGCTGGATCGCGGGTCCGCGCGAAGTGGTGGCGGAGTGCTGGGCCCAGCACGACTACATCACCATCGGTCCCAATAAGATCTCCGACCTGGTGGCCCGCACCGCCGTCGGCACGGAAAACCGCGAGAAGCTGTACGCCCGCACCCGCGCCATCCTGCAGCACAATCTGCCCATAATGCGGGAGTGGGTGGCCGGATTCGGCGACTTCCTCCAGTGCAACGAACCCAAGGCCGGAGCGCTGTGCCTGGTGCGTTATCGCTCGGCGACCCCCAGTTACCCGCTGTGCGAACGCATTCGCGTGAACCACAGCGTGCTCATCGTGCCCGGAATCCATCTGGGGCTCGAAGGATTCCTCCGCCTGTGGCTGGGTGGGACGCCGGAATTTCTTGCCGAAGGGCTGCGGCGCATCGGGCTGGAACTGGCGCGGGAAGTGACCTGATGGACAGGCAGCCGGCCCCGGAAACCGGTCTGCGCCGCGAGCTCGGCCTGCGCGACGTCACACTGTTCGCCATCGCCTGCATTACCGCGGCGCGCTGGATTCCCGCGGCCGCGCATGCCGGACCGGGCTCCATCGCCTTATGGATTTTGACGGCGGTCCTGTTCGTGGCGCCGCTGGCGGTGATCTGCGGATCGCTGGCGGTGAAGTATCCGGGCGCGGGTGGCTTCTACCTCTGGACGCGGCGGGATTTCGGGCCGTGGGGCGGCTTTCTCTGCTTCTGGGTCTATTGGATGGGCATGGCCTTCTGGTTCCCCACCGCGTCGATGTTTTACATGCGCATGGGGTTATACGCCATGGGGCCGTGGTTTGGCCGGATCGGCGACAATCGGTACGGCCTGCTGGCGGTGGCCCTGGCGGCCATCTGGATCGCCCTGGCGTCCAATCTGGTAGGCGTCAAAATCGGGAAGTGGACCGAGAACATCGGCGGCAGCGCGAATTGGCTGCTGGTGGGGATGCTGGTAGTTTGCGCCGTCCTGGTTTACGGTCACCGGGGGGCCGCGACCCCGCTTCACATCATGCCCACCTGGAACTGGGGGACCGTAAACTTCTGGGCCACCATCGCTTATGGTCTGAGCGGGCTCGAAATGGCGGCTCTGATGGGGGGCGAGATCCGCGATCCGAGGCGGACCCTGCCGCGCGCGGGCTGGATCGCGTCGGGCTTTTCGTGCAGCTTCTACGTTCTGGGCACGATCGCCATGCTGGTGATTCTGCGGCCCGAGAAGATCAGTGAAATGAGCGGGATAGCGGAAGTCGGCGAAGCCGCCGGGCAGCTTCTGCATGCCGCGTGGCTGGGTCCGGTGCTGGCCTTGCTGGTTTTGGCCGGTGGAATCGGCCAGATTGGCGGCATCGGCGCCGCGATCTCGCGGCTTCCCTTCGCCGCCGGCGCCGACCGCCTGCTTCCGGCCGCTTTCGCCCGCATCCACCCTCGCTGGGGTACGCCGCATATTTCCATTCTTTCGCTGGGCGCGGTGGCGAGTGTTCTGCTGGTGGTGTTCCAGATCGGCGATTCCATGAGGGCGGCCTATGACGAGCTGGTTTCGCTGATGGTGATTAGCGGCTTTCTCCCGTATTTGTATATCTTTGGGAGCGGCTGGAAGGCCGGGAAGCGGTTCAGCGCCCTGGGCGGATGGTCCATCACCGTCATGGCCATTGTCTGTTCGGTGATCCCCACTGAGGCAATTTCCAACGTCTGGCTATTCGAAGGAAAACTCGCGGGTGGCACTCTGGCAGTGGTGGCTTCCGCCTGGTTCGTCTACCGCAGGGCAAATACCCGGCCGGCGCCCCGAGTTTCCAGCTAACCACTTTGTCTTCAAAAAGTCTAAAGAGCAGCCGGATGGAGTTGACTGATGCAGCATTCGTCAGTAAGGCGCGCGCGGGCGATGCAAACGCGTTTCGAGTGCTCGTGGAGCGCCATAGCCGTTCGCTCTTCCGGCTGGCTTTTCGTATGACTGGAAATCAACAGGACGCCGAGGACGTGGTGCAGGAAAGCTTCCTGAGAGCCTATCGCCAGCTCGGCAATTTCGATGAGCGGGCCAGCTTCGGCACCTGGATGTATCGCATTGCCTCCAACTGCTCGCTCGATTTGGTCCGCGCCCGCAAACGGCGCAACGACCGGATGGCCCCGGTGGACGACGAAAATATGGAAGATCCCATGGCGAAGCTGCCATCCGAAGACCCCACGCCGGAGCGCCTCGCGCTGTCGAGCGAAGTGCGCGAGAAAGTCGCCGAAGCCATGGAAGACCTCAGCCCCACCGAGCGCACCGCTTTCGTGCTCCGGCATTTTGAGGGGATGCGCATGGAAGAAGTCAGCCGCGTGCTGGAATGCCAGCCGGGCGCGGCCAAGCATAGCGTGTTTCGCGCCGTTCAAAAACTGCGCCGCGCGCTGGAACCTTTAGTGAGTGCAGCCGAATGAACCACCTGAATGAAGAACAACTGATTTTGCATTACTACGGCGAAGAGGGCGACGCCCTGGCCGCCGAGCGGCACCTGGACGAGTGCGGGGAATGCCGCGCGCTCTACGGTTCGCTGCAACGCGTGCTCAACGTGGTAGACACGCTGCCCATTCCGGACATGGGTCCGGAATACGGCGCGCGGGTCTGGCAGCGGATCGAGCGCCGGATTCCGGTACGGCGCCGCTGGTGGCTGGCGGTTCCCACATGGCGTTGGCTGGCGGCCGGCGCGGCGTTTGCCGGGCTGCTGGTGGCGGCTTTCGCAGCCGGCCGCTTCTATCAGCACGGGCCGTCCGCCAATCGGATGGCCAAGACCGATCCCGCGGCCGGCGAGAAGATTCTGATGGTGGCCGTGGGCGATTACCTGGATCGTTCCCAGATGGTGCTGATCGAGTTGGCCAATGCCAATCCCGAAACTCCGCTGGATATTTCCGCCGAACAGGAACGCGCCGGCGACCTGGTGAGCGAGAGCCGTCTCTATCGCCAGACCGCGGCCCATACGGGCGACACGGCCGTGACCAATGTGCTCGATGAAGTCGACCGCGTTTTGATGGACATCGCACGCGGCCCCTCCGAGCTTTCGCCCGGCGATTTGGAAAAGGTGCGCCAGAGGCTGCAAGCCGAAGGCATTCTGTTAAAGATTCGGGTCCTCAACTCCAATGTGAGGAACCACGAAGGACCGGAGGCAAGCCCTGCCCTCGGACAAAAACTATAGCGAAGGTACAAACGAACATGACTCGAACACTGACTCTCGTAGGTTTCCTCCTGGCGGTTGCTCCGTGGGTGACGGCGCAGCCCGCCACGGCCCCGCCCGCGGTTCCGACGCCGGCCGCCGCGCCGGCCCAGCCCGCTTCGCCCGCGCCGGCTGCCACGCCGACACCCGCGGCAGCGCCTGCCATGGCGCCATTCGATTTCAATTTCAATATCGATGTCGATGCGCTGATGGACAACGTTCAATCCCTCGCGCGGATCGACATGGAGGCCTTCAGGGAACAGGCCACGGCGGCGGCCCGCCTGCAAGGCGAACAGGCGCGCGAGATGGCGGAGCGGATCCGTGCCGGCATGGAGGGTCAGATGTCCTTCGATATGGCCGAGCAGTCCGAGAGGCTCCAGGACATGGTTCAGAAGCAAAAGGAAAAGGCCTTTGAGCTGCGAGACAAAGCGCTCGAGAAGGGTTGGGTCTTCGCTCAAAACGTTCCTACGCCTGCTATGCCTCCCGGGGTCGCCAGAGGCATGGCGGGCCAGCGCGGTCCGGTCGTTCCCCCCATGCGCGGGCCGGGCCGGAACCCTTCCGTGGACCGCCTGTATGAGAGCGGCAAGAGCAGTCTGGACGCCCACCGCTTCGACGACGCTTTGGCGGCTTTCAGCGAAATCGTTTCGCGCGGCGGCGATAAGGTGGAAGGCGCGCTTTATTACAAGGCCTACACGCTGAACAAACTGGGCCGGCGCGACGAAGCCGTCAGCACCATCGCCGAACTGCGCAAGGGCTATCCCAGCAGCCGCTGGCTGGACGATGCCAGCGCGCTCGAAGTCGAAGTCAAGCAAGCCGCCGGCAAGCCGGTTTCTCCGGAGGACGTGAGCTCGGACGACATCAAGCTGATAGCCCTCAACGGCCTCATGCAAACCGAACCGGATCGCGCCTACCCGATTCTCGAAGGGCTGCTGAAGGGTCCGCACTCGCCTAACCTGAAGCGGCAGGCGGTCTACGTGCTGGCGCAGAACCAGTCGCCCAAGGCGCAGGCGCTGCTGGAGCAGATCGCCCGCGGATCCACGGGAAACCCGGACCTGCAGTTGAGGGCCATCAGCTTCTTCGTGGATACCCGGAACAAGCCCGACCGCGCCAAACTTCTTGCCGAGGTCTATGTAACCAGCAATGACAACGCGGTGAAGAGCGCCATCATCCAGTCCTTCAGCCGCAGCCGGGATATCGAACACCTGTCGCAGGTGGCCAAGACCGAGAAAAACCCGGAGTTGCGCGATGCGGCCATTGGCCAGTTGGGCGAGGTGGATGGTCAACCGGAACTCTGGCAGATGTATGCGGCCGAGACCACCCCGGAAGGCAAGAAGAGCCTTTTGAACTACATGCAACGCAATGGCAATACGGAGAAGCTGCTCGAAGTCGCCCGTACCGATAAGGACGCCAGCGTGCGCAGCGCCGCCATACGCGTGCTCGGCACCCACAAAGGCCCTAACGTTGCCGCGGCCATGGTAACGATTTACGGCGGCGAGCAGGACGCTTCGGTCAAGAAGACCATCATCGGCACGCTGGCCGACCAGCGCGACGCCAAATCGCTGGTGGATGTGGGACGCAAGGAGAAGGACATCGAGCTGAAGAGAATTATCGTCCGCCGCCTGTCCGATATGCGCACTCCCGAAGCCACCGAATTCCTGCTGGAGATCCTGAAACCATGACACGCGCTGCCTGGATCTTCCTGGCGGCCACTCTTCCCCTGGCCGCGCAGCCCAAACTGCTTGTCAATGCGAAGCTCGATACCCGTTCCGCGGCGCAGGGCCTGGACCACGAGTTCCAGGCCCTGGTGGCCGCCACTCCGCAACCGGCGTGGATCGCCTATAGCGTTCCCTCCACCCGCACCATGAGTCTGGGATGCGAGTTCGTCAGCCGCGACGGCGCCTGGTGGTCCAGCGGGACAATTCACCTGGAACCTCCCGACCATGCCATCATCCTGTTCCGCGTGGTGGCGGGAGCCGTGGAGCGCGTCCGGACGCTTTCGCCCGATTGCGACATCGATGCCGGCGAGGCTCCCTTCCACTGGCTTACCGACGTACAACCCGCCCAGAGCATCGCGCTCCTGGCCGGGTTCGCCACGCATGAGCCGCCCTTCAGTTCGGCGGTTGGCGCCATCGCGGTACACGGGGATCCGGCGGCCGACCAGACGCTCGACCGCTTCGCCGCCGCCGGTCAGCCCGACAGCCTGCGTCAGCGGGCCATTGCGAATCTAGGTTCGGCGCGCGGCAAGCATGGGTTCGACGTGCTCAAGGGCCTGATTGCCAACGACCCCGACGAGCGGATCCGCACGCGCGCCATCAGCGCGCTCGAATCCAACAAGGAACCGGAGTCGCTCGACCTGCTGATCTCTCTCTCGCAAACCGATAAGGACGCGAAAGTGCGCGCCCAGGCCGTCCGCGAACTGGGCCACAAGCGGGACGCCAAGGCCATCGCCGCCATCGGCGCCGCTCTGGACAAGGACACCGATCTCACCGTCCAGCGTGCCGCCTGCAGCGCGTTGCAAGGCCTGCCCGACGGTGAAGGCATCCCGCGCCTGATTCAACTGGCCAAGGAGACCAAGAATCAGCAAATCCGCCGCCAGGCGATGAGTTCGTTGCAGAATTCGCACGATCCCCGGGCGTTGTCCTTTTTTGAAGACGTCCTGAAATAGCGCACCTGCATAAATAAACCTGGGGACAGACGGAACGTTTCCTGGTTTTTCCGTCGGAAAAACCAGGAAACGTTCCGTCTGCCTGGGCAGGGCCTGCGGCCCGCGAGAGCTCATGAAAATGGACTCGAGTGGCAGAATATAGCTGGGGAGTAACGAGGTCGAGGTGACAGTGGAGAAGTCGAGGCCGCCCGTCTGCCTGATCCGGAGCGTGCGTTTGAACGAATGATTGG
>Ga0182018_10002848_pt1 | contig 16535 bp, 11 predicted proteins | sample 812P2MmetaG_FD_120490 | JGI IMG/M metagenome (GOLD analysis project Ga0182018, IMG submission 120490) | Permafrost microbial communities from Stordalen Mire, Sweden - 812P2M metaG | ecosystem: Environmental > Terrestrial > Soil > Wetlands > Permafrost | place: Sweden: Stordalen | collected... | reverse complement strand
GATGACCACGCGCAACTCCCGATGGCCGACATCGAATCCGGCGACGAGCCGGTCTGGCAAGAAGCTTATACTTCTCGGATGTGAACGACCACATAGTGATCGCAGAACTGGGGTGCGAAGTTCCGGGTGCGAAAACGCTCCTCAAACAGAGCGAACCTTCGGTTTCCGGCTGCCTGTAAGTCTTGTTTTTCGCCTGCCCCCTAAGCCCCGCGAAATTGTGATTCAGGGATCATCGCGTACACGAAGCTCATAGCGGTTTAGCGTATTTCGTTGGACGTCGCGGCACGTCAGCGCGATCCGAACTCGTTCTGTTGTGTCTTGTCTTCGAGCTAACCACTATCGAGGTATCCGCGCCTGGCCCGGCAGAGGTAGAAAAAAACCAGCCTATCTCTGGATGTGCTCGTTCTCCAGATCCTGCAGGTTAGGTTGTGATGACCCAAAATTTTGGGGCAGAGGCACGAACACGTTGTAAAGGACGGACTAGATGAATGCTCGGCCGATCGTAACGATTTCTTTGAGCAAACCAGTCTCCCTCGGTCGTGCCGATACCTTCGAGTTGAAACGCATGGGTTACACGAAGAAGCCACGATTTGCCTAGATGAAGGCGGACCAAGGGAGTTCCATGATGAAACCGTTATCCATTCTTGACTGGTATCGCATTCTCCAAGCGCACCATCAGTGGACAATGTTCCAAGCGATTCGATACGCGCTATTGTTGCTGCGCTAGAGCGATGGCGCTCCATCAATCGTTTTCCGACGCTGGTAGACCATAGTGTTGTCTGCAGGAGTGCCTCCCCAGAGGCAGCCCTCCACGGCCGGAGTCGGCCGTCAGTAATGAAATCGATAGCGGAATTCAGCGTAAATTTGCCGCGGGTCGTTGTAGTGAAATCCGCCGAATGTCAGGCTGTTATCCAGCTCCATGCGACGGTTTGCCACATTCAGCGCGGTCACGGAAACGCTGTATTTCTCACCAAAGCTTTTTCCGACCGAAAGATCAAACGTAGTGTGCCCCGGAAGATAGTTCCCGGGATATTGGGCATCCGGGAGCCCGTTCGTGAACCCCGAGCCGTAATACACATTCGTCGAAGCGTACGCCTCCCAGGGGAGGGTCGCATTGAAACCGAAATTCAATGTGTTTCGCTGATCGTGGTCTACCGGTGAAAGTCCTGGCGGTATAAAGAGTGGACATGCCGGCGTCACGGGACTGGGGCAGATCAAGCCTCCGGTGATGGGTGCGCTCGCCTGTGCGATTTGATTCGCATAGGCAAGGTGAAACTGGCCGCGATGCCATAGGCGGGGAGACCGCAGGGTAAGTTCCCAAGTTTGGATCAAGGCGGCATCCCAGCTAATCGGCCAGAAAATATTCGATTCGCCGATATTGTTATGGTCGAGCCAGTTCGTCGCTCGTGTTTGGAATGTGTCGGCGTCGAGAGCCCAGCCGCGAAGCGGAATGGTAACACCAAACTGATGCTCTTCGTCCCGCTCGCCGCGCAGAGGAGAGAAAGCAAAATTCTGGCTGTTGGCTAAATCCAGGAGCGGACCGGTAGCGGTCACAAGTGGAGGAGCCTGGTAAAAGTCGCCGTAGAAGGCGTGGAAAACCCAGTTTAGACGCGGGATTTTCACAGCCACTCCAACACGTGGGTCCGTTGCGTTCTCGACGATGTCCGCCGTAAAGTGCGTTTGGCGAAGGCCGGCGATCAAGGTCAACCACGAGGTCACTTTAAACTTGTCGTTGATGAAAATGCTGGCAAGGCCGCCTGTTACACCGATCGAGGAGGCGGGGAAGTTTGGACTGCCATCGGTGAATTGATTCTCGAAGAGGTTGTTCTGGTGCTGAGCGAATCCATACACGCCGACCTGAATATCGTTTCTCCAGACGTTCACATTAAGGGCCGCCTGCAAACCCCCATAATTGGCGTTCTGATTGACGGTCGATACGACCGGGAAATCGTTCGCGCCGCCTTGGTAGTCGGCACTGTTGTGGTGATAAAAGGGAGAAACGGTAAGCAGCACATTTGGGTTGAACGTGTGGACCCATGAGAACGTGACGTAGCCATCGGTTTCATGCTCACCGTCACGAAGACCGTAGCTGGGGTACACCTGGTTTCCGACCGAGTTCGGGTCTGGGTCTATCGGAATCTGGTAATAATCCTCGCGCAACGAGGTGACCAGCCGAAATTGGTCTTGGGAATTCGGGTTGTAGATGAAGGACGCAAATCCTCCATAGCCGTTTTCCGCATCGTGAACAACCTGCCCAATCGGGGCCTGCAGTCCGTAGTTGCTGCGGTTTCCGTTTGCGCTGACGTAGTAAGCAAATCGCTGCGTGTGTCCGCCGCAACTGACCTGGTCGTTGGTTTGATAGAAATTTCCAAAGCTGGCGGCGAGATCGCATTCCCGATCCCGTTCAAAGCCGGTTCGCGGCACGATGTTGAAGATTCCGTAGGTCCGATCTCCGTAGTCGGCGTCGTAGCTGCCTCTTTGAATTTCCAGATAATCGATGTCCTTGGGGTCAATCACCGGAGCCAGATTGGCGGCGATATTCGTGTTGGGTATGGGCACGCCGTCAATCAGCCAGTCCACCTGGTGCCCTCCCCGCATGTGCAGCATGTCGTGTGTGACGTACGCCGCAGGCACGTAGTCGGTGATCATTTGCAAAGCGTTCGTGCGGTCGGCACCGGGCGTGTGCGCGATATCGGCACGCGCCACCAGTGTTGTTGGAGTCACGGAATCGACATTCGTCACGTTCTCCGGTGTTTCAGAGACAGTTGCGGTCTGATTCACCGTGGCGATCGCAAGCTGATAGTGGAGTGTAGGAGAAGAATCCGAAGCCACGGTGACGGTTTGTTGGTCGTCCGCAAAGCCGCTCTTCGTTACCGCCACCAGGTAATCGCCCACCGGCACCGCCGAAAAAGAAAAAGCCCCGTCCTGATCGGTCTGCGCACTCTGCGTCCACTCCGACGTCGCCGACTTCAACTTCACCGAGGCACCCGCAACCGGCCTGTGCTGCGGATCATGTACCACTCCTCGAACCGTTCCGAAAATCGTCGCACTTGCAATCGATACGACCAACAATGACCAAGACACCGCAAGAAAATACAATCGGCGCATAATAGTCCCCGCATTTTCTTTAGATTTTCTGCGAGCTCTGAAATGAACGTGCGGAGTTACGCGCGAGGCGGTTGGAAGGGTGGAAACAGGAAACCTGCCAAAGAAGGGATCGAGTTAGCCAAGCCGGGCGTGCCATTTGCGGCAGGAGCTAAGACTTCCAGAGGAAGGCATAGGACGGCCGGCGGCAACGGTGTCGCGAGACCCAAATCGAGAGTTGGGCCACAGCCTGACTTCATCAGGCAGTCTTGGCTTGCCGATTTTCCGTGATGGCATTCCGGTTCATCCGTTTGTTCCTGCGTGGCATGCGCATGCATCATCGGGCAAAGCGCTGGGCAGTGCATGGCCGTATCGGATTGCACCCCAAACAGCAAAGCGACGGGAGCCGCAATCAGAGCAAGAACTAGGACGGAAGCCTTAACGCGGACCATACAGGACAAAATCCTACTCCTTTGATCGTGTCTGTGCCACCTGCGAATCGAGGAGATAGGGCGCGTTACAGGAAAGTGACAAATTGGGCTAACGCTAACCCAATTTCTCCTGGAGCGCCTGACGAAGCGAAGCCTGTTTCTCGCCGTTCAGTTTCTTGCCTTGCCCGGTGAGATAAAAGACGTCGATCACTTTCTGGCCTTCGGTATCAATGAGCGCGACTTCGATGTTGCATCCCAGCGCCGCCAGCGTCGAGCCGACATCGTAGAGCAGGCCTGGGCGATCTTGTGCAACGATCTCAAGAAGCGTGCTGTGCGTCGAGGAATCGTCGTCGAAGCTGATTTGTGTTTCGACAGTGACCTTCGGAGGCCGCGCCCGGCTCGCGTTATCGCGGCCCTGTAGCAGCGGTTCCAGTGGAGCTTTTCCGTTCACGACGTCGGCCAAACTGCGGCGAAATCGGTCGATTTCCGTGGGATTCAGTTCCAGCGTGCGATGCAGGTCCGCGAAGTGGAACGTATCTAGGACGATTCCTGCCGCATTCGCGAAGGCATCCGCTTTGATGATATTCATCCCCCAGCCAGCGAGCACGCCTGCAATGGTAGCGAACAGCGCGGGCCGGTCGGCGGCGAGCAGCGTGAGCGAAAATACATGCCCGGTGGAATGCAGTTCGGTTTGTACCGGCTCGGTCGGCAGCTTTTGATACATCGCCATTTGTGCAGCGATCTCGGTCGCGGAATGGACCGCCAGATACCGCCGAGGGAATCCTTCCAGGAAGCGTTCAATCTGAGCGGTACTTGCGCCAGAGAACTGCGCGCGGACTTGCTCGAGCAAGGAAACTTCGTCGTGAGCGTGCAGCCGGTCACGGTCGAGCGTGCGGCTGAAGTGGTTCGACGTGGCTACGAACAACTGCCACAACATGTCTGCTTTCCACGGCGTGAGTGCTTCTGGGTTTACCGCATGAATGTCCGCATAGGTCAACAGGCAGAGCCGCTGTAGTCGCTCCTGGTTGACAACGGACGCAGCAAAAGACGAAATCGTCGAGGGATCGAAAATGTCGCGGCGTTGCATCGTCGCGGACATCTCCAGATGGTGCTCGATCAGAAAGTGTACTTCCGCGGTTTCTTCCTCGGAGAGCTGCAGTCGTTTGGCCGCACTTCCGAGCGCCTCCAAGCTCCCGGCCACATGGTTTTCAACCGGCATCCCCTTGCCCACGTCGTGCAGCAACAGCGCAAGAATCAACAAATCGCGGCGCTCCACGGTCTTCCACAACGTCTCAAAATGTGTCCCTCGCTCATCGGGAGGATCGGCCAGTTCCTGCAAGTGCTCGATGGTGCGCAGCGAGTGTTCGTCCACGGTGTAGCGATGATAGAAGTCCCGCACAACCAGGGAATCGATACGGCTGAACTCCGGCAAAATCTCGGTGAGCAACCCAAGGCGCTGCATCGGACGTAGCGCGACGCCAGGATAGTCGGCTCCCAGGACTTCCCGCAGCACCGGCCAGGTGATTCCGGCGTTGCGCACCGGGAGTTCCGGATGCTGCATGATATAGGCGATGCAGCGCTCGGCTTGACGGCTCAGGGGTACGCCGGTACGCGCCGCCTCTGTGAAAAGCGAGAAAATCAAAGCGCGATCGGATAGTGCGGTCTGGTTCAACACTTCAAATAAGCCATCACGCACGCCGAAGGGCTTGCCGTTGCTCGGCTCAAATTTTGGCCCGCGGGCTGCGCTGAATAATCGCTGTCTTAGCGTTTGCGGTACGACGGCCTTTTGCTCCAAATAACGCAGCAACAGGCGATTGAGCGTGCGCGCGTGCCGGAAATACAGACGCATCCATTCAGCGGCGCTGCGAGGTATTCCATCCGCAACCCCGAGCGACCGTTCCGCCGCGGCTGCTTGGAGCTCATACGTGAGCGTATTGTCGTTTCGGCCATTGCTGTAATGCAGGAAGCAGCGGATCGCGCTCAGGAAATCGACCGCGCCCGCTGCCAATTCCTCTTCGGCGGCGCTGCTGTTCAGCAATTCCTTTTTCTCGCCTGCAATCTGACGCAGCCAAATGGCGGCCTGATAATCGCGCAGGCCCCCGGGTGCTTCCTTCACGTTCGGCTCGAGATGGAAGATGGTGTTGCCGTAGCGCGTCAGGCGGTCCTTGGTGAGCTTGTGAAGCTGCCCGAGAAGGAATGGCCGCGCCTGTCTTTCCGAGCTGGGCAGGACCTTGTCGTCCAGCCGTTCGAAAAGCTCGGCGTCGCCGGCAAGAAAGCGCCGATCGAGCAGCGCAAGGTGAAATTCCACATTATCTTCTTCAATGCGTTTACATTCTTCCAGCGTGCGACCAGCCGAGCTCACGCGAAAACCAAGGTCCCAGAGCGTGCGGGAAAAATCGGAAATCAACGGCCGGAAAGTCTGCTCGGCCTTCTCGTTGCCGAAAAGAAACAAGATGTCGAGGTCCGAATACGGAAAAAGGAGCCGCCGGCCGTACCCACCCAACGCAACGAGGCATAATCCCGCCGAAGGCGTATTGTGGACGCGAAGAACTTCGCCGAAAACCTGCTGAATGTTGTTGTCCGCAAGTGCGCACAGGGCGAGCACCGTCTCTCGCGCGTTCACACCCGAATCGAACTGTCGCTGGATGCGTTGTCGTTCGTCGTCAGCTTGCGGGCCGAGAACGGACAAGGGAGTGAGAGAGCCTTGCATGGTCCTAGTGAGTTGAAGGGCCGAATGGAGACCGGGACGGGCTGCGGTCGTCATTAGAGCGCGTTTTCGCCGCGCTCCTCGTTGCGAATTCGGATCGCTTCGTCAACCCTCGACAAAAATATTTTACCGTCGCCGATCTTTCCTGTCTTCGCGGTCTTCAGGATCGTGTCTACAACGGTATTTACAAGTTTGTCCGGAAGGACCATCTCCAGTTTAATTTTGGGCAGGAGATCGACGGTATACTCACGCCCGCGGTAAACCTCGGTGTGCCCTTTTTGACGGCCATGCCCGCGGACTTCGGTTACGGTCATGCCTTCGATGCCAGCCTCGCGCAAAGCATCTTTCACGGATTCGAACCGCGAGGGCTGAATAATGGCCTCAAGTTTCATCATGAAAATTTGCGCTCCCGCGTTCTGGCTTATCCTGCCGTGGTCTGGAAGCGACCCGGCGCGATTCGACCCGGAACGCCGATTTCCCGACAGGCGTCGCACAACCCGCAACGCTCGAACCCTCTGTAGTCTACGTTAGAGTTCCAGGTTGTAAGCCTCTTCACCGTGTTGCGTAATGTCCAAACCCTCAATCTCTTGCTCTTCGGTCACGCGCAAGCCGGTGACCATATCGGTGATCTTCAAAAGGATGATCGTGCCGACCAGCGCGAAGCCCCAGGCTACCAGCACGCCGACAAGCTGGTTCCCCACTTGGCCCCAATGCCCGTCAAGGCCACCCGTAGGTTTGCCGGCGCCGAAAATGGGATTGATGACCTGTTGCGCAAACACGCCCGTCAGTAGTGCACCGATCGTTCCGCCCGCCCCGTGTACGCCGAAAGCATCCAAGGCGTCGTCATAGCCGAAGATGGATTTCACCTTTGTGACCATGAAATAGCAAACTAGTCCCGCGATGAATCCTATGGCCAGCGCAGGCATAGGCGCCACGAATCCCGCCGCGGGAGTTATGGCCACCAGGCCCGCCACCGCGCCGGAAATCGCGCCGAGAGCGCTGGCGCGTCCATTCTTGAGCCATTCCGCGACGCTCCAGCTGATTGCCGCGGCGGCGGTGGCGAAGTGCGTGGCGACGAATGCGCTGGTCGCCAGGGAACTCGCCGCCAAGGCACTTCCAGCGTTAAATCCGAACCATCCCACCCACAACAAGCAAGCGCCGACGAAGCTGAGTACCAAACTGTGCGGCGGCATGGGCTGTTTCGGGAAGCCCGTACGCTTACCTAGGTACAACGCACAAACCAGTGCGGATACACCGGAACTGATATGCACGACCGTTCCGCCGGCGAAATCCAACGTCGGGAATTTTCCGCCAAGAGACGCATTCAGGAAACCGCCCTTGCCCCAAACCATGTGAGCGAGCGGAGCGTAGACGAACAGAAACCACAGCGTGAGAAAAAGCACCGTGCCGCTGAACTTCATTCTTTCCGCAGTGGCACCGGTAATCAGGGCCGGCGTGATGATCGCAAACATCAGTTGATAAATCATGAAGGTTGCCTGCGGAATGGTTCCGGCGTAATCGGGATTTGGATCGGCGCCGACGCCGCGCAAGAACGCATGCTCGAACCCGCCGACGACCGGACCGTTTCCGCCAAACGCCAGGCTGTAGCCCACCAAGGCCCACAGAACGGAAATCACCGCCATGAGCATGAAGCTCTGCATCATGATGGCCAGCATGTTTTTGCGGCGTACCAGGCCGCCATAGAAAAGGGCCAAGCCCGGGCCGGTCATGAGCAGAACCAACGCGGCGCTTACCAGCATCCAGGAATTGTCAGCGGACGATTGTGCGGCACTGACGCGTTGATCCAGCTGCGCGAGCTTGTCGTTCACGGTTGTCGACGATGCGGCGGCGGGCGCAGACAAACTCTGGTGAGCGAGAACGGGTAGGGCCGTGAGCAACATGGCGAAGATACAACAACACTTCAAAACCACGTGCTTCATAGTCGGTGTCCGCTCCGCTGCGAATTGAAATGCGGGTCACACAAAAACTAACCGCTTCCTTGGGACGAAAGCTGCTTTGCCGAATATCAGGACTTTATAGAAGCGAGATTATACGCAGCAGGCTCGGAACCCATACTTTGAAATTTGCATTCACAGGATTGGTTTTTCTGATGGTGAGAATCTGCGCGGCGGTAAATCCATCGTTTTGAGGGCCATCGTTCTCGTCTGTCCCGCCGGGTTACGGGTTCGTCGATTCCAGGCGCGCGAGGTCTCTTTCCACAGGCGCTACTTGTCTCGCACGGCCATCATCGTATAATGCCGTGCTGGCGTCTCGGGATTGCGGTTTTTGGTCCCCCGGTGTCCCGACAAGTTCCCGTCCGCTGTTCCTTTGACGCGGTTGACGGGGTATCCTAGGAGCGTTTCGGATCCGACTTCTTCGAATAGGCTGGCGTGAACATTCCATGAGAGAGACTCCCCAATGACCGAGCGTCTGCCCATGGAAATCTCCGTTCGTCAATCGAATGGCGTGCATACCCTGGAAGTACACGGTCGGCTAACCATCGGCGAGCCAAGCGAGCAACTCACCGAAGTGCTGCAGTTGGTCGTGCAGGGAGGCGGCCGCAAGGTGGTGGTTAACCTTAACGGCGTGCCGCAGATCGACAGCTCGGGAATCTCGTCGCTGGTACGCAGCTCGATTCAACTAGCCAGAGAAGGCGGCGCGCTTCACCTGGTATGCGGGCACGGTCGCGTGCGCGATGCGCTTACCGTCACGCGTCTGGTGGAAGCCATTCCCACATTCGAAACCGATTCTTCAGCGCTAGCCAGCTTCGCGTAACCTTTCGATTCCTGATTCTGGGCGGTGGTGGGGACATGAGACTCGAATCCGGCTGGTCTTCACTTCGGTTCGTGTTGGGGCTTGTTGTCTGCGCGATGCTGACCGCTCCGGTATCCGCACAGCATCTAAGTCTTGACGACCTTGCAGAACGGCTCGCTTCGGAGATCACGAAAGCCGACGTGAAGTCGGTCGCGGTAGTCGATTTCCTGGGTACCAACGGACAGAAATCAGACCTCGGTTGGTATCTGGCCAGCAAGCTATCGGATGACTTGCTCGGCAAAGCCAAGAACTTCCGGATTTTGGATCGCGCCGAGCTGACAGACACCAGGATAAACGCCGAGGACGTCGCGTCAGCCGAATCACTGAAGCGCATCGGCAGCACCTGGGGCGTCGAAACCATCGTTGCCGGTGTCGTGGAAATTTCCGCGGACCAATATCTGGTTACGGTCACGTTGCGAAGGGCGGCGGACGGCGCGGTGATTGCCAACGCATCGCAGGTGCTGCAGCACTCACGGGTTTTGGACCTGCTAAGTCCCGCTGGAGCAGAGGTCGAAGCCGCGGATCCGTTGCGCGCTGGGGTTATGGGAGTCGGGGTGCCGGCATGCACTTATTGTCCGATCCCGGGGTATTCCGACCAGGCTAGGAAAGCAAGGATTCAGTCGGCCACCGTCGTGTTGATGGTGACCATCTCTGCTAAAGGCAGCGCGGAAAAAATCAGCGTCCTGAAAAGTCCGGGTTACGGGCTAGCCGAGAAAGCCATCGAAACCGTCAGCGATTGGAAGTTCCGGCCTGCTCCGGGCAAAGACGGCGCACCGGTTCCTGTAGCTGTGCCGATCGAGGTTTCGTTTCGTTCGTCAAGAACGTAACGAAAATGAGGTAGGTAATTGGAGCGGCCTAGCCGCTCTTCTTCAATTCCGCTAGAACTAGCTTTGCCAATTCTTTCAACGTCTCAAACACGCCCTGTCCGGTAACCGCAACGCCTTCCAGTACCGGCTCGCCCTTTCGCTGCAACTGCTTGGTGAGATCGGGAATCGGCAGCGCGTTCGGCAAGTCTCTCTTGTTCAATTGCAGCACGTACGGGATGGTATCGAAATTCAGGTTGTGCTCTTTCAGGTGCTCCTGCAAGTTCTCCATGGTCTCGAAATTCGCATCTAGCCGCTCTTCTTGGGAATCGGCGACAAAGACAACTCCGTCGGCACCTTTCAGAATCAGCTTGCGGCTGGCTTCGTAAAAGACCTGCCCGGGTACGGTATAAAGATGGAATCGAGTCTTGAAGCCTCGCACGGTGCCCAAATCGAGCGGAAGAAAGTCGAAGAACAGCGTGCGATCGGTCTCCGTCGCCAGGGAAACCATTTTCCCCTTTTGGTTTTGCCCCGTATGGTCGTAGATCCACTGCAGGTTGGCGGTCTTTCCGCCTAGACCTGGACCGTAATACACCAGCTTGCAATTGATTTCGCGCGCGGGAAAATTGATGAAAGGCACTTGTCTTTGGCCGGTCCTTGATCCGGGAATCAGTTAGAAATTTATAGCACACGCGCCAAAGGCAGGCCACCCTTTCAACGCATCGGATGTCGCGTGTTCGATACTCACATCTAGTGTCGGTGAGTCGCGGCTTCCGGGGTAGAATAATTTTCGCCCCCTGCGCCAACGTGATAACGCATTGCGTAACAAAGTCGTTAACCCGAGCGCGTTGACGTGCGAAACCTGCTCTGCTATCTTCGCGGGCATGGCCAAGGCGCACAAGCCCAGTTCGGGAAGTTCCGGGCGCACCAAGAGCGTCGTGCACAGCAAGACTAACTCATTGAAAAGAAAACCTTTAACTCCACAACACCCCCCCCAGCGTGGCGGCGTCGAGATGGTCGATCCCCGAGTCCAAGCGCAGCTCAAGGTATACGATGAGGCGCTGTCCCTGTTTCACCAGCAAAAGTTTGCCAAGTCCAAGCAAGAGCTGGAAAAGGTTCTTGAGGGGCCCAGCAAAGAGCTTGCCGACCGCGCGCGCATGCATCTGAAGATCGCCGAGCAGCGCATGAAGCCGAGTCATGAGCAAAACCCCAAGACCGCCGACGAGCACTACCAGCGTGGCGTGGCCATGATGAACATTGGCCGCTGGGACGATGCGCGAGAGAGCCTCGATCGAGCGCGCAAGGCCGCACCCAAGGCGGACTATATCCACTACGCGCTTGCAGCTCTGGATTGCCTCACGGGTGAAGCGGACTCCGCGATGAAGAACCTGAAAGTAGCCATCGAATTGCGCCCGGAGAATCGCTATCACGCACGCAACGATGAGGACTTTGCGTTCCTGCAGGAAGACCCGCGCTTTACGGAGATGCTCTATCCGGAAAAGGATGGCTCGGCCGGCTGAGCATCTCGCCGATTGGAGCCGGACCTTGTTCGGCCTGCTGGGCCAAGCCCAGACCAAAAGTTTGTGTTTTTGACGTAGAAATTGCGTGGCCGTCGCGATCGCCTGAAATCTAGCCTCCCATCGCCGATAGCTCGTTGACTCCCGGGGGTTCATTATTAGAACCGGGCTCAATCGTTTTCTGTAGAACGCTGCGTGTCGACCCGACGTGAAAAAAAGTGCTTCCAAGTCGAAGCAGTTCCCTCGCGGACGGAATGTCGTCGCGCTCGGCGGCGGTACGGGATTGTCTACACTGCTCCGCGGCCTGAAGGACCTGGTTGTTCGGCGCCGTGACGAAATTGCCGACGAACAACACCCCATTGCTGGCCTCACCGCCATCGTCACTGTTACCGACGACGGCGGCAGCTCCGGCCGTCTGCGCCGTGAAAACCGCATCCTGCCGCCCGGAGACATTCGCAACTGCATGGTGGCCCTCTCGCAAGACGAAGCGCTCCTTGGCCGTCTGTTCCAATATCGCTTCCACGCCGGACGTGGCCTGATCGGCCACAACTTCGGCAACCTGTTCCTCGCCGCTTTGACCCACGTCACCGGCGACTTCGCCGAAGCGGTGCGGGTGAGCAGCAAGATTTTAGCGATCCGCGGCCAGATTTTCCCGTCCACGGTTTCGAACGTTTCGCTGGTAGCTACGCTGGCAGACGGCCGCCGCGTTCACGGCGAGACCCGCATCACCGCCAGTCGCACACCGATCAAGAAGCTAGCGCTCTCCCCGCGCTCGGCGCGCCCCTTACCCAAGGCATTGGAGGCGATCGAGGAAGCCGATCTGATTCTTCTTGGCCCCGGCTCTCTGTTCACCAGCATTCTTCCCAATCTCCTGATCCCAGAGATCGCCAACGCCATCGCCAGGTCCAAGGCCCCCCGCGTGTACGTCGCGAACCTCATGACCCAGCCTGGGGAAACCTCTGGTTACGCGCTGGCCGACCATCTCCGCGCCATCCGCCAGCACACTCCCCGCCGGGTAATCGATTGGGTTGTCGCCAATCGCCAGGCGATTTCGCCGGAAGTCGCCAAGCGTTATCGCGCCCAGGGCGCTGAGCCGGTGGCCGTCGATCTCGCGGATCTCCAGAAGCTCGGCTATCGCGTAATTCTCGACAGTCTTCTTCAGGAGCACGGTGTCATCCGCCACAACCCCACCAGCCTGTCGCAACTCCTGTTCGAGGAGTTTCTCTCGTCCCGCCATTCCTTGAAACCCACGCGAAGCTGAACCGGCGAGAGTACGATTCGCGATGTCGGAATTGTTCCCTTGTAAGGGCCAGGCTTGCCTGCCAGTCGCTTAGCCCTGGCACAACGCGAACACCGCGCGGAGCAATGACCCATTCTTCGCCCCAAAAATTCGACCGCAGCATGTCCGATTTCGCAGCGCTCATTCCCAGGACCGGTCGCACAATCTTCTAAATTTCTCGAATTTGGATTGGTACGTCATTCTCGCAACTAGCTTTAGCTGCAACCGCGAAGGCCCGTGACTTGCACTCCTCGGCCCCAGCTCGGTCAGGAGGTTCGTCCATGCTCAAGCAAAATCTCCGCTACGCCGTTCGTTTCCTGGGAAAGAACCCCGGATTCACATTCGTGATTGTCTTGACGCTGGCGCTCGGCATCGGTGCCAATACGGCCATTTTTTCCGTGGTTTATTCGGCGCTCCTTCGCCCGTTGCCGTACGAGCGTCCGAGCGAGCTGCTGTTCCTCGGTGAGGATCGCGAACAACACCAAAACCTCGACGTGGCTCAGGTTTCCTACCCTGATTTTCTGGACTGGAAGCGTGCCGCCAAGACCTTTCAATCGTTGGCGGCATACAGCGCAGACGGGTTCATCCTTGAAGCCGACCGCGAGCCCAAACTTACTCTGGCTACGGAGGTTACGCCCAATTTCTTCGCCACACTCGGCGTTCGACTGTCTTTGGGCCGCGATTTTCTCGAAACGGAAGCCCATTCCGACGGTCCCCACGTCGCCATCCTCAGCGACGCCTTCTGGCGGACGGACTTGGGCGGAAACCCCAATGTCATCGGCACGTCCATTCGCCTCGACGGCAAGCCGGTTACCATTGTCGGCGTATTGCCTCGAGGTTTTGAATTTGCTCCCTCCAAATCTGCTCCGATCTGGGTTCCTTTGCACGGCGTCGGCGATCTGATTACCCGAAGAAGTCTCCGCTGGCTCGACGTTGTCGCCCGGCTGGCTCCTGGAGTTTCACCCGACCAGGCGCGCGCCGAAATGACTGGGATCGCCGCACAGCTTGCTCGGGCCTATGCGAAGGAAAATGAGGCGATCTTTTTCGTCATGACCGGTTTCCGTGAACGAATCGCGGGCAAAATCCGTCCGCTGCTGTTGGTGCTGCTCGGAGCGGTTGGCTTCGTTCTGCTGATTGCGTGCGCCAACGTAGCCAATCTCGTGCTGACGCGCTCGATCAGCCGACGCAAAGAGTTCGCCGTACGGTCAGCGCTCGGAGCGTCGCGCCGCAATCTGATTTCGCAGCTTCTCGCGGAAAGCTTGTTGCTGTCCTTGCTCGGTGCGGCTGTGGGTTTCGCCGGCGCGCAATTAGGCGTGAATGCTCTCATAGCCGCAATACCCGAATCGCAGATCCAAGCCATGCCTTATTTGCGCTCGGCCGGAGTGAGCTTCCCAGTGTTGGCATTTCTCTGCTGCATCACCTTAGCCACGGGCATCCTGTTTGGATTAGCGCCCGCGCTGGCCACTACACAATCGTCGATGAACGACGTTCTGAAGGACGAAACGCGCGGAGGCACGAGCGCAAGTCATGCGCGCTTTCGCAATTCCCTCGTTGTTGTCGAAATCGCCGTATGTCTCGTGCTCCTGGTCGGCGGCAGCTTGATGCTGCAAAGCCTTGCCGCCCTCTTGCGGCACGATCGCGGTTTTGATCCACGCAACACTTTGACGTTCGACGTCAACTTGCCGAACCTGTCTTATCCCAACGACAAAGACAACCCCAACCGGAATTCGAGCGCGGACCAGTTCACACGGGATTTCATCGAACGCCTCCGGAACTCGCCGGGTGTGGTGAATGTTGCCTCGACGTCGGTTTTGCCCCTGAGCGGCAACGGGGGCACGAATCGCTTTGTCGTCGAGGGCCGTCCGACCGCCCTCGGAAAGGAAGACGAATGCGATGAGTCCGATGTCAGTCGCGATTATTTTGGCGCCATGAAAATTTCGCTGGTTGAGGGCCGCCTTTTCTCGGAGGACGACACGAAGCTGAACGCGCCTGAAGTCGTTGTCGTCAGCCGCGCTTTTGCAAGAAGCTATTTCCCGAGCCAGAGTCCGATCGGCAAACGCATTCGCTATACCTTCAACGCACAGCAACCTTTCCGCCAGATCGTGGGTGTCGTTGGCGATGTCGCTATGCAGGACCTCGACGCGCCGCCGCCTGCGGTGATCTATCAACCGAATGAGCAAAGCGGCGACGCCTACTTGAGTTTTGTGGTGCGCACCGCCGGCGATCCGACCGCTTTGGTTGGCGTTGCCAGAGCCATCTTGCGCGAAATCGATCCGCGGTTGCCCTTGATTCAACCGCGCACGCTGGAGCAGGTCGCTGGGGAAGCACCTTCCGTTTTTCTCCGAAGTTACCCTTCGTTGCTGATCGGGACCTTCGCCGGGCTGGCGCTCATTCTTGCAATGATCGGTTTGTACGGAGTGATTTCCTACTCTGTCCTACAACGCACTCGTGAGATCGGCATCCGCGTTGCCATGGGAGCGCAGCGGCCCGATGTCCTGCGTCTCGTTCTTCGCCAAGGCATGCTGACCGCAAGCTTGGGGGTAGCGGCGGGCGTCGTCGCCGGGCTCTTCTTGACGCGCCTGATGGGCGCCCTACTCTACGGTGTAAGCTCCAGCGACTGGCCCACGTTTTCGACCGTCGCCTTCTGCCTTCTCTTGGTCGCTGGGGCGGCCTGTGCGGTACCAGCCCGTCGCGCCACCCGCGTCGACCCCATCGTCGCCCTCCGCTACGAATGAGGGCCCAACGCTCTGGATCGCGAAATGCGAAGTTTCGTCCTTAGGCGCCTGAACGCATGCTTCCACATTTTCCCTGAACTTTTCTTCTCGTTTCTTTTTTTGGCCGCTTCTGACACCATTTGCAGACCTGCGGGATGAAATTACCCGCTCCGCCTACTGCCTTCTCGCTCGCTTTCAACTTTGAACCGGCGACGGTAAACTCTCCCCTATGAAAGTGAGAATTCACAGAGAGAAGCCCGATCCTTGGGCGGTTCGCAGGCAACGCATACAGCATGTTTGGACAACACCATTCTGGGCGTTCGAGTGGATTCTCGAATGGGTCGCCTTTGCCCTCAGCCGGTGGACCTTTCTCGACGTTCTTGAATATCTCGAAGGCTTTAGCGTGCTCATTGCCGTGATCTTCTACTTTTCCGAATCCGGCGACCGTCTCAAGCAAAAACACTATCAAGCGTGGCAGGTTATCAACACGGCGCAGGGAAAAGGCGGCAGCGGAGGGCGCATCGAGGCGCTTCAGGAACTCAACCACGATGGCGTTCCTCTGGTCGGTGTCGACGTCTCCGGCGCATTTCTGCAAAATCTTTATCTGGAGCACGCCCGCCTTCTACGTTCCAATTTCAGTTCCGCCGACCTTCGCGACAGCAATCTCGATTTCGCAGATTTCTCCGATGCCGATCTGCGCTCCGCCAATTTTCGCCAGAGCCACTTGCAAGGCGCCGCTTTTGGGCGCGCCGACCTGCAAGATGCCGACCTCACCGGCGCTGACCTGACCGGGGTCGATTTTTCGGGCGCAACCCTTACCAACGCCGACCTGAGCAACGCCAACCTGGCGAATCTCCGCTGGCGCGATCTAAGCAGCGTCAAGAACGTGAATATTTACGGGGTAAAAAATGCGCCTGATGGTTTCATCCCCTGGGCCAAGCAACACGGCGCCGTGCAAACCGAGTCCGACGCGTCGCAATGACTACGGGTACGTGCTCCAGGCTGGCGCCGGGTTTCAGCCCCGGTGCCCTTGGACCGCTGCCTGCCAGGAAAGGGTTTCGTGCCCGCCGAAGAAATCCTGCTCTTGAGGCTCGCCCCGTTTTTCCTCAAAACCGGCTGAGACCAAACCACGCTTTCCTACGTATACCCCACAGCCACAATACTTCCCTAGGTGATCTATGAACTT
>Ga0182018_10002847_pt1 | contig 16536 bp, 27 predicted proteins | sample 812P2MmetaG_FD_120490 | JGI IMG/M metagenome (GOLD analysis project Ga0182018, IMG submission 120490) | Permafrost microbial communities from Stordalen Mire, Sweden - 812P2M metaG | ecosystem: Environmental > Terrestrial > Soil > Wetlands > Permafrost | place: Sweden: Stordalen | collected... | reverse complement strand
GAAGCGGAAGCGGATACGGAAACGGAGACGGAAGCGGATACGGAAGCGGATACGGAAACGGAAGCGGAAACGGATACGGAAACGGAAACGGATACGGAAACGGATACGGAAGCGGATACGGAAGCGGATACGGATACGGAAACGGAGACGGAAGCGGATACGGAAGCGGATACGGAAGCGGATACGGAAACGGAAGCGGAAACGGATACGGAAACGGATACGGATAATTTCAAAAGAGCGCGCTACCGCGCTCTTTTTTAGCTACTAGGAATACACATGGATTTTCATAGCCTCAAAGCGTTCACCGAGGAATGGGCTAAGCAGGCTGGCATGAGCGACGTTATGCATCGCGGAGCCGAACTTCTTAGCGGTAGCGCTGCCAAGCGCATGGCCAACTCCGTGAAGCTTCACGGTGAAGCTGCCAAGAGTCTTGCTGCAAAGGGCTCGACGACTGCGAATCTTCATCGCGAAGCGGGCGGCATTGCGGCCAAGCGTCTCGCAACCGAAGCGGAGAAGGTTACGCAGGCGCGTATTGGCGCAGGCGCGGGTCTAGCCGGCGGCGCTTACGGGGTGCACAAGGCAACCGAAGAGCCAAAGACCGCTGCCGAGCTCACGTCAGAAGCGCGCGCAGATCTGCCAAAGAAAGACTTTGCTGTCTCGGCCAAGAAATCAAACACTGGAGCCCCCTCCTATCCTGTTGAAAATAGACAGCACGCTGCGTCGGCTTTAGGTTTTGCCAAGATGCATGGTGACTCTGCCGACCTTGCTGCAGTGCGGGCGAAAATCAAGGCAAAGTACCCTGACATGCTGAAGAGCGCGATGAGCCCGTTGGTTATGCGCGCTTTTGTGAAGGAGGCTGGTGGGCTGCTTGGACGACTGGCTAGTGAGGCAGGTAGTCACCAGATGGATCTAGCGGGCCTAGGAATCCTAGCAGCACCCAGTATTGATGAGGCCCAGGCGCATATCAGGGCTGGTCTTGCAGGAGACAAGACGCCAGGAGCCGTAGAACGTCGTACCGTACTACCGAGTGCAGCCAAGCCCGCGGTTGAATTAGGAGGGCTTGCTACGCTGGCAGTGCCAAGTGCACTACATCTCATGGGGCACGGGCACTGATGATGCTTTCGCGTGAGACAGTAATTGGGTGCCTAAGTGAGATGGCTAAGCTAGGCGCCATCTCTGACGAGCAGGCACGCAGGTCTCTTGATCGCTACGATGCCCTCGAGCAGGCTAAGCCTACAGCAGGACAGGTAGGCCGCTATGGCGCTCTTGGTGCAGGTGCGGGAGCGCTTACGCATGCGGTAAGCCGCGGTCTGGAAGGGCGTTCTCCTATCACGCCAAGATCGCTCGGTGGTGCAGCGGCCGCGGGCGCCATTGGAATGGGTGCTGTACCGCTTGTGCGGGGTATGCTGGATCGCGCAGCCGAGAAAGGCACCTTGCGTAAATACATGACTCAGGAGCATGTGGGCCAGTATGCCAGCAATCCGAATACCGAGACGGGCGGGTTAGCAGGGCCTCCTACTGCACTAACAAAGATGGGGTTCTACCCAGCGCTAAAGGGCATTGGTGGTATGGCCGCTATCGGCGGTGTGGGCGGTGGGCTATTAGGCGCTGCTGCCGGAAATCGCATAAAAAGTAAGCCTAATAGTGACCATTTTGCAGCTAGGCACCCGACGCTAACCAACGCGCTTATAGGTGCTGGTGTAGGAGCTGGCACGATGGGGCTTGGAACCGCTGGTAAGATCTCCGAGCTCATGCCTGGGCGTATAACGAAAGAGCTAAAAGATTTTAGTGTAAAGGCGCGCGCCGCGGCCACTGGCCTCAAAGGGGATATCGCGTTGCATATTCCAAATAGAACGCGAGATGATGCAGTCAATGCATTCCTATCGAAGTACCAAAAATAGCGAGCAAGATAAATGCCGGCCTGGATGGAGCAGCGCGCTACGCACATTCTGGCTAAGAATCCTTCCATGCCAAAGAGCGAGGCATTCGCGTTAGCTACACAGCAGATGCACGCCCTTGGAAAATCGCCTGAGCACTACGGGACTGAGGAAGGGCGCGAGAAGGCCAAGGCAAAGTTTCCCACGCCAGGCGACGATAAGAAGACGGCCAACCCAGGTAAGCTCATGAGCCCAAAAATGGAGAAGAAGGCTATCGTAGGACCGCTTGTTGACTACGCGCTGTTGGGAATTCCATCCGCGATAGGCGGCCATCTCGGTGCGAAGAAAGGTATCGAGATGGCTAATGAGGGTAAGCCACTTGATCGAAAATCGCATGCGGCAGAGTGGCTACTGCCTGGGGCTATTGGGTATCGAGGCGCCAAGGAGCAAACACACGGCCTACAGACCTTCGCGAACAGATACAACGCGATGGCAAAGGAGCTGCATGAGCAGAAATCAAAGGGTGTTGAAGGCGACAAGAAGACCGCGGAAGTAAAACAGGCTCTCATTGAGAGGCTTGTTCGATTGGGGGCACAAGATATACCGAAGACGCCGCGTTTGCTCATGAAGCGCCGTGGGCCTGAAGAGCTAGCGCAGCTTCAGCAGGGCGTTACAAACGCCTTTGGCAAGGTAGAGGCCCCCCTCAAGAGAGGCCTTGAGCACCTCACGAACAAGCTGCCAGAGGGAAAGCTGCGCAGTTTTGCGCATCACGCAGGCACTCTCGCTATTGAGAATCCAGAGACGATTCCCATGCACGCCATTCCTGTTCCTGGCGTGGGCCTCGGATGGCTTGCCGCTAAGAAAGGTTTGGAGCGCGGCATCGATAGGCTGTCGCCGGTTCCCAAGCTTGCCTTCACTGTCTCGCAGTATTCAGGTGCGCTCAATCCTGTCATCTCCAGCGGTGCTAGCGGTATCCCACCCTTCAAAGCTCCGAGCTTAGGGAAGGCGATTCAGAAGACCGGCTTCGCACAGACTTACTCCGCAGGTCCTTCTCCAGATTGGGCGCACGGCCCTGCAACGGCAGCCAGTGGCATTCCGCCGTTCAAAGCGCCACGTCTCGACAAGGCCATTCAGAAGAGCGCCGCCGGCGCGCCTACACGAGGCGGCTTTATGATGGCCAGCGACATTCCTTCTTACAGCCCGCCGAGGCTAGATCGTGCCATTCAGAAGAACAGCGAGCTCACGACAGATCCTATGACGAGCGAGTTCAAAGGCGGGGATTTTGAAGGTAAGAAGAAAGAGAAGGACGGTGACGCTCTTCCTGAAGGCATGGCCTTGCAGCCGTGGGATAACTTCAAGCCTACGAACATCAATGCAAAGCATGCGTACGCCAGCATGTCGACAGAGAAGCTTGCCGAGTTTGTGGAAGAGCTTATGAAAGAGGCCATTCCTGGCCTCACCCCTCAAAGCAGGCTTGAGCAGAGCACGCGCATTGGCGCTCCGAGGGCGACGCTGCCAGTAACGCCCTCGATTGCAGATCAGAGCAAGCCTAAGGGACCGGGGTGGGGGTCTGGTATTGCTGGCGCGAACAAAGGCACTATTGGCGGTACGAGCGTGGGTGGAATCGGCGAGATGAAAGCCGCGCCGCAATTGTAACGGCTGCGAGGGCATAAGAATACCGAGGCGAGTTACTATACCTCGGAGGAGCGATGCCGTGCCGTCTATCACAGTGCTATAACAATAAGCTCCGTGGCTGGTTCACTTCAAATGGAGAGGTGCTGTATCAAGATTACAGCTGGAAGCTTGGTGAGCGCATTGCCGCGAGCCCGCGTGTTGTACAGCGTACTGTACAGATGCGCGCTCAGTTCTGCGGCAATTTTATAGCGCTTGTCCTGAATGACGCTTCGACGGTTCAGGATGTCTTTCGCGACTGGGACGAGAATCTTAGCAGCAGAAACTTCGTGCAACGGGCTCTGGGTAACCTTGCGGAAGATCTACACATAGAAAAAACGGAGCGTCGCATCTGCGACAGTGATAGGGGCGCAGATCAGCTTGCAATGCGGCGGTTAGTCAGAAGAATGGGCGCGCTGAAGATTGCTGAAATGATGCTCAAAGACATACAAAGCTTTGAATCGCGCTTATACGCGTTCAGAACTATGACAGCCGGCATCATAGGCTACGACGCATTCGAGCTGTTGCGCGCGCTAGACTGCTCTGCGGAAGACCTCATGGCAGTCTCAGATCACCTGGAGGAAATACATGGATGAAGAAGAGCGCTCGCCAGGCATCACCTTCAACCTCATAAGCACAGAGCATCGGACAACAGTAGCTGGCGTACAGGTGAAGAGAGTTCTTCTAGACTGCACGCTGGATGATGAAGAACTTTGGGGGCCGGTGGAGAAGCAGTTCCAGGAAGGGCTACGCGTTCATCGCGATGAGACGTTTCATGCTGCGGTGATGTCGGCGCAAAGCGCCGAGATCGCAGACCTGCGAAGAGAAGTAGAAGAGCTTGAACGGAAGCTACGCCGCGAGCAAGATGCCAAGCTGCAAGTAGAAGAGGAACTGGGGCAGTATCGGCGCACGTTGCAGCAGTTTGACCGCGCTGTTCGCGGCGGAGGCGGTCTGATAGAATGAACGCAAGAGGTCAACCATGAGCGTCGCAGAATTGAAGATTGCCCTGGCCGCTCTGAGCAACGGCCGTATCGAAGACAACGAAGGGGAGACAGCCAAGGGCGTAGGCAACGTCTACGAGAAGCCCACGGACCGGAAGCCTGGCACATTGGACGCCCGCTGGGGAGATCATCCTGCCACGAGCGCTAATGGAGACGCCGCCGTCTATGGCCTTGCTGCGCTACAAGCCGCACACGATGGCCGGCAAGGTATGGCAGAGCGATTGTTCAGCTCACCTGCGACATCCGGTCCATCCGAGCAGGCACTGATGCGCCAGCTGCTTGAGCATGCGAATGAGGGGCATCCACACTCCATCATGCTGCAGCGAGGAAAGTCGGAGAAGACTGCGTCCGATGCATCTAAAACTCTGATCGATCAGGTGATGAAGGTTGTTGGGCGACGCTGAGCAGCCTTCGTGTTCTGTAGAGGAGGCACGGGTCGGCATCGCCGAGATGTTGATAGCGGAGGGGCCAGCAGCAGCGCGTACGCTAGCGGACGTAATGCTACACGCGGCATTGATCGAGATACAGCACAACGTGTCCGCAGAAGAGTGCGAACGCAGACCTGCGCTTCAGAAGACGGTTGAGTACCTACGCGGTGTGCGCAAAGCATTGAAGATGCGCGCATTTCGAGAGGGGTATCGATGACAGACCCAATCGCAGATTACTTACAGGTCAAAGAAGCCGCGAAAGTCAATCGCAAAGAGCACGAGCTCACGCTTTGGAAAAACTGGAAGGACAACGGCGAGCAGCCCAAGCACCTGCAGCCCTTGCTCAAGCTCTACGAGCCCATTCTCAAGCAGAAGATGCTCGCATGGAAAGCGCCGACTGTGCCCGCGGCCGCGTTCAAAGCCGAGCTGCAGATCCATCTCATAAAAGCGTTCAAGAACTACGACCCAGACAGAGGCGCCGCGTTGAACACCCACGTAGAGAGTCGCCTGCCGAAGGCGATGCGCTACAACAACCGTTATTCTAATGTCGCCTATGTGCCTGAGGGCCAGAGTCGCTATATCGGCAAGATCACCAATGCCAAGTCGAGGCTGCAAGAAGAACTAGGCCGCGAGCCTACGGTAGATGAAATTGGCAATCACATGGGAATGAGCCCCAAGCGCGTGAAGACTATACTCGATGCGCAGAAGAAGTTTGTTCCTATGGGCAGGTCTGCCGGCGAGGAGAACTTCGACTATGCCTCTGGCGGCGAAGTGACCGCGCATGATTTCCAGGACTCTCAGATTGCTATCGCGCACAACATCTTGCCCGACTTGTTCCCTAAGGCAGAGCATCAAACAGCATTTCGCCACATCTTCGGGCTCGATGACCACAAGCAGATCTCGTCGACCAGCGAGCTTGCCAAGAAGATGGGCAAGAGCGACTCGCAGATCTCGCGCATGAAAAAACACATTGGCACGGTGCTCAGAACGCACATGGGCCTAGCGGATTCAGAGGATGACGATGACTGATGAGCATTCCTGAGACGGTCTACTCATTCGCCCGCACCATCGCTAGAAAATACTGTGTCGACATCAAGGAGCTGCTCGGATCTGAGCGCGAAGGCTTTCGCCGCCGGCAGCTTGTGCTCGCAAAAGAAGAACTCTGGACGGTAACGGCCGATACGCTAGGTCTGGGGGATTCAGACACCGGGCATCTGTTTGGTGTCGATCACGGCAGCGTTAGAAAAGCGCGGCAGAGATATCTGTCGCGATAGGAGACTCCAATGCCTCAATCTGAAGATCTTTTTTCATATGCAGAGCAGCGAATGAATCAACGCTTTCTTGCTGGAGAGCGCGAAGAAGCCGCGCTCATTGAGCAAGTGGCAAAGACGGTGATCGTGGATCGGCTTGTACCGCCGCACATGATGTCGTTCGCGACAGACTATGAGACTGGGCTGGTTGATCTTCGCTACGGTTCTATCAGAGACGATGGTCATAATCACTATGTCACATTGCACCCACACGCGTTCCGGCAGCTTTGTGAGAAGGTTAGCTTTCCGGCGGCCTATGCGAACCATTTGCGGGCCGGCGGCTCTGATGAACATCTCGGCGCCGAGAAGCAATGGAAACAGGAATTGCTCGCGCACAATCTCAACGCGCTCTACCACCAGCCTGCATGGGAAGAGCGTAGCGGCGCACCTCAGCGTTTTCTGCACCGCATCGTAGGCGATGAGCTACGCGGATTTCTAAGTCGCCGCTTTGCTAGGCATATGGCAAGCGCGCCATTACTACGCGCGTTTGTAGACGCCTGCCGTCATGCCGGAGCGCGGCCTATTAGTGCCACATCATCGCCGGTGCGCCTGCAGCTACAGTGCCTGCTGCCTCATGTGTTCGAGGCCTATCCACAAGAATGTGTTTGTGTTGGCTGCGCGCTCGCGAACTCGGACTTCGGTGCAGGCAGGCTTACAGTGAAGTCCACCATTTGGCGTGTGAGCAACGGCACATCTGCAGTGATCGACGAAGCGTTCTCCAAGGTGCACGTGGGTTCTATTATTGATGAGAGTGACCTGGAGCTGAGCGACAGTACCGCTCAGAAAGAGGTCATCGCGCAGCGCGGTCTCATCACCGACGTTGTAACGCAGCTTCTCCAAGAGAAGACCGTGAACCGTCTGTTGCAGATGCTGCGCGCAGCTCACGATCTGCAAATCCCATGGTCGAAATTGAAGGGCAGACTATCTGCGGTTCTATCCAAGAGCGACCTGACCTGGATGCAGGAGGCGGCGGACACAGGCGCGGGTATTGTAGACCTGCCTTCTATCTCGTATACCCCTGAGGGCGAGCGCATTCCCAACGCGTACTGGGCTGCAGCCGCCCTTAGCGCTATCGCAGCGAAGACTGAAGACGCCGATAGAAAACTGGATCTTCAGCAAGAGGCTGGAAAGCTACTCTCCACGGCAGCTTAGAAACGCCTTCGACACATAGGCCTGGCGCGTGTATTCTGGTGGCATGGCCATAGACGTAACGGCGAGGAACGCGCGTCTTGATGCGCTGCAAGCTGCAGCGACTGCGTGGGCGACGTCTCAGACCAAGCAGCTCAATGCTACTGTGACGACCCTTCAGGCTATTCTGCAGGGTCGCACAGGCGCGAACAGCTTGCCCGCAACAGCCGTTGATCAAACGTCTCAGCTCGTAGTGAATTCTATCTCAGACTTTCTAGGAGGCTAGATGGAGCAAGAGACTACACAGGCGTTACCGGCGACGCAGAAGGTCTCGAGAGAAGACTTTCTAGAAGCGGAGGTCTTGAACGTTCGGCAGTTGTACTACGCGGAGAGAGTAGCGAACATCGACCTGCAGATCGCCGAGCTCAATCGACAGAAGGTAGAGCTGGTTGGCGCAATGAAGACAACGCGCGTAGGCCTGCAGGACTTAGGGGTTGCGCTCAGCGCTAAGTACGGCGTGGCGATAGGTCCCACCACCGTCAGCCCTGACGGAACCATCAAGACGCCGATGCAGAACGGAAGCCCGCCAATGGAGCGCGTCGGCGCCCTTGCTTCAGCCAATCCAGTCAAAGTAACGGTCTGAACATGTGGCCCAACCCCCAGCCGCCGGTCATTCCTACGGGAATTCGGTACGAGATCGACTTTTCGGTACTACCCGACCAGTGGCAGGGGGCATTTGACCGACTGGAGGTGTGGCGCAGCAGCTCTACAGAATTCGGCCCCTACGTGGCGCTGCATGGAAATACATGGGCGCATGCGACGCTGCCCAACGGCTTCACCGGCGCTGCAAGCGGCACTGGCCCATCGGTTACGATCTCCGGCCTGGACCTCGAGCTCCTCGTAGGCGGGCCGAACGGCAGCACGCCCATAAGCGTTACTTTCACAGGAAGCAACCCGCTCACGTTTGCCCAGGCCGCGACACAAATAGTCGCGGCCGGTGGCAATCTTTTGAATAGCTTCGTATCCGGAGACACGCTCGTGATCCAGACGGTGAGTGTGGGAGAAGCGGTCTTTTTGCAGGTGACAGGTGGCCAAGCCGCACCGCTTATTGGACTTCCTACTGCAGAGCCGGACAGCCTGGCCTTTGGCCAAGATGCGCGCATTGTGCTGACCAATGCGAAAGAGCTGTACTCCTTCGTGGATGCGAACGGCTCACCTTTGTATTGGTACAAGTCACGCTTTTATAACTCTGCCAACCAGCTCACGAGCGATTACTCTCTGCCCTTTCGCGGCCCGCAGGCTCAAGGCCTACCGCAATCGAGCCTGGTGCTCTGTTACGTGGATCTTGTCGACCTCCAGGGCAATCCCTTCAGCGGCCAGGAGGTGCTTGTGTTCAGCCAGTTCAATGGAACACAGGTCGGCACACAGACTGTAGCCGGCGGCTCACAGAAGCTGCTCACTGATATTACGGGGCATGCGCAGCTTCTCCTACCTAGGGGATTGAGCGTTACTGTGAGTATTCCGGGTACGCTGCTGGCGCGTGATTTTGTAGTTCCTACGGATCCGACAGTTCAGAGCGTCTCAATGTTCGATCCGACTGTCTCTAAAGCGGACCTATTTACAGTACAACATCCTCAAATTGACTTTGCAGTAAAACGCACACTCTGATGAAACCGGAGGCACGGTATGAGCATCCAGGATCAGACGGTGTTTAGGCATTGCCTCGAGCTCGCGAGCGAGCTTGCGACGCAGCACCGTGAGGAGGAGAGCGTCTCTGTTTTGCGCGCTCTTCATACTTATTTGGACAGCACTCCTGCGTTTCCTGATCGATCTTGTCGCAGTATTGTCGAAAGTAGGATACAGAAGGTCTATGCGGTGGTACGTGAGCGAGAGCTGAAGAAGGTGCACTAGTGGCATTCCAGGCTGTTGATCTCTTTATCTCGGACACGACACCACAGCATAATCCCGTCTCCGGGGTGACCGTGAAGGTTCTGTCGACCGATGGCACTATTGTCTTTGGCCTGACCGCTACGGACGCAAATGGGCACGCAGGCTTTCTTCTGCCTGACGGCGCGACGTACCAGGTACGCTTTTTCAAGTTCTCTGTAAGCTTTACCAACCCTCAGCTGATCACCGTACCGGCGGGACAAGCCGCCGCTTTCAACATCCCCGCCACGCTCGTCACGCCTCCTGTGCCGAACGACATTCGCCTTTGTACCGCCTTTGGCTTCTTCCGCGACATCACCGGCGCCCCCAACAACGGACTGCGCATACAGTTCATCGCAGAGTTCGACCCGTTATGGGTGGACGGCGCAGGTGTTCTGAAGGAGCGCAATGAGGTGCGCACGGACAAGAACGGCTATGCGCAGATCAATCTCTTTCGGCACGCCAGGTATGAGTGCACAATAGCCGGCGAGGAAGACCTAGTACGAAAAATAGCTGTACCGGACCTGCCAAATTGTAACATCGTCGATCTCATCTTCCCCATCGTTGCTTCGCTGGTTACCACGCCTCCTGGCCCGGCCTTCACCATTACAGTTGGGCAGGAGATGCCGCTTGGCCTCAAGGTCTACGCAAGTGACGGCGAGTGCCTTGGATCGGGTATTGGCGACATCATCTACTCCACGAGCGATCAGAGCGTGCTCAGCTATAACGTATATCGAGACGGTCTCACACTGATAGGCGTAGGACCAGGTACAGCGCAGCTTTGCGCGCGCAGGGCAGACCGTTCGATAGTACATATCCCCGATTTGCCGATCGCTGGTCAGCCCTTGATCGTAACAGTGCTACCGTGACTACCATGCTTGCTAGGGTCATCTCGATGTCTCTCTGGAGATCTGTCCGCAGAGCATCGGTACTACCGCCTGCTTTTGTAGACACGCGGTACCTGGAGGTAGTGCGCGAGGTTGTTGTAAAAGCAGAGCGTGCGCTAGAGCAGCCCGTTGTGATCGTGCCCGCGCCAGTAAGTACGCTTGTATTGCGCACACTGCCTGAAGTAGAAAAGCTCGCGCCGAGTGCGTGGGACCCAGAGCCGGAGACATCGGTAGCGGTGGTTGTTCGTGCGGCGAACGACGCAAAGCCTCATCGGCGCGATGAAGCGATCATACAGCAGGAGATAGTAGGGGCTAAAACACTCCTGCTTGAGACTGTGCGCCGGGCCTGTTTCGACTGGATACTCTACAGGACATCCAGGCGTATGGCCTATAAGCAACTAGCCGATCAAGCGTATAACTGGTTGTTTATTGAGCGTGAAGGTACTGCGGAGTGGGCGCAGCGTAAACGCGAAGGAAAAGAGATCGTAGGCTTCGAGAACATCTGCGAGGCACTGGACCTGGATCCTGATACGGTTCGGTCACATGTGAAGAAGCTCACACCGACTCAGATCACATCCATCGGGAGACCTGCCCAGTACCGCAAGCGAGACGCTTTTTCTGGGCAGGGCGACACGGAATGCCACGAGCTGCCAGCCGGTATGCTTACGGAAGAACCAGAGAGCGAAGATACGCTCTATTAGGCTGCAGCGGTCTACGCAAAACCCTGTACTAGAATAATCGGGCGATTTGCGGCATAAGAACTCTGGAGGACTTACATCCACCAGGAGGACCGCCCCATGGAACCCAAGAAAAAGAATAAGAAGAGGTTCGTAGTCGTAGGCATCAACCGCCCGCGCAATCTTATCGACTACGCGCAGCTCATAGAGCGCGAGATGAACAAGATGAACCGCAACGGTCGCAGTGTCATGATCCGCGATGAGGACCGCGGCGTCATCATCGTAGGCGAGCTGGCGAGGGAGGACCCTTTCTCATTCGAGGCGATCATGTCACGTGGGCAGGAAATAGCGTCGGATATGGACGACATTCCCGATACCGTGCACCCGCGCACGCGCGAGCTTCTGCAGCGTTTCAACAAGGCCACGCCTACACCTTTCGTACCAGGCGCAGTGACCAAGGTTATGAGCTCTTGCGTTCTCGGTTTCTCTATGGCGGAGCTCATGCAGGCGGTGCAGGACATGCCTCTGGTTGCAGAGCGGCACGCAAAGAACTGTAGGGCTGTCGGTGCGTGCGCCACGAACGGCTTTCTACAAGAAATTATCGAGGCACTTCAATCAGCCGCTCGGCTGTCGCTGCAGTAGGGGCTCCTGGACTCGGTGAAACTTTGCGGCGTCTCCATGCGCGACCTAATCGCTAGAGATTTGATCAAGCAGGGCGTGTAGATGAAGGGCCCCGCACGGGCCCTTCTGCTTTTCTAGCTTCTTACAACTGCAAAGAAAGCGGGAGCGTGGGGATAAGAACATTGAGAGGATAAATACGATGGCCGAAGTTCATGGTCTGAGAGCGCTGCGCCTCATTGCCGGCCAGCCCGTAGCACTGGGCTCATTCGGCTTGGATTTTTCAACAGAGCGCGGGTACTTCGTCGAACTGGAGTTCAATGATGGCTCTATCATCGCCGTGCCTGTCAAAAAGCTTTCCTACGACAACATCATTGCTACGTTCTCTCGCCAGAAGGTAGCGATCGAGCAGCGTATAGTGGTGCGCGACCGTGCGACTGTAGAAGGTGAGCAGAAGAAGGCGGCAGGTGAAGAACCACTGCCTCTCGATGCTACGCCGCAAGACGTGGCCGCAGCGCTGAATAGAACGAAGCCTACAGAAGACCGTCCGTACAAGCATCCTTTGCTCCCATTGGATTCGCCGCTTTGGCCTTGGGACAGCGATGACGAGATACCTGAGGAGGAGAGCGATGAGTAACCCTGTCCACGAGGCATGCACTGATTGTAGAAAGGAGCTGTAACCATGAACACAAGAAGGCTGCTCGCACTCGCAAACAAGTTGGACACTGTACCCAGAAAGCAGTTCAATATCTGCAAGTGGGTAGGTCACGACTGGAAGGGCAAGCCAGATCTGTCTTGCGGTACTGTCGCATGCGCAATGGGCTGGGCAACGACAATGCCTCTCTTCAGAAAACTAGGGCTGCGCCTTGACCTAGCTCCAGACCCAGCGGTGTGGGCAGACGTTGTTATAAAAACGAAGAGTGGCGTCTATGTCGCTCGTGATGGCTACGAATCGGCAAGGACGCTATTTGACATTGATGACGACACAGCCACATCTCTCTTTTCAGGCAGCGAATACAGACGTGACGAACGCACCGGAGAAGTTGATAAAGTCACCCCTAAGCGTGTCGCCAAGAAGATTCGCAAAGTGGTCGCTGAGTACAAGAGGAAGCGCGCATGAACAAGAAAAGGCTAATGACACTTATACACTTCATGGAAACCAAGGTGCCAAAAGAGCACTTTGACATGAGCCTTTTCACCAATGGCACAGCACCGACTTTGCGGAAGGACTGCGGCACAAGTGCGTGCGCGCTGGGATGGGCAACGGCTATCCCGTCATTCAAACGCGCAGGATTAGCGATGCGTAGCGGTCTTCCTGCATACGGCGATGCAGAAGGTTTCAAGGCAGCATCGTTCTTCTTCGACCTAATCCCTATAGAATGCAGCATGCTTTTTAGTAGTGAAACCTGCAGGATGACACCGAAACAATGGGCCAAGATGGCGCGTAAGCACATTCGGGAATGGAGCGAGCACAAATGATCCTGGCTGCTATCGCCTTTGTTCTGTTACTCATGACAGTCGCTCGGCTCATCGATGCGCATCAGGTGCGCGTGCGCATGGATTACATCTCGAGGCGCATCGATCTAGTCCATGAACGTATCGACCTACACTACGCAGAGCATGAGCATCTGCGTTGTACTGACCCGCACTGGCAAACCACGCGACGTCAGTTCGCAGAGTCCGCGACAGCCATAGGAACAAGAAAAGATCTCGCAGCCGCGGTCGCAGAGGCTGCGGCGAAAGAAAACATCCAATGACTAAGAAATACGTAATCAGTGCAGGCATGGTGAACGCGGCTACGCACAAGAAGCTTCAGCTGATCGCGAAGTGCTTAGGCATGAGACAAGGGGAGTGCGTGACATGGCTCATCGAAGCGGGGTTTAGGGGTATCGAGGAGAAGTCCAAGTTGACATCCTCCCCTCCCTAAAGGGAGGGGATTCCCGAGATCGCTCTCGAGTTTTTCTGCTTCAACTCAGACTGCACCGCATTCCGGAGAACACGTTGACTGACATCCGATCCACAGACTTCGCTCTTGCGAGTTACCGCGAGTCCCGCGGCAAGAATGTTGCGCGCAGCGTTGACGTCCCGGTCGTGTTCGGCTTTGCAGACCGGGCACGTCCAGACACGAACGCTGAGCGGAAGAGTTTCGACGACGTGACCGCAACAGTGGCACGTCTTACTGCTCGGAAAGAATCGGTCGACCTTGACGAAGGTGCGGCCGCGCCACTCCGACTTGTACTCAAGCTGCCGTACCAGCTCGGACCAGCCTGCATCGGAAATGACTCGCGAGAGCGACCGGAGCTTGACCATCCCACGGACGTTGAGGTCCTCGACCACGATCGCTTGGTTTTCGCGAACGAGTTGAGTGCTCAGCTTGTGGAGGTGGTCGCGCCGTCGATCGGCAACACGAGCATGCAGGCGAGCGAGTTTCTGCCGGGCCTTGTCCCTGTTTTTCGATCCTTTCACCTTGTGCGCAAGGCGGCGCGACAGAATACGTTTGCGGGCAAGCTCCCGAGCATCGTGCTTCGGGTTGGCAATCTTCTTACCGGTCGAGAGGGTGACGAGCGAAGTCAACCCAAGGTCAATACCTACAGCGGTCTTGAGTTTAGGCAGCGGCTTGATGCTGGCGTCTTCGCAGAGAAGCGATATGTGCCACCGACCCGATGCGTCGAGACTGACCGTCACGGTCGACGGCTGTACGCCCTCCGGAAGCGGACGGCTCCAGCGAATGTCGATGCTCGCTGTCATTTTCGCCAGCGTGAGCGCCCCATCCTCGTAACGAAACGCGCTGCGCGAGAACTCGGCGGAGCCACCGCGACTCTTACGCTTGAAGCTCGGGTACTTCGCCCGCTTGCCAAAGAAATTAGCATAGGCCGTCTGGAGGTGCCGAAGCGCCTGCTGGAGCGGAACGCTCGACACCTCGTTGAGAAACGAGAGTTCTGGCATCTTCTTCCACGCAGTCAGCGTGCGACTCTGCGCCGCGTAGCCAATCGACTTCTTGCCCGTCGTCCAGGCTTCGGAGTGCTCATGCAGCGCGCGGTTATAGACGAGCCGAGTGCAGCCGATGGTGCGTCGCAGCAGCGCCTCTTGTTCGGCAGTCGGGTAGAATCGGTAGCGGAAGCCGCGCAGCACGCTTACACTCTAGCTAGACATCATGTAAACGTCAACAAGCACAAGGAGAGCGGTTCCTCCCCGGCCTGAAGGCCGGGGTTTCCCCGCTGAGAGCGATGAACAAGCGAAGGCTGTACACGCTCATTCATTTCATGGAGAAGCTGCCTAGAAAATACGCGCGGCGGTTCGACATGAACAGTTGGTCCGACTCCGATCCGCCTGATGGCGATCTTACTGCACCGGGCTGTGCCACCACGGCGTGCGCCATGGGGTGGGCGACTGCGGTGCCCAGTTTCAAGAAGCTAGGGCTAAGGTTAGAGCATGGCCTGCCCCATATAGGCGGCATTATTACAGGTGGATACACCGCCGCGCGCAAGCTGTTCGACCTCAATGACGAAGAGGCGAATCATCTGTTTGATAGCCCCGCTGCCAGTGACCTTACGCCTAAGCAATGGGCAAAGAAGGCCAGGGCGTTTATCAAGAGTGGCGGCGTGCCACAGGCAACGACGGTTTCGACGAGGACAAGCGCTGATGTGGCATTGGTGTAATGACGAAACCACAGCACTTCTTACAACCATTCCATTCATAGGCTTCGCCTGGAGATGGGTTCGGGCGAAGCTTTTGTTCATTGCGCGCGAGCTGTGCAGGAAGAGGTAGACGTGCAACACGTGCTGTTTCTGTGTGGTGGCTGGATTTTGGCAGCGTTGCTCCTTTCACTTATTCTGCGCTTTGAGCTAAGGGCACGTCGCAAGCTACAGGCGTTGGAGCGCGAGATCATGGATGAGGCCGAGCGTGCCATCATGAGTGGCGCAGATCCACATAAGATCTTCGCGCACCTTAGAAAATTATTCACCAAGGAGGATCGTCATGCCGAAGACGCGCAGACTAAAGAACAAAGCCAAGCATAACAAGAGCGTACGCGCGGTAACTAAGCGCGTCGTGAAGGAGGCTGCGCAGGCAAAGAAGAAAGCAACACGAGATAATAAATTCCCCAAGGACACGCCAATCATCGACGCGGAATTCACAGAAGATGGCAACGCGCTGATTTTGTATGTGCTCACGGAAGGCCGCAGGTTTGAGCTGCATATGAAAGAGATGTTGCCATGCTAGTCAATAACAAAGGCACCATCATTCTTTTCACACCCACCAGCGACGAGGAAAAGAAGTGGCTGGAAGAAAATACATGCTCAGAGCCTTATCAGTGGCAGGGTGCGTCACTGTGTGTAGAGCACCGCTTTGCAGTGGACATTCAGGCTGGCTTACATGAAGCGGGCTTCTCGCTAGAAGTCGCGCGATGAGCTTTATCTGTAAGGCTTGCAGGAGAAAGCGATCGAGCACGGAAGGCGCATCCGATTGCTTTCCTGACATCTGCGACACCTGCTACGCGATCTTGAGTCGAGCAGGTGTCGCTGAGCACCATCAATCGCTCGTACACAACCAAAGGAGTAGCCCATGATTTCGAAATTACAACTCGCAGCGGAGATCAACACACAGAGGACGCTTGTGCTCGCTCTTACGCAGGACTATGCGGAAGCGAAAGAAGCGGAAGCTAAGGCGACAGAGCACCGCGCTAGAGTGGCGTCGCTTCTAGAGACTGCCGTGCAGCGACTCGCCGGATTCGAAGCTGCCTACCGCAACTACGTCGCGGAAAGGGACGCGGAGAAACAAGCTGCACGAGCAGCTCGCAAGTCGCGCGTCGGTGTTACTGGATATGACCCATGGGGACCACGGCAATGAGTCTCATTTGCCCGCACTGTCAGAAGAGTATTGACCCGTATCGAGACAGCGCGGCGGCTCCTGTCACAGAAGAGGTTGTGCGCAGACAGCGCGTGAAGGATATCGTAAGAGGGGCGCGTGCTGCGGTTGCACAACTTCCTTTGCCATCTATCCCAGGCCTGCTCT
>Ga0182018_10002846_pt1 | contig 16539 bp, 11 predicted proteins | sample 812P2MmetaG_FD_120490 | JGI IMG/M metagenome (GOLD analysis project Ga0182018, IMG submission 120490) | Permafrost microbial communities from Stordalen Mire, Sweden - 812P2M metaG | ecosystem: Environmental > Terrestrial > Soil > Wetlands > Permafrost | place: Sweden: Stordalen | collected... | reverse complement strand
GACCGGAGCGCCTCGGGCCTCGGCGTCGACGGCGGGGACTCCGGTGAGGCTCGGGACCAAGCCGGTGGCGTCCGCATCCCTACTGCCGTCCTTCGATCTGTTGAACCTGCCCCGACCGGCGTCAGCCGCTCCGTGGTCGTACATCAAGATCGCCGAGGGGTGCGACCGGAACTGCGGGTTCTGCGCCATCCCCTCCTTCCGCGGCAAGCAGCGGTCGCGTACCACCGAATCGATCCTGGCCGAGGTGGACCAGCTCGCCGGCCCTGGTGGAAGTCTCCGCGAGGTGGTCCTGGTGGCACAGGACCTCTCGTCGTTCGCCCTCGACCGCTCGACTGGCAGGACCGAGCCCCGCATCGACGGTCCCGCCGTCGGCGCCCTCCGTCCCATCGTCGAGCTGGTAGCCGCCGTGGCAGCCCGCGTCCCCTGGACCCGTCTTCTCTATCTCTACCCCTCGACGCTCGACGACGCGCTGGTCGAGGCCATTCTGGACACCGGCGTGCCGTACTTCGATCTCTCCTTGCAGCACGTGTCACGGCCGTTGCTCAAACGCATGCGTCGGTGGGGGGACGGGGACCGGTTCCTCGAACGGATCGCCTCCATCCGGTCAGACGAGGCCACCGCCGCCTTCCGTTCGTCGTTCATCATCGGCTATCCGGGTGAGACCGAGGCCGATCACGACCAACTGCTCCAGTGGATTGCCGAGGCCCGGTTGGACTGGACGGGATTCTTCCCCTTCAGCAACGAGGCCGGCACCTATGCCGCCGAGCTCGACGGCCAGATACCCGACGAGCTGGTAGCCGAGCGCCTGCGAGAGTGCACCGAGCTTCAGGATTCGATCACCGCGGCGCGTCGAGAATCGTTGATCGGGGCGATCGTCGAAGTCCTGGTCGACGCACCGGGGGAAGGGCGGACCTACCGCGAGGCCCCAGAGATCGACGGAATCGTCACCCTGTCCGACACCGTCCCGGTGGGATCGTTCGTGGACGCGGTGGTCACCGGCGCCGACGGCCCCGATCTCTGTGCCGAGCTCGTAGGCGTCAACCACTCCGGCACTCACCGCTCGGCCCCGGCGGTATCGGGAGCGGTTCGGTGAGCAACGGTGCCATCAACCCCGGAGCATCCGCTTCGCCGGTACCGGTGACCGGCGCGACCACCTTCGGGCCGTCCGCCCTGTTGACCCCGGCCAACGGGATCACCGTGCTCCGGCTGCTGGCCACGCCGATCATGATCGCCCTGATCATGCTTTGGGGTGCCAGCTGGTTCACGTTCGTCTTCGGTGGACTGCTGGCCATGTCCGATGGCGTCGACGGGTGGTTGGCCCGCCGCCAGGGAACCACCACATCTGGCGCCTTCCTCGATCCGCTGGCCGACAAGGTCGTCGTGCTCGGCGCCCTGGTGGCCCTGGTGGCCAAGGGAATCGTCTGGTGGTTGCCCGTGGCGCTGATCGCGGCCCGCGAGGTGGCCATGAGCGTCTACCGCTCCGTCGTCGGGCGGCACGGTGTCTCCATCCCGGCACGCACGACGGCGAAGGTGAAGACGCTCCTCCAGGATGTGGCCATCGGACTTTGCCTGGCCCCACCCCTGGCCGACCACAAGAGTGTGCTGTCGACCGCGATCTGGGTGGCCACGGCCATGACCCTGTTCACCGGCGGCCAGTACTTCCTCGACGGCCGGCGGGCCGCCCGGCCGAGCGAGGCGGGGACCGATGCCACCAGCGATCCCGTCGACGGCACCAGCTCGGCGGCCTGAGCCCTCGTGCGCATCGAGATTGTCGCCGTGGGGACCGAGCTGCTCCTCGGCCAGATCGCGGACACCAACTCGGCGTGGATGGGTGAGCACCTTGCCGCCGCCGGGGTCGCCTCCCATTTCCATCAGGCGGTCGGCGACAACCACGAGCGGATGGTGTTGGCGTTCCGGACGGCACTGGCCCGGAGCGACGGAGTCATCGTGTGCGGGGGACTGGGCCCGACCCACGACGACATCACCCGGGAGGCCATCGCCGAGGTGATGAACGTCCCTCTTCACCGGGACGAGACCGTGGTCGAGGCGATCCGGACGATGTTCTCGAGCCGCGGCCGGGAGATGCCCGACACCAACCTCCGGCAGGCCGACGTGCCCGAGGGCGCCACCCTCATTCCTCAGACCAAGGGAACGGCACCCGGTCTCATCTGCCCAGTCGGCCATAAGGTCATCTATGCGGTGCCCGGTGTGCCCTACGAGATGTCCGACATGTTCGGCCGGGGCATCGTGCCCGACCTGCAGCGCCGGATGACCGAACGGGGGGAGACCGCGGGGGTCATCGCCAGTCGGGTCATCCGCACCTGGGGAATGAGCGAGTCGGGCCTCGCCGAGGCGCTCGCCGGCCACATCGGACAGCTCGATACCCCCTCGGTGGCAACGCCGATCGACGCCGACCGGCCCGGAACGGGCGCCACCATCGCTTTTCTCGCCAGTGGCATCGAGGGGATCAAGGTGCGGGTCACGGTGAGGGCCCACGACGCCGCGGAGGCGATCCGACTACTCGACGCCGAGGAAACGGAGATCCGCCGCATCCTCGGCCTGGCCGCGGGGGATGTGGTGTTCGGCGTAGACGACGAGGCGATCGAGGACGCGGTGGCCCAGACGGTCGCCGCCGCCGGGGTGACGCTCGGGCTGGCCGAGTCGCTGACCGGCGGTCTCGCCGCGTCGCGGCTGGTCAACGTGCCTGGCGCCAGCCGGTGGTTTCGGGGCTCGGTGGTGTCCTATGCCTCGGAGGTGAAATTCGCCCTCCTCGGCGTGCCCGAGGGGCCGGTGGTGTCGGAGGATGCGGCCCGGGCCATGGCCGACGGTGCCCGCTCGGTGCTGGGCTCCGACGTGGGCCTTGCCATCACCGGCGTCGCCGGGCCCGAACCGCAGGACGACCGACCTCCCGGCACGGTGTTCGTCGGGCTGGCCCGCGCCGGCCATCCGACCGAGGCGTTCGGATTCAACGTGCCCGGCGACCGGGATCGGGTCCGCCAGTACGCCACCATCGCCGCGCTCGATCTGCTGCGTCGATCCCTCGGGGAGTCGCCTGCCTCCCCGCAGGGGCGGTCCTAAGGGCGAGTGGTAGACGGCCCGGCGCCGGTGGCCGGGAGCGGGGGCGAGCCCGCCGGTGTCACGGGAATCCCGTCGGGGACCAGCTCCTCCCAGGTGTTCCCCGGCTGCAAGGCGATGGGCGTCCCGTTGGCGGAAGTGAGGCTAGCGGGCGTGGTCAGGCTGGTCCGGCTCCAGGTCCCGGTGATGGCTACGCCGTTGCGCATGACCACTAGGGGTCCGGAGCCGGTGGCGGTCACGTCGACCTCGTGACCGCCTTCACTGTTCTCCACCCACGAGCCGGTTGCCGTCTGCACCGACAGGATGACGACGTTGGTGGCGGCGGTCTGCGACTTGTCGAGCAGGATGTCCGGTTGCCCCGAGTAGGACCGGAGGTATTTCCCCACCGATCCGCTCCATTGCCAGGTCACATCGGAGGAGGAGGAGAACGGGATGTGGACGCTGGTCCCTGATCCGGCCACCGAGCCCGCCGGTAGCGCCGTGGAGTACTGGAAGATCGGGGCCGGGGCCTTGGTGTCGGAGGGGTCGAAGGCCCACAGCGAGGCAGTGTTGACGAAGGTCGAGTACGGGGCCACCCGTCCAGGCTGCTGGATGATGGCGGAGCCGTTGCTCCCCTGGTAGAGGTTCTCGTCGATGAGGGGAGAGTCGGCGAGGAGGGCGATCACCGGATTGATCCCACCGGCGTGGACGAACAGGGGGTCGGAGAGCTGGGAGAGGATCCCCACGTCAGGCTCGCGGGCGGACCGCAGGTCACCGACCAGAGCGGCTCCCTGGCACTGGAACACGGCGAGAAGCCGGGTGATGGCTCCCTCCACCGGCTCCTCGAACACGATGTCGGCCTGGTTGAGCCCGGTCGACGGCCGATCGCCAGGATAGTTCCCGATCTTGATCCCCAGGGCCGGTCGGGCGGGCACCACGCCTCCCGGGGCTGGGGCCCCGGTGAGCGGGCAGTTCGGCGCCGGTGCCGGCGCCACGGTGGTCGACGTGACCGCGGCTCTGGCCACGGTGGGCTTGGCGTTCCGGGTGAAGAGGTAGGCCACCACCACTCCCACGAGGACAACTCCCACCACGCCGAAGGCATACGTCCAGGTGCGGGACCCGTTCCCCTTCGCGCGAGCACGCTGGGCCCGGAGCTCCTGGCGGGAGAGGATTGCCGGTCCCTCGGCCTCCGGCGGCCCCGATGTGGGGGAGTGGCCCGACACATGGCCTGATGGGCCGTCCGATTCGGGTCCGGAGGGCAATTCGGCGTCAGGCATTCGAGGGCGAGGCTACCGCGCGCCGGCCGGTCAGCGGTTGATATCGGGCGACGGAAGGACCCGATCCCACCGGGTGACCGACCTGCGGCCGGGTAGGGGGATGGCCTTGACGCATGAGGCGGCGGGGATCCATGATCGAACATGCGTTCGGGTCTAAAGTGACGCTGTGGTTGCAGCAGCAGTCCGCAGTGATCGGCCCCGGATCTCGATCCGGGCCCACCAGCCGGGTGTCACACCTTCTCCGTAGGGTCGGCACGGTCAAGTGAGCAACAACATCGAGGAGAGTAGAAGACATGGAACGTGACAAGGCGCTCGACATGGCACTGGGTCAGATCGAGAAGCAGTTCGGCAAGGGGTCGATCATGCGCATGGGGGAGAACCTCCATATGAATATCGAGGCCATCCCCACCGGAGCGCTGGCGCTCGACCTCGCCCTCGGTATCGGTGGCCTCCCCCGCGGCCGCATCGTGGAGATCTTCGGTCCGGAGTCGTCCGGCAAGTCGACGTTGGCCATGCACGTGGTGGCCGAGGCCCAGCGCAACGGCGGGATCTGTGCCTATGTGGACGCCGAGCACGCCATGGACCCCGTCTACGCCAAGGCGATCGGCGTCAACATCGACGACCTGCTCATCTCGCAGCCCGACACCGGTGAGCAGGCATTGGAGATCTCCGACATGCTGATCCGGTCTGGAGCGCTCGACGTGCTGGTCATCGACTCGGTGGCCGCCTTGACCCCCCGAGCGGAGATCGAGGGGGAGATGGGCGACACCCATGTCGGCCTCCAGGCCCGTCTGATGTCCCAGGCGTTGCGCAAGCTGACCGGCACGCTGTCCAAGTCGCGGACCATCGCCATCTTCATCAACCAGCTCAGGGAGAAGATCGGCGTCATGTACGGATCGCCGGAAGTCACCCCGGGTGGTCGGGCGCTCAAGTTCTACTCGTCCATTCGACTGGACATCCGTCGCATCGAGACGATCAAGGACGGTGCCGACCAGGTGGGCAACAGGACCCGGGTGAAAGTGGTCAAGAACAAGTGCTCGCCACCGTTCAAGCAAGCAGAGTTTGACATCACGTTCGGCAGGGGTATCAGCCGCGAGGGGTCACTGCTCGATGTCGGCGTCGAGCTCGGGTTCATCAAGAAGTCCGGGGCCTGGTTCACGTATGAAGGTGAGCAGTTGGGCCAGGGCCGTGAGAACGTCAAGACCTTCCTGACGGAGAACCCGCAGCTGATGGCCGAAATCGACGAGCGGATCCGTGAGCACCTCGCCGCACAGAACGCGGTCAAGGCCGAAGAGGCGGCCGGCCCTCCGGCCGAGCTGCCTGACGGTATCGACGACCTCGCCCTCGACGATCAGCCGATCACGCTGAGCGAGTGAACCGAGGGGAACGAACCTCATTGAGGCCTACAGTCCGGCCAGTTTCGTGACGAGAAGGACTGGGTAGTTTCACCGCAATCGCCGGCCCGGGACGCGTATCGCGCGTCCCGGGCTGCTGCGTCTGGCCTAGGTTTCCGCCCGCCTACCAGGGAGTATTCCCCTCCGTGACCGGCGCAGATGCTCGAGTGACAACACCGGACAGCACCGGTCAGGAGCACCGCACGGGGCCGCCGCCGGTCCCCGGCCGGCCAGCTGCCGATCAGGCGGCGTTCACGGTGGAGGGTGCCGCGGTCGAGGGCGACCCGGGGGTGTAGATGGTGCGCCAGTTCCCTTGTGAGGGTCGGGTGAGGCAGGCCGGCCCCATGCCGATGACGGCGTACAGGTTCTCCATGATCCGCAGCAGGGGCCCGGTGATCTCCGGCGCGCCGTCCGGCAGCACGTTCGGTGGGATCAGTTTGCTGGTGGAGAGGGCGCCCACCCACGAGGCGTTTCCGGTCGCGAACACGCCCCCGCCGCCGTCCACGGTGTACCAGGTCATGTCCGAGTAGTTGTCGTTCCGGTTGGGCACGATTGAGTGGGTGATGACGTCCAGGTTGGCCGGGGCCGACCCGTTGGGGACGTAGCGGTCGAACTCTCCTGCGACCACCCCGGTCAGGCGTTGGTTGGCCGCGAGCCCCGTCCCGGCCAGGATCCACGAGGCCGGATCGGTGATCACCAGGTCGGCCTGCGCCTCGACGTCCTGATAGGTGCTGCCGATCAGTTCGGATTCGGGCCGGGACACCGGCGACTGCGGCCAGTTGACGGTGACCAGGGCATCGTTCTGACCGGTCATCGGATCCTCGGCCGCCGACTTGTAACAGACCTGGAGCCGATTCGGTCCCACCGGTGATGACTCGAACCGGATCTGGCGATAGCAGGCATTGGCACCCAAAAAAGCCAGATTCACGCCACCGGCCAGGGACTGGGCCGCCCCATCCCGCATCGGCGACGACCAGTATTCGTCATGGCCGAGGCTGAGCAGGGCCCGGTGATTGTCGAGCAGCTGCGGCTGCGCATGCAGATCGACATCGGTCCAATAGGTGACGTCGAGCCCGAGCTGCTCGGCGTGATAGATGATGGGGAGCTCGTTCCCCACGAAGTCGGCCGCACCGCTCGCCCAATCGTGGTCGTAGGGCCGGTCGTACGAGACGATGCGTGCCCGATCGGCATAGGTCGAGTCGGTGGGGGCATGGACGAAGGACTGCGCCCCGTCTCGATTGCCGTAGTAGAGGCTGTAGCCCCCCCAGCGGTTGTAGGCCTGCCAGGTGGTGACGCTGTGCTGGATCACGATGGCCGCCTCCGACGCGTCATCTCGCACGCACAGGGGCACGAATTGCTGCTCACCGGTGGCTCCCACCAGCTTCAACAGATACGGGCCGGGGGGCCAGGCCGCTTCGATGGTCAGGGTCATGGAGGGGGACCACTGGCACTGGATGGTATTGGAAGGTGCGATGAGCTGGGGAGGTGGTTGCCGGATCCCCGGCACCTGCTCCGATCGCCATACCAGGCGCGCACCGATCCCCTGGTAGTAGCCCATGCGGTAAGCCTCCACGTGGAACGCAGCGGCAATGGTGTTCACGAACAAGGTGACCCTGTCGCCGGCCACCGCGCTCACCTGGCTGGCGAAGCCCTCGATAGCCCGCGGGGGCGCGACGGAATCCACCCACCAGGCATCACCCGTCTTGGCATTCTCGGCCACGATCGCCGGCGAGATCGGGAGCTCGACGCCGTCGATGAGTTGGGTGACCACCTGGGAAGGAAGTGGCGTGTCGCCGGCACCCGGCTTGGGTTTCGTGCGGGTTCGAGCGGCATCGGCACCCGTCTTGTGGTCGTCCCCACTGCTGGATTCCGCAATCCCCAGGGCGGCGGCAGCGGCGGCTACTCCTCCCGCCGCCGTCCAGCCGATGAACCGACGCCTGTCGACCCGCGGGGAGGCATGGGACGATCGGGAGTGTCTCGTTCCGTGGGGCTTCGACGGTTGGTCTCGCGGGTTGTCCGTCATCGGTGGCTCAGGCTCCTGCCGTCAGGCTACTTCCGATGGTCACGGGATCGTTGGCTCCCACGTGGCGACGGATCACCCGGCAACACTAGTGAATTGCCCTGGGCCGGGGTGTTCCAGCATCCCGCGCAACGGATGCGGGGACCGGAAACGGCACTGGCGTCGTGCCGGGGACACGCTTACGCTCGGCTCCGCCGTGCCCCAGGGCCTCCCCACCGGGCACCTCCACCGGGGCCATCGACGAAAGCGAGCAGTTCATGCGGTTCGGAATCCTTCCCCCAGTCCGCGCCGGTGTCACCACCGACCCCCAATGGATGACCTCGTTCGCCCGGCATGCGGAGGCGTGCGGCTTCGAATCGATTGTTCTGGTCGAGCATGCAGTGGTCATCTCGGACTACCAGAGCACCTATCCCTACGCATCGTCGGGGAAGATGCCGCTACCGGATGACTGCCCGATCCCCGATCCGCTCGATCTGATGGCGTATCTGGCTGGTGTCACCGAGCACATCACGCTGGCCACCGGGGTACTGGTCCTGCCCAACCATCACGCGGTGACACTAGCCAAGCGCATCGCCACGGTCGACGTGCTGTCAGGCGGTCGTGTCCGCCTCTGTGTGGGGGTGGGGTGGATGGACGAGGAGCTTCGGGCCACCGGTGCCGATCCGCGGCGCCGCGGCAGTCGGACCGACGAGACGATTGCCGCCATGCGCACGCTGTGGTCCGACGCCGGGGCCGCCGGAGCAGACTTCGACGGGGAGTTCTTCACGTTCCACCACGCGCACTCCTTCCCCAAGCCGGTGCGGCAGGGCGGGGTGCCCATCCACATCGGGGGCCACAGTGAGGCTGCGGCGCGGCGGGCCGGAAGGGTGGGCGACGGGTTCCAGCCCCTGGGGCTGTCACCCGAGCACCTCGCCGAGCGGTTGGATCAGGTACGCGCCTCGGCCGAGGAAGCCGGCCGTGATCCGGGCACCATCGAGCTCTCCTTGTCGGGCTACCTCCCGACCACCTCGGAGGAGGACGTCCTCGCTGCCGAGTCGGTGGGGGCGGCGCGTCTGGTGGTCTCCACGTCCATCAGCCCGGACCTGGCCCTGGTGCGCGACGAGATGTCGGGCTTCGCCGAGCGATTCCGCCTGTCGGGTGAGGCCGGAGCCACCGCGGGAGTTCGATGAGCCGGCCATGGATGCGTGGTGGAGATCAGCCCCACGACCGGTGGGTGGTGGAGGAGGAGCTGAGGACGCTGTCCACCGACTACGCAACTGCCGTCGACGGCCGTGACGGCGAACGGCTGGCCGGACTGTTCGTGGCCGACGGAGCACTGGTGGTTCCGAGGTATCCCGAAGACCTCCGGCCGGTGATCACCAGGTCCGGCCACCAGGAGCTCCGACGGGTGCCGGAAGGCCTGAAGCGCTACGAGCGGACGTTCCACCAGCTGACCAACCACCGGTATGAGGTCGCCGGTCCCCTCGCGTCGGGAGAGGTGCTGTGCGTTGCCCACCATCTGTCCGCAGACACCCCAGGCACCCCAGGACCAGGAACCGACATGGTCTGGTTCATCCGGTACCGCGACGACTATCGGCGCACCGACAGCGGGTGGAGATTCGTCCGTCGCGAGCTCCACCTCCAATGGGTCGAGGACCGCCCGGTCGGCATGGTGACCCCTGGTTCCCACGGCGCCGACGGCGACGTTCCGTAGTGGCGGGATCAGACGGCCGGGACCGCCTGCGGGGGAGGCGGACCCACGTAGCGGGCAGCGGGGCGGATGAGGCGGTTGTCGGCCGCCTGTTCCATGACGTGGGTGGCCCAGCCGATGGTCCGACTCGAGGCGAAGGTCGGCGTGAACATCTCACGAGGGATGCCGCAGGTGTGCATGACCACCCCGGCGAAGAACTCGACGTTCGTGTACAGCTGGCGACCCGGCTTCAGGTCAGCCAGCACGTCAACGGTGGTTCGCTCCACCTGCTCGGCGAAGTCGACCAGGTCGCCACCGAGCTGTCCGGCCACGTTGCCGAGGTGGACCGACCGGGGGTCGTCGGTCTTGTAGACCCGATGACCGAATCCCATGATCCGGTCCCCCCGTGCCACCGCGTCGCGGATCCATGCCTCGGCCCGGTCGGGCGTCCCGATCGAATCGAGCATGTCCAGGGCGCGGCTGGGAGCACCGCCATGGAGCGGTCCGGACAATGCTCCGACCGCCCCCACGATGGCGGCGGCAAGGTCGGCACCGGTCGAGGCGATGACCCGGGCGGCGAAGGTGGAAGCGTTGAACCCGTGGTCGATGGTGAGGATCAGGTACTCCTCGATGGCCCGGACGTGGGTCGCAGGGGCCTCCTCGCCCCGGAGCATCCACAGGTAGTTGGCGGCGTAGGAGAGGTCGTCCCGCGGGGGTATCGGGTCCTTCCCCTGTTGGACGCGGAAGACGGCGGTCAGCAACGTGGGGACGACGGCGCACAGGCGGAGCGCCTGGGCCCGCAGCTCGTGATGGTCGATGTCCAGGGTCGGCCGCCACCCGAGCTCCGCACCGAGGATCGAGACCCCGGTGCGCAGGGCGTCCAGCGGCGTTCCTGCCGATGCCAGTGTGGGAAGCATCCGAGCCAGTCCGTCGGGGAGCGCCCGTAGCCCGGACACCTGCTCGGCGAAGGCAGCGGACGCGGCACGGTTGGGGAGGTCTCCCTCGAACAGGAGGTACCAGACATCCTCGAGCGACCGCTTGGCGGCCAGCTCGGTGGCCGAGTACTGGCGGTAGTGGAAGAACCCCTCGATGCCGCGGACGTCGCCGACCGAGGTCTCGGCCACCACCACCCCCTCGAGCCCGCGTGGCACGTCGACGCTCTGTTCCGATGCAGGCCGGATCTGGGCCACGGTCAAGAGGTCCCGAATCGACACCACGCCCACCAACTGGCCGTCATCGACGACAGGAAGGTGGCGGTAGTGGTGATGGGTGAGCCCCGACCACGCCTCCCCGACCTCGTCGTCGAGGCCGAGAACGTCCGGGTCTGCCGTCATCCACCGTCGGACCGGCTCGTTGAGCGGATCGGCCCGAGTAGCCGCGGCCCGCAGCAGGTCGCGCTCGGTGAGGATGCCGACGACGGCGCGTTCATCGGTGACCACCACCGAACCGATCTGCTGGCTATTCATCAGCGAGGTGGCTTCGGTCAGCGAGGCATCGGCGGGGCAGGTGATCGGCGGGGACGACATCAGCTCTTGTACGGCGGTGGACATGGTTCCTCTCCTCGGTTCGAGCCGCCCGTGCCACCTCGCTCGGGTGCCGGGGTCGGCCTCCGTCCAGTGTGACGCCCGACGACCGGTGTTGTAAATGTTGATCAAGTCAATATCAGGCACCCGGTAGGCTGGGGCGGTGCCTCGAATGCTCGAGAGTGACGAAGCAGCCCGCCGGCTCGGTGTGAAGGTGACCACCCTCTACGCCTACGTGAGTCGCGGGTTGCTGCTCTCCCACCCGTCCGGTACCGGTCGTCGCAGCCTGTTCGACATCGATGAGGTGGAGCGTCTGGCTCGTCGGTCGCGGCAGGGCAAGGCGGTGGAGACCCGGCTGGCCACCATCACAACCGGAATCACCCAACTGACCGACGACGGGCCCATCTACCGGGGCCGTCGGGCCACCGACCTGGCCACCGCATGGGCATTCGAGGAAGTAGCCGACTGGCTATGGGACGCCGAAGGCCACGGTTCGGAACTCGGTCGGGCCCCGACCGACACCGGTGGCGCGCCGCCCCGAGAGGATGCTCCGATCTGGCTCCCGGTGGCACTGGGCCCCCTTCCGGAGATCGGCTCCTCGGACCGGATGCGGTGGGCGGTGGTGATGGCCGGCGCTCTCGACCCGCTCCGTGCCGACCTCCGTCCGGAGGCCATCACCCGCACGGCGCGTCGGGTGGCGGCGTCGATGGTCGAGGTGTTGGCGCCACCCGCCGGTGGTGGGAACGGTGGCCGTCCGGGCGACGCTCCATCGTCGGGGGAGGAGGGACTGGTCCCGCTGGTGCTCGACGACGGCTGGAGGTGGACCGGCTCGATCGCCGAGCGACTGACTGTTGCCCTGGCGCCGACACCTACCAGCGAGCTGGTGCGGGCGGTAAATGCGGCCCTGGTACTGATGGCCGACCACGAACTGGCCACGTCGACCATGGCGGTTCGGGTGGCCGCCTCGACCCGGGCCGATGTCTACGATGCCCTGCTGGCCGGCCTGGCCACCCTCGCCGGTCCGCTGCACGGGGGAGCCAGTCAGCTGGCGTACTCCTTGCTGGACGATGCCCAGCGCCACGGGGTGGAGCAGGCCCTCAACGACACGCTCCGGTGGCAGCGCGTCCTCCCCGGGTTCGGTCACACCGTCTACAAGAACGGCGATGCCCGTTTCACCGTGCTCCTGCAACTGTTCGAGCAACTGGCCCCACCCGATCACGTCGAGCTGGTCCGGTCGCTCATCGAAATTGCCAGCGGCCACACCATCCCCCTGCCCAACGTCGACCTCGGGCTGGCGGCCATTGCCTGGTCGACGGGGATGGGACCGGGCGCCGGACGGACCCTGTTCACGGTGGCACGGGTGGCCGGCTGGGTGGCCCATTATCTCGAGGAGCTGGGCGAACGGCCGCTCCGGTACCGGGCCCGTGCCGTCTACGCCTCGCCCGGCCGGATCTGAGCCTCGCTCATCCGCATCTGAGATCTCGCCGTGTTCGGAGGTCCGGTCGAGGAACCTACGATCGCACCGTGACCCTTCCCGCTCCCAATCCCGACCGGACCTGCCTGGTGACCGGAGCGTCATCCGGGATCGGCGCCGAGATCGCCTCCCTGTTGGCCGCTCGCGGTCTCGGCGTGACCCTGGTCGCCCGTAGCCAGGCCCCGCTCGAGCAGCTGGCCGGCGAGTTGGGCTCGAGGCACGGCGTGCGGGCCGAGTGGATCGTGGCCGATCTGACCGACGAGGCATCCCGGACCGCCATCGTTGAAGAGCTCGCCACCCGTTCTCTCATCGTCAACGTTCTGGTCAACAACGCCGGGTTCTCCACCATGGGCCCGGTCTACCGATCGGACCCGGCCGCCGAGTTGGCCATGGTGCGCACCGACGTCGAGGCGGTGGTGCACCTGTGCTCCTTGCTCTTGCCGGGGATGGCGGAGCGTCGGAGCGGATGCGTGCTCAACGTGGCATCGACGGCCGCGTTCCAGCCCCTCCCGGGTCAGGCCGCCTATGGGGCGAGCAAGGCGTTCGTGCTCTCCTACAGCCACGCGCTGCGGGGCGAGGTACGGGGAACCGGCGTGACGGTGACCGTGCTCTGTCCCGGGCCGGTGGCCACCGGGTTCGCAGCTGCGGCGGGAATCTCGGACGAAGAAGCCGCCCACGCCATGCCCAAGTTCATGTGGGTCCCGGCCGGCGAGGTGGCCAAGGCGGCCGTGGCCGGCATGGATGCCGACCGGGCGGTGGTCATCCCGGGTGTGGCCAATCGGATCTCGGCCGCAGCCGGTTGGCTCTCCCCCCGGATCGCGCTGGTCCCCATGGTGGCCAAGCGCCATCCCGCGCTCCGGGCCTGAGGAGAGCACCGGCTCCCACGTGTCGGTGACCGGTGCTCGACCGCAGCGCTCGCACCGAGGTCGGTCGATGTCACGTCTGCGTCACCTCGGCGTCACCCACTGGTCGCCTCGGCGTTGGTGCGAAGGCTTCGGCCGTAGCGGTGGAGGACGCCTACGGGGCACGAGCATGTGAGCAGTAGGCACGCAACGTGTCCCGGTGGAGGTGCCGCGGGTAGTGTCACGGCATGGCCTTGCAGCAGCTGCGAGTGCTGCTTGTCAGTCCCTTGGCGGGGGTGGACCCGTTCAGTGGCGACGTCGTATACAGCCAGGCCCTCCTCGAGGACTCGCCGCCGGGCGTCACCTACGTGCGCTACGACGACGCTCTCGGTTCCGGCGAGTTGCTCGAGCACGGACGTCGGCGCACCTTGGCGACCGGGCTGAGCAGCCGGGCCCGGGCCGCCGCGCTGAGCAGACTGGTTCGAGAGCACGCGGTCAACGAGGCTCGACGACACGGGCTCTTGTTTCGGGAACCGTTCCGGTTGCTGGAGATCCGCGGTGCGTTCGACCTGGTTCACTGTCACACCTACAGCGTGCAGTGGAGCGGCCTGCCGACACCAGTGCTGGTGAGCAATGCCCTCCCACTCTCCGAGCTGTATGCGGTAGCCCGGGGCTGGCGCGAGGGTCACGTTCGGTTCGCTGATCAGGCTGACCGACTGTTGGCACAGATGCTCGGAGTGTCACACATCGTCCACGGCCAGGCCGACGCCGATCGGGTCGTCGCCTTCACCGAGGCGCTCGGCGACTGGTATGTCGAACGAGGGGTGCCGCGCGCACGCCTCGGTGTGGTTCCCTGCTTCCCCGCCGGTCTGCCGACGGCAACCGCCAACCCGTCGGTGCCCGGCAGGATCGGGTTCGTGGCCGGGGACTTCCACGCCAAGGGAGGCGACACCGTCCTCCAGGCGATGCGGACGATACGCATGCGTCGTCCCGACGCGCACTTGTGGGTGGCGGGCGGGCCCACCGGGCTCACCTCGCGTGCGCTGGCGGGGCTGGGGGTGACCTGGCGGGGCTACCTGCGGCGCGAGGAACTGCTGACCACCATGCTTCCCAGCTGTCAGGTGTTCGCCTACCCCAGCCGGTTCGACGGGCTGCCGATGACGCTGTTGGAGGCATTGGGTTCGGGTGTCCCCGCCGTCGTCTCCGACTATTTCGGCCTTCCCGAGGTGGTCAGCGATGGCGAGAGCGGGCGGGTGGTCCACCAGGACGATCCTGACGCGCTGGCCGACGCCGTGGTCGAGCTCCTCGACCCGGAGGTGAACGCGCGGGCGTCTAAAGGGGCCCGAGTGCGCTATGAGTCGACCTACGCGCCGGCCCGGGTCTTGCCCCTGCTGCGGGCGAACTACGACACCGCCATTCGCTCCCATGGGAGAGGCGGAAGCTGGCCGGCGGCCAACGCCACCGATCAGTCGGCTACGAGGAGATGGTGATCGAGAAGGTCTTGGTGGCCTTGTTCTGCGTCGGTGGATGCGTCTTCGTCTTGTGGTCCGCCACCTGCACGGTGAACGAGTAGGTCCCCGCTGTCTTGGCCTTGCCCGATATCCGCCCGGTCTTCTTCGTCAACCGGAGACCGGGGGGCAGCTTCCGATCCCGTGGTCAACGTCCAGGTGTACGGCGGGTTGCCCCTTGCGCGCCGGGGGTGTCCGAGTAGCTGACCTTGTTGGTCTTCGAGTAGACCGAACCCTTGGGGAGCGGGGAGGTGGTGGTGATGCCGAACGAGGGCGCCGTGCCTCCCGTCCAGTATTGGATCAGTCGGAGCACTGCTCATCAAACGACCAGTGACCTCGGCCTTGCCCAAAGACGGCGAGGAGCGCTGATGAAGTGCTCCCGCTCACCGTCCGGGAAGGTTGTCTCGCACGCATGGGTCGGGCTCGCACGCACGGATCGCCCGAACGGCCGTGACGGCGGAGGTACGGCGGCACCAGTCCCTGTACCATCACAACCACCTCGAACCAGGGGAGACGATGGATAGGATCGACCGGCGAACATTCCTTGCCACTGGTCTCAAGACCGGCGCCGTCATCGCCGCTGTTGGCACCACGGAGGCGGTGGCGGAGGTGGTTGCCCCGGCGCCGGCGTTCGCCCAGGGGAGTGCCACCTCCGGGAGCGGCGGGCCCGAGGCCCCGGTCGGCCTCACCACCACCGGCGTGAAGGCCCCGGTCGGCGTGGATCCCGACGAGGTCCTGTTCGCCTGGAAGATCAGCGACGGGCGCCGCGGTGCCGTCCAGAGCGCCTACCGGATCGAGGTCTCGGGACCCGGAGATGCCCGTACCGTGGTGTGGGATTCGGGCGCGGTGCGCTCGGGCAGCCAGGCCTTCGTGGCCTATGGCGGTCAGCCCCTGGCCGCCGACTCCCCCTATCGGTGGACCGTGCAGACGGCTGATGCGGCCGGTCACTGGAGCGGCGCCAGCGCGCCTGCCGCGTTCACCACCGGGCTGCGCACCTCCGACTGGACGGCAATGTGGCTGAGCCCCGGTCCCACCGACCCCGGTGAGGAGGAGTACACCTATCTTCGGACCACGCGCGCTCTGCCCGGAGGCACGATCGCCTTCGCCACCGCCTATGTAGCCGCCGCCCACAAGTACCAACTGTGGGTGAACGGTGCCAAGGTGGACACCGGTCCGAGCTTCTGCTTTCCCGACGAGCAGTACTACCAGGCCACCGACATCACCACGGCGCTGCGACCGGGGCGGCTCAACGCCCTCGGCGTCCTTCACCACTGGTACGGGCCGGGCCGGGGGCGCCCGACGTCGGCCCCGGGGCTCCTGGTCCAGGTTGCGGTGCACTACACGGACGGGAAGGTGGTAGCGCTGGGTTCGGACGGCACCTGGCGATCCCGGGCGGCGGAGTGGCTCCCTGCCCCGCAGCGCAACAACGACAGTGGTGACTTCGTCGAGTGGATCGACGGCCGCCTCAGCCCGATCGGGTGGTCGGGGGCCGACTTCGACGACGCCGGGTGGGGCCGAGCCGCTGTCCTGGGACCGGTGGGGTCGCAGCCGTTCACCAACCTGTACGCCCTGCGCACCCGGATCAGCGAACAGATGCTGCCCACGGTGTCCCTCCACACCCTGCCCACCGGATCGGTGGTGGCCGACTTCGGAAAGGTCTACGCCGGACGGCCCACGGTGGCCTTCCTGAACGGGGTCGATGGGCATACCGCTCCCCTGCACGCCGGCTATACCCTCCACCCCGCCCGATCCGTCTCCACCACGCATACCACGCAGGG
>Ga0182018_10002844_pt1 | contig 16556 bp, 17 predicted proteins | sample 812P2MmetaG_FD_120490 | JGI IMG/M metagenome (GOLD analysis project Ga0182018, IMG submission 120490) | Permafrost microbial communities from Stordalen Mire, Sweden - 812P2M metaG | ecosystem: Environmental > Terrestrial > Soil > Wetlands > Permafrost | place: Sweden: Stordalen | collected... | reverse complement strand
CATAAGGCGGTGACAGACGCCTTGCTCGTAAGCGTATTGTAAGAACGCTTCAAGGGTTGTCCGGTTGGGTTCGATGCCGTAGGGCCAGTATTCCTTGCCGAAAATGTCCAAATTCCGCCGCGCAAACTCATAGCCTCACGGGATCGGAACCGATGACACCGTAATAGCGCTCGACGCTGCGGCTATGGGCAAGGTTAGCTCCGTGAGCTATCTTGCTCTGCGTCGCCGGTAAGGGCGCGTGGTCACCAATAGTTGATGTCAGCCGCGATGACCGAAATCGAAGCCCTGGCACTTTCCGCCGCGATCGAAGCCTCGATCGCCTATCTCGTGATGCTCCTGGCGCGATGGCCCAGTCGAGGCAATCTTCACGTCGCTGCTGCCTCCGCCGCTGCCACCGCGATTACCCACCCCCAACTTTGGGCCGCGGCGTTATGGGCCTATCCGCGCTTTCCCTATTGGCCGTCGATCATCGCCCTTGAGGCCATCGTCGTGCTAGTCGAAGGCGGCCTCATCGCCTGGATGGCGGGACTGCGCCTCGATCGCGCGATGCTGGTCTCGCTGGTTGCAAATTCGGGATCTTGTCTCTTCGGGCTTTGGCTCGAGGGTTGAGTGGCGCCAGTCAAGGCGAGGATCAGCACGGGGATTTCGATCCAGGCGTGAACCGACGCCACGATGCCGTAGAACGCCCGCGCCTCTGCAAAGCCGTCGAGGAACCGGGCGAGACCGATCGCACCGGTAGCAACGCACAAAAGCGCGAAGATTATCCCGGTTGGCCAGGCAAAGAGACCCCGCGCTTTCGGATCGAGCCGGCTCAGGAGCAGCGGCAGAATGATGATGACCGAGGCGTAATGCGCGCCTTGTGCCACGACCGAGGCGGTGAAGAGATCGACCGCCTGGGGTGTGGCAATGAATTGCGGCGGGACATAGACGAAGAGGTTCGCCGCCAGCGGCCCAGCATGTAGCGGATCAAAGGCCGTGCCGGGACCGAACAGCCAATCGAGCGCGGCGCGCGGCCATCCGGTCGCGACCAGGAGCGGCAGGCCGAGAAAGCCGCCAGCCGCCCACGCCATGACCCGGCTTCGCCGCGCACGCGACACGATCTGCCACAGGAATCCAAGTGGGGTCAGATTGTGGAGAATGGACAGGGTAATGGCGGTGGCATAGGGCGCGAGCGCGGTCGCCCCGCCCAGGGCGCCCGCAACCAGCAGCGCTAAAAGTTTCCGGCCGCCCGGTCCGCGCGCGCAAGCGAGCGCCAGAAACGCCACGCCGCAGAGCTCGGCGGGAAGGCCCAGCGCTGCGGGTATGAGATGGAAGACAGTGCTGACGCGGATCGCGACGATCGCTGGCAGCAACACCGCGATCGGCAGCAGAAATCGCCGACCGATCCGCCGTCCGAAGCGCCGGTCGACGTAGCGCAACTCGCTCAGCACATGCGGCAAGCCGAAGACCGCAAGCGTCACCGTATAGGTGGCGAGCGGCGCCAGGATGGCGAGCCCGGCAAAGAAGGCCATGCCGACGATCCCGCCGGCCGCGGCGAGTGGGCTAATGCTGCGCGGCGGGTGCATCGAGGTCGATGGTCTGCTGGTTGGTCTGTGCCTCGACGAGGATTTTGTGGGGAGCGGTAGGCGGCTGCACCAAGGTGATTGAGGTGGTGATGGGGGTCATGACCTGGGCGGACGGCCTTTGGGACGGGCAGGCGACGAACTCATAAACCGCAGTGGCATCGGGTTCCTGGGGGTGGAGTATGCTCACGAAGCGCAATTCGGCGTTCTGCCAGCCGGCGGTCGTAACGGTGCCTTTGGCCGAAAGCGTCATGGCTCCGCCGAGCGAATAGAGCTTAGCGGTTTCGATCGAATTGATCCTGACCGGTGTGCAAGCTGCCGCAGGGGGCCGCGGCAGTAAATCGGCCTTGGCGTTCACCGCTCCAGTCAGCAAGATTGCGGCCATGACAAAGATCGTGCGAGCTTGTTTCGGCATCTCTCGATACTCCTTCATCAGGTGCTGGCGCCGCTCGTCCTCGACCTGCGGCTGGCAACAAAAAGAAGATTCTGCGGCGCCTGATGACAATGGCGCTTGAGCAACCAGAGGTCTAGGACTGTCATATGTCTCTTCCTGCGAGGTCGCGCAGTCCGCGATTGTCATTGCGAAGCTGGACGTAAACCGCTTCGTTGGCAAAGGCGGCGAAATAGCTCGTTGCTACCGTCGCAGATTAGCGCAACCGTCTCGGGCTTCTCAAACTCAGGTTGTTTATAGACCCGATTGACAGTCATCTTGGTACACACGTCCACTCGGAAATCAAACTCGTCACGGCTGGTGGTCATCAGCTTGATCCGGTCGATTGCACCGGCTTGTGTCAGTACGAGCATTCCACAAGGTTCAACGACCTGGGCCTGCACCATCGATACTACTGCGCCTTTGTTGGTCCAATCGTCCAGGCGGCTCATGTAGAGCGAGGAATACTGATTCCGTAAAACGCTTGGCAGAATGATGAAATACACGAACATAAGAAAGACGATGAACGCGATAATCGGGCCTACAAACCGTTTCAGTTTCACTTTGCTGCTCGCCATTAAGTTTAACCCAGCTCACTTTTCTTAATGCACGAGCGGGCGATTCTTGCAATTTGCAGCGTGAACCAACCATCGCCGGAACATAGATCGACAACCTCCATGCCGGGTTTCATGCCAACCGAAGCCAATACGCCAGCGGGATTAGGCCACAATGCTTCCCACCACCCGGCGACAACACCGTTCAGGCCCTCGTTGCGTTTATTGGAAGGTATCTTTAATTGAATTTCGTTTTCTATAATGCCGGGGCAGATTACGCGCATAGAACCGCTCACTGAAGCAACAACGACTGCGTCGTATTGTCTATAGTCCAAGACTTGAACTGACCGAGAAAACTTTGACCAAGGAGCAAGGACCCACGAGCGCTAGCGACTCTGACAATTACATTCTCGATCATCCGATCACCAACTTTCAGCGATTTGATGAGATATACCTTCGACGGCATTTTTGAGCCGTCTGCTTGTTGGTATACTTTGTTCCCAAGGTAATCAGTTTTTCTTATTGTGCCCTTCTGCATCAGTGTCGCAAGAACATCCTCAGAAATGCTGACATCTGATGCTCCACTATCAACGACAAAATCCATTGTCACGGCGTTGTTGATGAGTACTGCAACGACGTAGATACCATTGTGCTTAAAGAGCGGCACTGAATGCACGGAAGAAGATGTTGCAGCTTCCTTGCTTGTGGAAGTCGTTTGAGAAACTGCACTCGCCACCCGCGCAACGCTGATGAGCATTGCGCCGACGATGATCAGCGTGAGCAGTTTGCGCATGGTCGCGGTCCCCTGATCAGTTCTATACGCTAGTCCACCGCGCCGAAGCTCTGCAAGTTCCTCGCCATTTCCGCTCTCAACGATAGATTATCTACCTCTCATAGGCACGAGCGGCTACGTGAAAGTATTTTCTACTCATCACCGTTGTCACTGTCACCATTATCCTCACTATTATAAGAAGGATCATCTATTTCAACATTAACGGAATCGTCTCTTAAGTTGCTTCCTGAAGCCTCATTTCCACCATACAAACTTGCACCTTCGACATTCATATCGCCGCCGTTGGGCCAGTGAATTTGAGTAACCTCATCGCCTTCTACTTCCACAGAAAGATAAGAAGAAGACGGTAGCAATTATAGTTGTCGTACTAAGAATAATTTTCGTCATGTTTATCTCCTCACTGGTGAAGGCTATTAGTCTCTCAAAAAAAATCCTTGAAGCGATCTGGCATCAGTTCTGTGTGCCGGATGTATGAGGTATGTTCTTGTGCCCAAGATACGCTTGAAGCGAGTACGTGTCGTGACCCGCATTGGCCAAGGCATATCCTCACGCCAGCAAGCCTCTTGCCTCAAGCAGGATAGAAGCCCGCAGTTTCGCGCCACAAGTGACCAAAAAGGCGGGCCGCTCAAAGCCTGCGATAGATAAGGTCGGCCTTATCGAGTCACTAGACAGCTGGAAAAGTTATGCCGCTGGTCTGCTTCCGTTTGCCGCGCTTTGCGAGCTTGCGCATAACAGCAAGCACGCCGTCGCCAACTCGGCGCGTCAGTAGCCCATCGTCACTGGACAACCCCTTAGTCGCCATCAAAGCCTCGGCTATCGCAAGGGCTGTCATAGGTTCGCTCGCCTCCCGCAATACGTCCTGGCATCGCTTTGTAACTTCGCCGGACGAGAAGTACCGCGAGCGGCGGTAGACGCGTCTGGGCGGTATGGCGTTAGGATCGGTCTCAGGCGAGAACAGCCGAATCGTCGCGTCAATATGCGCGAGCTGCGCCCGCAAGTGTCGGACCTTCTTTTCAAGATCGTGAATGTACCCGCTGACTTCGGCTCGTTTCTTGCGGAGTGCGGATATAACGTGTGTGTCGGCCATAACCGCCAATCTGGGGCGGCTCGAAAAATCTGCGAGGATTTTTTAGTGGCGTTTGCGCCCTAATACCGGAAATTCCCTGTAAATTTCCCTGTTAGCAGGGAAATTGGACCGGAGCAGGGTTCGCGGTAGACTGCGTCCACCGCCTCCATCGGTTCGCCGGCGCGCTGAGCGAGGTGTTAACGCACGGTAAACCATCCGCCCTCTAGGCTTCCAACCGAGCCAATCCGGGAGCAGACAATGGATCTGTCGATCTACTTTGAGTCGCGTAAATTTCGGCAACCCTATCTCGAGCGAACCCAGTCCGTGGGCATTGTCTGCGTGCTCTGGGCGTTGCTGTCAGGGCCGATCTATTTCTGGAAAAAAGGCGCGCGGATTGAAGCCATGCTCCTGGCCGTGGCGAGCGTGCCGCCGCTCTTGGCCGATCAGGAGCATTCGCTTATAGATCCCAACCTGCTGTCGGGTTTTGCGAGCTTGGTTTGGGGCGCCGCGGCGGTGTTCGCGCCGCTGTTGCTGATGCAATGCTATCGACGCCAGGGCTGGATTGAGATTGGCTCGGCACCGAAGATACGAGCCATGACGTCACGGTCTCAGTGAGTTTTGTACTAGGGTCTGGACTCACCATTTGATCCAATAAAGGGCTGCGACAAGAGAGGTTGCGGCGAGGAACACCGATACAAAACGTGGGTACGTTCGGGGATATACCCCGATGTCGATTGCTAACTAATTGTTTTATTGCGTGAATTGCGAGAACTTGCCAGACACCAACAAGCTGAGGATTTTTGAGTGACCCACCGGCGGTACCGCACTGTTCTGCTGGGCGGTATTCGACCAGGCGCTCGCCGTTCCCTGGCCACACGCGCTCTTAGGCGACGCCTTTCCAGCATTGCGTGACGCGACCGCACTGATGTAACCGTGGGCTTGTTTAAGGACCGGCCATAATGCGGCAAGCGCCGGGCGAGCGCTGCGCGGCCGCGATTGAGGAGAGGCGAGGAGCGAAGACAATGGAGCCGCGGCACGGCGAGACCGATTTTGCCGCAGCGCCCTCGCCTTGGGCGCCGTTTCGCCACGCGACCTTCACGGTGGTTTGGAGCGCCACCGTCGTCTCGAACGTCGGGACCTGGATGTATAACGCGGCATCCGGCTGGCTGATGACCAGCCTGGCGCCCGACCCCTTGATCGTATCGCTGGTGCAGGTCGCGACCAGCCTGCCGATGTTCCTGCTGGCAATACCAGCCGGCGCGCTGGCCGATTTGGTTGACAAGCGCCGGCTGCTGATCGCCGTCGAGATCGCGACGACGGCGGTCTCGGCGCTGTTCGCCGCCTTCATCTGGCTCGGTCTCGTCACCCCGTCCAATTTGCTGCTCTTCACCTTCGTCATCGGCGTCGGCGGCGTACTGTCCGCCCCGGCCTGGCAGGCGATCGTGCCGCTGCTCGTCCCGCGCCGCGTGCTTGCCCCCGCCGTCACCGCGAACAGCGTCGGATTCAATATTAGTCGCGCGGTGGGTCCGGCCCTGGGCGGCGCCATCATAGGCAGCTTCGGCATCGCGGCGCCGTTCTGGCTCAACGCCGCCAGCAATCTCGGCGTAGTCGGCGCACTGCTGTGGTGGCGACCGCCCGAAAGGAAAGCCAACCGGCTCCCCGCCGAGCGCTTCTGGAGCGCCGTGGTCTCCGGCCTGCGCTACAGCGGTCATAATCCGCATCTCACTGCCACCATGATCCGAGCCGTCGGCTTCTTCGTCTTCGCCATGGCCTATTGGGCGCTGCTGCCTTTGGTGGCGCGTGACCGAGTCGGCGGTGGGCCCGAGATCTACGGCATCTTGCTGGGCGCCATCGGCGCCGGGGCGGTGGCCGGGGCGTTTCTGCTGCCCTGGCTTAAGGCCAAGCTCGGCCCCGATCGACTGGTGGCGGGCGGGACGTTCGGCACCGCTCTGGCGCTGGTGCTGTTCGGCCTGGCGCAAGACGAGATCGCCGGCATCGCGGCAAGCCTCATCGCCGGGTTTTCCTGGATCGCGGTGCTGGCGAGTCTCAACGTCTCCGCCCAGGTCGCCCTGTCGGAATGGGTGCGCGCGCGCGGCCTCGCCGTTTATATGACGGTGATGTTCGGCGCGATGACCTTCGGCAGCGTGATCTGGGGTAAGCTCGCCGGGCTGATCGGTCTGCCCTTTACTCATTTCGTTGCCGCGCTGGGCGCGCTGGCGGTGGTTCCCTTGACCTGGCGCTGGAAATTGCAGACTGGCGTCGGGGTCGATCATACGCCATCGATGCATTGGCCGGTACCGATCACGACGCGCGCGATCACGCATGACCGCGGGCCGGTGCTGGTGACGATCGAATACCGGATCGCGCCCGGCAAGCGGACGGCCTTCCTCGCCGCGTTCCGTGGCCTGGAGGCAGAGCGCCGCCGCGACGGCGCCTATCGCTGGGGCGTCTACGAGGATACCGCCCAGGAGGGCCGTTTCGTCGAGACATTCGTCGTCTCCTCGTGGCTCGAGCATATGCGGCAGCACGACCGCGTCACCAACGCCGATCGCGTGCTGCAGGACAGCGTCGCCCGCCTGGCGATAGACGGCTGGCCCAAAGTCACGCATTTCATCGCCGCGGAGCCGCCCGAAGAACCCAGCGAGGCGCCGCACTGACATCGAAGATCGTTGTAGCTGAGGGAGGTCAGACCGCTCCTGTCCATCGCCGAAGCCAACCCAAAGGGAGCCCGCGTTATGAGCACGATCACCACCAAAGATGGCAATGTCGGGTTATTCTTTGGCAGACGGAAGGGGGTTGGTAATGCCATGACACCTCGATTTCTCTTCATCCTGGTTCTGAGCTTCGTCTTTGGCGTGGCTGCTCCGCTTGTACCGGCGCGGGCGGACTGCTTTGAGAGCTGCCAGAATTCTTGCAAAGATCTTTCGGGCAATATTTCGTCGTCTGCATGCGTCGATACCTGCAATCGTGCTTACTGCAATCGACCAACGACTTCTTATGGTTCTATCGCCTTTGGTGTGACAAATATGGCCGAGGCTATTTCCTGGGGCAAAGGGAGTGCAGAGGAGGCGAATCGCGCTGCGCTTGCCACCTGCAGCAAATATGGCAACGACTGCAAGATAGTCACCAGCTTCTCGAACAGCTGCGCCGCCTTAGCGGTGGCGCGCGGTGGACATTATACGACGGCAACCGCGAGTGCGCTCAATCAGGCGGAGGAGAATGCCTTGAGTGCATGCAAACGCAGTTGGGGCGTGTGTGAGATCGACCTGTCGACCTGCGCGTCCCACTAGCCTCGAGTCGGAGGAGATAACGTCAAAGTTCCCTGTTCGCCGCCAACAGAGTCCCTGACAGTCCGAATTAATTCCCTGTTCCTCTGAGCAGGAGTTACTGCCTGTTCCTCTGAGCAGGGGGTATAGCCTAGCCGGGCGCAGTTCCGCTCCATGACCACAAGAAGGCGCATTCAGGACCAATTCGCCGAACGTCCACTGGTTCCCCGCCTTATCCATGCTTTCAGGAACAAGGAGGTGAGCGATGACGGATCCAGATCGCTCCGAGGGCGCTACCATTGTCGGGGGGCGCGGAAGAGGCAAAGACACCGTGGCGCGCGCCTCCAGCCATGCCAAAACCCCGCTGGGCTCATCAGGGCGCCGCTTCTTGTAAGTCGACATCGCGCTCCGCCGGCGTTAAGGCCGGATAGTCGGTGTATCCCACCGCGCTACCGCCGAAGAAGGTCGCGCGATCGGGAACGTTCAGCCTTGCGCCGACCTGCAAGCGCTCCACGAGATCGGGGTTGGCAATATAGAGCCGGCCGAAGGAAATGAGGTCCGCGAGGTTGCGCTGGCGCGCCTCGATAGCCAGCGCCAGGTCATAGCCGTTATTTGCCATATAGAGACCCTTGAACAACCGCCGAAGAATCTGGAGGTCAAACCCGCCCGGCACCTCGCGCGGTCCCTGAGTCGCTCCCTCGATGACATGGATATAGGCTAGGCCGAATGCGTTCAACCGCTCGACGACATAGGTGTAGGTCGCGGCGGGATCGCTGTCGAGACCGGCACTATTCACCGGGCTGACCGGGGAGAGGCGGATACCGACGCGCTCGCCGCCGCAGACCCCTGCCGCTGCCTCCGCCACTTCGAGCAGGAGCCGTGCGCGGTTCTCACGCGACCCGCCATAGGCGTCGGTCCGCTTGTTCGTGCTGTCGCGCAGGAATTGCTCGATGAGGTAGCCGTTGGCCGCATGGATTTCGACGCCGTCGAAACCGGCGGCAAGGGCGTTGCGCGTCGCGCGGCGGTACTGCTCGACGATTTCCGGGATTTCAGAGGTCGCGAGCGCGCGGGGCGTCACGCAGGGTTGGAACCCGGTCTCGGTATAGGATGTGCCCTCCGGGCGGATCGCCGAAGGGGCCACGGGAAGGGCGCCGCCGGGCTGCAGCGAGGGATGCGATATGCGCCCGACATGCCAGAGCTGCGGAAAGATCCGACCGCCGCTGGCGTGGACGGCCCCGGTCAGATTCCGCCACCCCGCGATCTGCGCATCGTCGTAGATGCCCGGCGTGAAGGCGTAGCCTCTCCCCTGCGGCGAGATGTTGGTTCCTTCCGCGACGATCAGCCCGGCCGAGGCGCGCTGCACATAGTATTGGGTCATCATGGGAGTTGGGACGCCGTCCGCGCCTGCGCGGCTCCGCGTCAGCGGCGCCATGACGATGCGGTTCGCAAGCTGGTAGGGCCCAAGCCGCACCGGTTTAAAGAGATCGCTGCGCAGCTGGGTTTTCTTTGTTCTATCCTCCATGTCACTCTCCTCCGCATGGACATCCGGCAGGGAGCCGGGGAACGGGCGGCCGGTAACGCTCATCACCGGAAAGTCAAAAGATCAAAAGAGAAAAGCATGCGGCTCTCAGCCAATCCTACGAATTTCTGGCTCCTTACGCGCGACGGGCGGCGGCGCGGCTTTCGGGTGCCCGACGATGATTGGCGCAACCGGCACCCAGGTAGCCGGAAGGCCAAGCGCATTCTTTCCCTCCGCCGTGTTGAGGAAGCTCTGCGCGAAACCGATCCAACAGCTGCCGAGCCCGGCAGCGTAGGCGGCAAGCATCAGATTCTCGGCAGCCAATGCACAATCCTCGACGATCCAGGAACCTTGCGCGTTCGCCGAAATCAGGATCAGCACGGGCGCGTGATAGAAAATATGAAATTTCGGATCGCTGAGTCGCGATTGGAAGTGGGTGGCATGGGGGCTGCCGGACATGGTCGCGATCATATGGGACTTTGCCCCATGCGAGATGCGATCGAGCACGCCCTGGTCGCGCACGACCGTGAATGTCCAGGGTTGCTGGTTTACCGCGCTCGGCGCCTGCACGGCGGCGTCGATCAGAAGACGGATGGCTCGCTCGTCAACGGCTTGTACCGTGTAATCGCGTACGGCGCGGCGGCCTGTAATCGCCTCATTGAGATCCATCGTGCGATTTCCTTCGCATAGCTGCGCCCGTTCGCGGTCGATAAATAGCCTGCCGGTGCGCGCTGTGCATTGATTCAGATCAAGTCCGAGGTTGGACAAACGGCGCTAGATTGCAAACTTCCGAATTGGGCCAGAGCAAAACACCATTCGCCCTACTCGATTGGGGAAGCCCCGATGGCATGTGCCAATATCCGGCACGAACCGGAGGACCAATGACTGATCTTTCGAAGCTTCGCGAGCATATGGTCGAAAAACAAATCGCAGCGCGCAGCGTTCGATCCAAAATCGTGCTTGATGCGATGCGAAAGGTCCCGCGGGAAGCGTTTCTTCCTGAGCGTCTGCGGGAATTCGCCTATGAGGACTCGCCACTTCCGATAGCTGCCGGACAGACCATCTCTCAGCCCTATATTGTGGCGCTGATGACGGAGGCGCTGGATTTGGAGGGCGGAGAAAACGTGCTCGAAATCGGAACGGGCTCTGGCTATGCGGCCGCCGTTCTGGCCGAGATTGCAGCGGATGTCTACACGGTCGAGCGCATTGGCCAACTCGCCGAAAAGGCGGCTTCGACGCTCCAAGACCTCGGTTATAGCAATGTCCATGTCATGCATGGCGATGGCACACTCGGCTGGGCGGCGGCAGCTCCGTACGATGCGATCATCGTTGCGGCGGGCGGCCCCCAGGTTCCGGAGTCCCTCAAGGAGCAACTCAAAGTCGGTGGCCGGCTGGTTATTCCGGTTGGTGCCGATCCGCGGGTGCAGGAGTTGGTACGCGTCACGCGGACTTCCCACGCCGGGTTCAAGAGCGAAGACATCGCCGATGTCCGCTTTGTGCCGCTTGTCGGCAAGGAAGGATGGGCGCCGGTGGAGGCTCCGGTTGCGCCGGCACCGCGCTCGGCTCGGCTCCGTCCGGCTAACGGCGAGATTGTGAGGGTACTCGGCAGTTCCTGTGAGCCTTTCGATTCGATCGAATCGGCGGACCTCGCCCCGCTGCTGGAGCGGATTGGCGATGCAAAAGTCGTGCTGCTCGGAGAAGCGACGCACGGCACCTCTGAATTCTACCGCATGCGCGAGCGCATCTCGCAGGAACTGATCACGCGCAAGGGGTTTCGCTTTGTCGCCATCGAAGGGGATTGGCCCGACGTGGCGCGTCTCGATCATTATGTGCGGCATTTCGAATATCCGCCGAGCGAATGGACGGCGTTCGCCCGCTTTCCGACCTGGATGTGGCGCAACAACGAAGTGCGATCGTTCGTGGATTGGCTGCACGCCCACAATGCAGATCGAAAACTGGAAAACCGGATAGCGATCTATGGGCTCGATCTTTACAGCCTCTTCACGTCGATCCAGTCGGTGCTGAAATATCTGGACGATGTTGATCCCGTCTCCGCGCGGATCGCACGGCAACGCTATGGTTGCCTGACCCCCTGGCAGGCCGACCCCGCAACTTATGGCCATGCGGCGCTGACCGGCGCCTACCGGACCTGCGAGAAGGAGGTCGTCCGAATGCTCGAGGATATTCTCCACAAGCAAAGCGACTACGCCGCTCATGACGGCGAGCGCTTCATGGATGCAGTACAGAATGCACGCTTGGTGACGGACGCCGAGCGCTATTACCGCGTCATGTATTACGGATCCCGCGATTCTTGGAATCTGCGCGACAATCACATGTTCGAAACGCTGAAGACCTTGCTTGCCTTCCACGGGCCCGAGGCCAAGGCCATCGTGTGGGCGCATAATTCTCACGTAGGCGATGCCGCCGCGACGGAGATGTCCGCGCGCGGCGAGTACAATATCGGCCATCTGTGCCGGAAAGAATTCGGCAACGGCGCCTATTCCATCGGGTTCGGAACCCATTCGGGAACGGTCGCGGCGGCGTCCGATTGGGACGGGCCGATGGAGGTCAAGGCGGTGCTGCCCTCGCTTCGGCAAAGCTATGAATGGCTATGCCATGAAACCGGCCGTCCGCAATTTATGCTGCCGCTGCGCGGCCGTTCAGCCGCGGAGGTTCGCAACAGATTGACGAAGCCGCGCCTGGAACGGGCAATCGGAGTTATCTACCGGCCGGAGACCGAGCTTGCGAGCCATTATTTCCAGGCCGTTCTGCCGGCCCAGTTCGACGAATATATCTGGTTTGACGAAACACGCGCAGTGACCCCGTTCAGGACGAAGGAGCTCGAAGGGCTTCCCGATACCTATCCGTTCGGCTTGTGAGGCCGACATGCCAGCGGCGAGGGAAATCGGCTATGTCCTCGACAAGCTGCGCTGGATGTGGGCGGAGCATATCTGGCCCAACGGACTGCGCTATCTGTGGACCGACGCCTTCTGCGTCGTCCTCTTGGCGTCTCTCTATGACGCGCTGGTCAGGGACGAATTCCTAGACGAGGCCGAACGGGTGATTGTGGAAGTCGATCGTGTCCGCCTATTATGCGCCTACTAACGTGTTTCGTTCTTTCTGATTATGTTGACGAAGTCTTTGGCAACAATGGTGCCGTCGCGCGGATTTGAACCGCGGACCTACTGATTACGAATAAGAGGGCCTAGGAAATTTAACCTCCGATAAAACCGATTATCAGAGGTCAGGCGCGTCGAGGACCGGTGGTTGCGGACAGTCGACGGAAGTTGCCATCCCGTAGAATGCGAGATGTCCGCATATTGCCACAAGCGGTCATGCCGAATGCATACCTTTGCTTTAATCATGCGCGGCTGACCCTGGCGGCGACCCTGATCCTCGCCGGCAGCTGGCTGGCGTTCTGACTGCGGCAACCCGCCGCATCCGTAGAAATCCTTACCCGTTTCTTAACGTCACGTTAGCCATGGCGGTCCGACTATCGAGTCCAACTCCAATGTGTCTATTGGAAGGAACACCGTCATGCGTAATTTCGTTCTTCGTATTCTCAGTGATCAAAACGGCGCCACCGCCATCGAATGCGGCCTGATACGGCCTGATACGGTCTGATTGCCACGTTGATTGGGATGGTCATCGTTTCAGCCCTGACCACGGTCGGCGGTAACCTGAAGAACACTTTCAATAGGATCGCCACCAACCTCAGATTTGTCCGGCCTGGTGAGAAGGGGCGGCGGCGCGTTTCTGCCTTTCCGCATCCCTGTCCGGAACCCGATCGATGACCCAGTCTCACGCTGAACAATCTGCCGGCTCGACGCCCTCCGCGCCATGCATAGAGGACGAACATCGGCTCGTCGTGATACTTCACACCGTGACGGATTGCGTCGTCAACCTGAATACCGCGTCCTCTCCCGACGAGGCAGTTCCACAAGCGCTCGCCGCCGTAGGCCAAGTGCTCGGCGTTGAACGGATACTCGTTCTGGAATTCGGGACGGCCACAGGTAATGCGCGGCGCGCGATCCCCCGTTACCAGTGGGCGTCTCACGGCATCATGCCGATCGATCAGGCATTTCTGAACGGCTTCGCTTTCAACGACGCGGACATGACTGAATGGCTGAGTCCGCTTCAAAGAGGCGAGCACGTGTTCGCGACGCAGGACACGTCCAATACGACCGTCGCCCGCATACTCAAAGAACTGAAGCTTGCCTCGATCCTGCTGATGCCGATTGCCGTCGAAGGCCGTTTTTGGGGGCAGATCGGCTTCCATTCCTCCGATCCAACTAGGATTTGGACCGAGTCCGAAATTGATATCCTGCGTGCATTGGCGAATTTGATCGGTACCGTCGTCCAGCGCAGCGCCCGTATGAAGCGGCTCACTGAAACAAGCGACAAGCTAACCCTTTCCAACATCCTGCTGACCGCGGCGACGGAAAGCTCGCCCGATGGCATTCTGATCGTAAACCAGGAGGGCAGGATCATTTCCTATAATCGCCGATTTGTGGAGATGTGGGTCATCCCCGAACAACTTGCAGCTTTAGGGAACGATCAGGCGGTGCTCCATGCGGTCACCAATCAGATCAAGGATCCGGAAAAATTCTTGATGCGCGTCCGAGATATATACGAGCATCCGGAGAACACTTTCCAGGATGAAATCGAATGCAAGGATGGCCGATTCTTCGAGCGGCATTCGACGGCCCTGCGTCGTCAAAACGGCGAATATATCGGGCGCATTTGGTTCTTCCGCGACGTCACTACCCGGAAGGCCGCGGGGGCGACAATCGCACGGCTCGCGCGTACCGACGTACTGACCGGACTTGCCAATCGGGCCACATTTGCCGAACAGCTCGAACGTATCCTGGTGGCGCGGCGCCGTGGCGGCAAACCCTTCGCGGTGCTTTATCTGGATCTCGACCACTTCAAGGACGTGAATGACACGCTGGGGCATCCGGTCGGCGACGCATTGTTGCGCAGCGTGGCCGAGAGACTCAAGGCGGTCACCCGTGAAAGCGATGTCGTCGCGCGTTTGGGCGGCGACGAATTCGCCGTACTGCAGCCCGATTTCACTGATGAGACCGCGGTCGGCATGTTGGCGCAGCGGCTGCTCACGGCGCTGTCCCAGCCCTATGCAATAGACGGTCATGACATCCGTATCACCACCAGCATCGGCATCGCCTTCCATGACGACACGATGATGGACGCACAGACCTTGTTACGGAACGCCGATCTCGCGCTCTATCGCGCGAAGGAGGATGGCCGGAATACCTACCGTTTCTACACAAAGGAGATGGACGACACGGTACGCGCCCGCGTCACCATGGCCGAGGAGTTCCGCTTGGCGCTCGCTGAAGACCAGATGAAGCTGCACTACCAGCCCCAAATCGATGCCCGCGACGGACAGATCAAGGGGCTTGAGGCGTTGGTGCGCTGGAATCATCCGAAGCGCGGATTATTGTTGCCGGGCAGCTTCATCCATATCGCCGAGCTGACCGGGTTGATCGTGCCGCTTGGCCGATGGGTGCAGAACGAAGCATGCCGGCAGATGAAGGAATGGCTCGACGCCGGTATCGCGCCACCGGTATTGGCCATCAACCTCTCGGCGGCGGAGTTCAAGATTGCGGAGATCGAGGACCAGATTCTCGCAGTCATCGATAAATACGGCCTGCCGCCTGACCGGATCGAATTGGAAATAACCGAATACACGATGATGGAAGTGTCCGATCGGTCGGATGACATATTGGAGCGGCTTAAGCAGCGCGGCATTGGCATCAGCATTGATGATTTCGGCATGGGATATTCCTCGCTCGCCTACATGAAGCGGTTCCGCCCCAGCCGCATCAAGATAGCGGGAGAATTTGTCTCCGGCATGCTGGCGAACGAAGCGGACCGTGCCGTGGTGCGGGCGATCGTCGGTATGGCGCATGAGCTGCACGTCGGTTTGATTGCCGAGGGTGTCGAGTCCGCAGCCCAGACAAAATTCCTGTGCGGTCTCGGCTGTTACGAGGTACAGGGCTTTGTCTATAGCCACGCAATTCCCACCGAGGACATCACTGCAATCCTGCGGCGCAGAAAGAAATTTGTTCTCGCCGATTACCGCGCGCTTCCAGTCGTGGCTTGAAGAGGCTCACATGGATTGCGCGCCTCTCGCCCTTAAACAACTGCCCCTTTCCGGCCGGCGCAACCTGACTGGGAGCTCGAGCGCCCGTCACGCTCGCCCGATAATCGCGGCTTTCAGGAGGAGCTCGACGAGCTAACCGATCCGCTGGTAGACGAGACGTTCTTCCGCTCGATCAACTATGTCTGGGCCATTGCGCTGTTCGGCATGCTCATCATCAGCCTGCCTATCCTTTTGGTAGTGGGTCAGTTTGAATTTCCCCATCGCCGCGATGACACGGGAGAGCGCCCGCGAAGATGTTACCCCGCCGCCCGGCCGCCGAGCAGCCGGTCGAACTCGCGCTTGGAAACCCCATAGCACTCGCAGGAGTGGCGCACCAGGGCGCTGCGGTCGAGGATGGTGACGTGGCCGCGATTATAGCGGATGAGGCCGGCCCGTTGCAGGCCGCCCGCCGCGCCCGAAACGCCGGTGCGCTGCACCCCCAGCATCATGGCCAGAAATTCCTGGGTGAGCAGGAACTCGTCCGATTGCATGCGGTCATGCGTCATCAGCATCCAGCGGGCGCAGCGCTGCTCTATGGAATGAAAGTGATTGCACGCGGCTGATTGCGCGACCTGGTTGAAGAAGGCGTGGGCGTAACGCAGCATCACCGCGCGCATCGAGGCGCTGCGCGCCAGTTCCTTCTCGAACCGCCTCGCCTTCATTCTGAGCCCGGTGCCGGGAACCTGGACGTAAACGCTGGTGGGCGCCATGTCGTCGCCGAACAGCAGAGGCAGCCCCACCACGCCCTCGTTGCCGATGGTTCCGACCTCGGCCGCCTGGCCGTTCGCCGTGGTGTTCACCAGCGAGCCGACGCCGGTCTCGATGAAATAGACGAAGTCGACGGGCTTGCGTGCGCGGTAAAGCGACTTCCGGTACTCGAGCGGAATGCGGCGCAGATGGGGGCGAAGCCGCTGGTAATCCCTCGGCGTCAGCAAACCGAGCAACCGGTTGGCGGGCGGCTTCACGCTCTTGCGGCTGTCCTTCATCTCGCTGCTCCTCTAGGTCATGCTCGAACGGTTCGCGATAGCGGTACGCACGGCCTTTGCGGGGCCGTGCCGAAGCCAAGCACGTCGTCATGTCGAATCTTGCCCCTGACGGCCTTGGGCCGATTGCCTGAAAACGCTATGCCCTTTTTGGGCTTCTATGGTAAGGGAATGTCTTGCATCTGTCTTATATCAGACATTAGGGCCCCGGGCTGGT
>Ga0182018_10002843_pt1 | contig 16556 bp, 13 predicted proteins | sample 812P2MmetaG_FD_120490 | JGI IMG/M metagenome (GOLD analysis project Ga0182018, IMG submission 120490) | Permafrost microbial communities from Stordalen Mire, Sweden - 812P2M metaG | ecosystem: Environmental > Terrestrial > Soil > Wetlands > Permafrost | place: Sweden: Stordalen | collected... | reverse complement strand
GCGACACGTTCGAAGAGGAGCGGCGCTATTCGGTGGGAGGCCACGCTGGCGCGGTTCGCGTCCTCGAATTCCTCAATCACACTAGATCCGGCAGTTATGCCGAAGCGGTGCAATTGGCCGAGCAAACCGGATCCACGCCCGTCGTTCAGGCGATACGCCGCCCTGGGACGCTCAAATACGGAACTGGCGTGAGCTTCGATCAGGAACTCTTTCGCGACGTAGGTGTTTTCTCGCGGCTAGGATGGAACGACGGCAAGACCGAAGACTTTGCGTTCACGGCTATCGATCGCCTGGCTGAAGCCGGCGTGTCGGTGAAGGGCACGCGCTGGAAGCGAAAGGACGACGTCGTCGCAACGGCGTTTGCGGCCGCCGGAATTTCAGGCGTGCACGCTGAGTACCTCGCGCTCGGCGGGCTCGACTTCTTGCTCGGAGACGGAAAGCTCAACTACGCGCCCGAATATCTTTGGGAAAGCTACTATAGCGCGCGGATCGTGCGCGGCTTCTACGCGACGTTCGACGTGCAGCACTATAACAATTTGGCCTACAATCACGATCGCGGGCCTGTCTGGGTCGAGTCCATCCGGCTGCACATCGAGTTCGGCATCAAGCCGCTCTCAGCCAAGTGATTTCGAGTAGCCTAGTAAAATGAGCCAATCCGATTCCGCACGTCAGTTGCTTCGTCACACCCTGGCCACGCTCGCCTATCGCGGCGGCAAGGCGGTACGCGGAGCGCCCGATTCGTTCGCCGATTTTCACGCGTCTCCGGAGACGCGTACGCCCGGCCAGATCCTGGCTCACATCGGCGATCTCCTCGATTGGGCTTTGTCGACCGCTCGAGGCCAGCAGGAATGGCATAACTCGGCGCCGCTATCGTGGCCCGACGAAGTACGGCGTTTCTTCGCCGCGCTGGAAGCGTTCGATGCTTATCTGGCTTCCGATAGCGCACTCCAAGCCCCGGCCGAAAAGCTGTTTCAAGCACCCATTGCTGACGCGCTCACGCACGTCGGCCAGATTGCGATGCTGCGGCGGCTGGCAGGAGTGCCGATGCGTGCGGAAAACTATTACGTCGCGAAAATCGCGGTCGGGTCCGTAGGCGCCGATCAGCCCTCGCCGGTGTACGAATTTTAGTTGGAAGCCGTTGTCGCCGATTGTTCGCGCTTGGCTTCCGCCTCAACGGCGCGCATCACCCGCAGAGTGTTCCCGCCGTAGATCTTGCGAATGTCCTCGGCCGAATAGCCTTTCTCCAGCAGCGCGCGCGTAAGATTCGGAAACTTAGAGACGTCTTCGAGGCCAGTTGGCGTGCAGGACACACCGTCGAAATCGCTGCCGATTCCCACTGCGTCGATCCCGCCGATCTTCACCGCATGGTCGATATGCGCTACCACGTCGGCGAGCGTGGCCGGCGGCACCTTCTTGCGATACTCCGCGATGGTCGCGTCCTCGCCCTGTGCGCCCGGCAGCGTGCTTTCCTGCACATTCTTCGCGGCGGCCGCGGACTTCTCCGACAGGAACCCGCAGTTGAAGTTGATCTGCATCACGCCGCCTTTCTTGGCCAGCGCCGCGATCATTTCGTCGGTCATGTTGCGAGGAACATTGCACAGCGCACGGCAAGACGAATGCGATGCGATGATCGGTGCGGTGCTCGCCTGAAGCGCGTCCCAAAACGTCTTGTCGGCCGTGTGCGAGATGTCCACCATCATGCCCAGCCGGTTCATCTCGCGCACCACTTGCTTTCCAAAAGGCGTCAGCCCGTTGTGGTGCTCGACGCCGGCCTTGTCGACGTCGCCCGAGGAATCCGCCCAACCGTTGGTATTGGTGTGAGTCAGCGTCATGTATCGAATGCCCAGATCGTAGTAGTCGCGCAGCAGGCGCAGGCTGTCTTCAATGGCGTGGCCGCCTTCGATGCCCATCAACGCCGCGATTTTACCTTGCTTGTGGATGCGCTCGATATCGTCAGCGGTGGTCGCAAGCGTGAAGTCGTTCGGGTATCGCTCGACAATGTCATGGCGGACCGTATCGATCATTTGAAGCGTGCGATTCGCCGAGTGGTTGCCAGTGAGGTAGCTCGATGAAACGTACACCGCGAAAAACTGCGCGCCGACGCCGCCTTCCCTTAGCGCTGCGGCATTGGTGTGGCCATCGTTCTTGTTCTTGCCGATGTCGTAGCCGTCCATGCCGTACCCGCCCACCGTGCGGCTGGTAATGTCGTTGTGTGTGTCGATCAAAAGCATCGAACGATGAATTCGCTGAACCTCGGCATCGGTTACCGAGCGCGTCTGCGCCGGGCACACTAGCGCCAAAACAGCCAAAACGCACAGAATTCGCATTCCCCGACTATAGCGCAACATAAAGAAATCATTCGATTCTGCCGATCCACGCTTTACCGGAAATGGAGCAGGACCACACAACTCGGCTGACTATTCTCATCCCGGTATTCAATGACTGGAACGCCGTTGCCTTACTGCTACCAGCCTTGGACCACGCCCTGGAAGACTGCCCGATGCGCGCGGAAATCCTGCTCGTCAACGACGGTTCTACCCAGCCGATCGAGCCAGCGCTCCTAGCGCAACGTTTCGAGCACCTTCATGCGGTGCAGATCCTGCACCTGCGCCGCAACCTGGGCCATCAACGCGCCATCGCCGTCGGACTGGTTCACGTCCATCAACATTTGCCTTGCGCCGCCGTCGTGGTGATGGATGGGGACGGCGAAGACCGCCCGCGAGACGTTGTGCGTTTGATCGACGAGTTCGGCCGCGATGGAAAGAAGACAATCATTTTCGCCGAACGCGCCAAGCGACTAGAGAAGGTTGCGTTCCAGCTCTGCTACCGGCTCTATTGCGCCATCCATTGGCTGCTCACGGGAGTACGCGTTCGCGTGGGCAACTTCAGCATCGTGCCGTGGCAGGCCGTCGAGCGTCTGGTGGTGGTATCCGAACTCTGGAATCACTACGCGGCAGCGGTTTTCCGCGCTCGGCTTCCGTATCGAACTGTCCCCATGGATCGCGGACACCGGATGAGCGGCGAATCCAAGATGAATTTCGTGGCGCTCCTGGTCCATGGTCTGAGCGCCATTTCAGTTTTTAGCGACATTGTCAGCGCCCGGCTGCTGATCATGGCATCCGCCTTTATTGCTTTGCTGGCCGGTGTGGCCGCAACAGCCGTGGCCATGCGGTGGACTGCCCATCTCGCCATTCCGGGCTGGGCCGGTTACACGGCCGCCATTTTATTCGTATTGCTTGCGCAAGCGTTGTTGGGAGCGTTCTTGCTGGTGTTCATCATTATCAGCGCGCGAGCCAACATGAGCTTTATCCCGCTGCGCGATGCGCCCCATTTTGTCGACCACCAGGAGCGAGTGTTCTCTCGTGACAACCTATCAATACGCCGGCTCCGAGCTGGAAATCTTTGAGAAGGCGCATAACTGGAAAGCCTACTTGCGCAGCTCCATGGAGCCGTATTTGGCTGGCTCCGTGCTCGAAGTAGGCGCGGGATTAGGCGCCAATACCCGGCAGTTTGCGGGTCTCAATTTTGATCGCTGGACCTGCCTGGAACCAGACGCGGCCTTGCTCCAGCAGATACAACCAGGCACGCCGCTGCTCGATCGGCACGAGGTCATCCTAGGCGACATAAAAGCGCTTGATCCCGCGCGGCATTTCGATGCCATTCTCTATATAGACGTGCTGGAGCACATCCAGGACGATGCAGGCGAACTGCGCCGCGCATCCTTCCACCTGAACCCCTTGGGCGCCCTCATTGTGCTGTCACCCGCGCACCCTTGGTTGTTCACGCCGTTCGATCGGGCCATCGGCCACTATCGCCGCTATACCAAGGAATCGCTGCAGGCCGTGGCGCCACCTCACCTCCACCAGGAGAAGTTGGTCTACCTGGATTCCGCCGGATTGCTCGCTTCCCTTGGAAATCGGGTGCTGCTGGATAGCAGTATGCCTACCGCCGCCCAAGTCAAAACGTGGGACAGTGTCCTGGTTCCGTGCTCGCGATTGCTGGACCCGTTGCTTGGCGGCATGGTTGGCAAATCGGTGTTGGGTGTTTGGCGAAATGTCTAGCAGCACCTTGATCGAAAGCGCGGCGCCTCGAACCTCCATCCGGCTGCGGGCCCGGATCGAACACGCTGTGCCGCTCATGGTATTCGCTGGCGCGTTTTTGTTGTTGTGGCTGCTGTACGGTAACCGGCTCATCCTCGGAACCAGCGACGAAGGCATTTACCTCGATGCCGCCGAGCGCATCCTGCATGGCCAGAAGCCCTATGTGGACTTCTTCGGCTATATGAGTCCCGGCAGCTTCTGGATGCAGGCTCTCGCGTTTCAATTGTTCGGCATCACCCTCGCGGCCGGGCGAGTGCTAGTTATCTTGTATGTTGCGCTGGAGTGCTCCCTCGTTTACTGGCTGGTGCAACGCTTCGCCTCGCGCGCCGCCGGCATCGTAATCGCGCTGCTCTTTCTTGCCTTTCAGACGGCCGACCCCAACATGCTCACCGCGCAGCACCGCTGGGATAGCAGCGCCTTCGCCCTTGCCTCTATCGCCCTCTGTGTTGCCGCGGGGCGGGGACGGCTTACGGCCTCGGGTGTGCTGATCGCCTGCGCCGCGTTGGCTACGCCCTCGGTGGCATTGGTGGCGATCGCGACGTTAGTCTGGCTGCGCAAGCGGGCGGGGTGGTACCTTCTCGGGATCGCCCTAGCCGGAACGTCTGCCGTCATCGCGCTCTGGCTCAATGGAATCCTGCCGGCCTTGATCCAGCAACTGCGCTGGCTCTCGCGAAACTATTCCGCCGTAAACGCGATGCACTACGGAGCCATCATTGGCGGATATAAGACGTTGTTTGAAGGCGCGGGAGCCTGGGAGCTGCCGGTCCGGTTCTGTGTTGTGTTTTGCCTTGCGCTTCCCGCGTTGCTGCCGGTTGTGGCGCTCGCGGGCGGGGCCACGTTTTGGGCGCGAAGGAAATCTCGCGGAGAACCGTTCGGAGCCATGCTCCCGTATTTTCTGCTGTGCGTCATTGCGCTAGTTGCGTCTACCTATCCTCGCTCGGATGTCGCGCACCTGGCGTATGTGGCGGCCCTCCCTTATGCCGTGGTAGGCATCCTGGCGTATCGCTCACTGCCGGCGCGGCCGCGCGCCTGGCTTACCATGTCAATCGCAGTGTGGGCTGCCGTATTCGCGTTGCAGGCCCAACTTCCCGGGAGCCTCGAAGCATTGCAGACTCCGGTTGGCGACGTTCGGGCCAGCGCCGCCGAAGCGCCCGTGGTCGAGGAGCTGCTGTCCCGCGTGCGCCCGCATCAATCGCTGTTCGTCTATCCATACAAGCCGCTGCTCTACTTTCTCACGCAAGCCGAGAATCCTACTCGCTACCCTTATCTATCGCCCGGAATGATGACTAACGAGGATGCCCGGCTCGCTCTATCTGAATTGCAGGCCAGCCCCCCCGAGTGGGTGCTCTACATGGACTTGGACCGAACCGGATTTGAACGCCTGTTCCCCTCAGCCAACGGTTTCGATCCGCACTATCCGCAACTCGAGCGCTGGATAGAATCCAACTATCGCTCCTCCGGCTGTCCGCCACTGGCGGGGTATGTTCTGCTGCGCCGCGCTAATTAGCGAAAGATCTGCCACCACCTGTGCTTGGCGGGTTGTACTGGTAGGGGCGGGTAGTATCTCTCAACGGGGATCGCAAGCGTTACTTCAACCAGCTGCTCCTCGCTATTCCGAACGATAACTGTTGGCCGGCCGGAGACGTAACCGGGGCTGCTCACCAGGAAGTGGCAGTCACGCCACGGAAGATGCGTCCAGACAATCTCGCCGGCAAGGTTGGCCTCCACTGATGCGATTGGCTTATCGTGAGATCCCAGCAGAAAGACTTCGGCCCTCGGCATGGCTTCGCCGGTGGGAGCCTTGACGCGAAAACGGACCCGGCCGGTTTGCGCCCCGAGCGGAGCAACGGCTGTCAGCAGCGCCCCGAGCAGGAGTGCTCGACGGACGGCCAATCGTATAGTCACGCGATCATTCTATCGGACAAATAAGAAGCCGCTCCAACTGGAGGGGGCGCGGATGCATGGTGTATACTATACATCGTGAGACGCACACAACTATACCTCGAAGACGACCTGTGGAAAACGCTCCACGTTCTCGCCCGACAATCCCGCTCCACGGTTTCGGAGTTAGTACGCAAAGCTCTCCGCGAAAAGTACCTCGATGATGCAGCCCGACGCAAAGAAGCCCTGCTTTCCGCGGTGGGCTTATGGAAGGACAGGACGGATCTTCCCGACGCTCAGGCTTATGTCCGTAGCCTCAGAAAGGGCAACCGGCTTCAGCGGATCTTGAAATGAGCGGCGTCCTGGTGGATTCCGACATCTTAATTGAGGTGCTTCGGGGGCGCAAGCTTGAGTTCGCTCGATTGTGGGCGGATACCGTAGCTGCGAACGAGCCGCTCTTTTATTCCCCGGTTACACTGGCTGAGATTCGCCATGGTATGCGGGGACGGGAGCGGGAGGCCACCGAGCGAGTATTTTCCTCGATGCTGAGTATCCCAATCGAGATAGAAATTGGCGCGCGCGCAGGGGACTACCTTCGCGCCTTTCATGCCAGTCACGCAATCGAATTGGGGGATGCCCTAATCGCTGCCACAGCCTCGGTCCACCATCTGGACTTATGGACCCAGAACCGCAAGCATTTTCCGATGAAGGACGTTCAGTTCTTCACTAAATAAAAAAGCCGCCCCAACTGCCCGGGCGGCCTTCTCCTCTGATTTGTTGTTTGCTTAATCCCCGAACGAACCCACCGCCTCGGCCTTATCGGCCGCAGGCTCGGGCTTCGGCGCGGGCATGATCATCTGCACCAGGTCGGCCGGCGCCGGCTTTTCCTTTAGTATTTGTTCGCGGTACAGCTTCGCCATGCGCTCGTTTTCCTGCTGCTTCAGCTTCTCGTCGCGAGCGCGCGTCTTTTCCTCGCGTGCGGTCTTGGCGATACCTAATTGGTCGAGATCGGTCTGCTTGCCGTGCCGCACGTCTTCCGCGCGCAACACCAGTGAGTGATCTTCGCTCACCAGGTTGACCTTCTTGCCGCCGGCGACGATCTCGTGCCGCCCGTGATCCTCGTACCATTTGGTGAGCGTCGCCGTCATATGCATCTTCTCGATGATGTTCCGCCAGCCCACGCCCGTGTTGTAAGCGCAGAACGAAATCTCGCCTTCCTGCGTCGCGTAGGGGATGATGCACTGCTCGGTGCGCCGGAAATCGTAGTTGAACAGATCCTGGAACCACATGCCGGCGACAAACAGGAAGTTCCAGCGGTCGTTGCGCCGCTTGGTGATGTCTTCGATGGTGCGGTCGCCGGTCACCTTCCCATAGCCGCCCTGCTGCGCCTTGGGAGTCATGCCGAAGCACTTGTCGAACTTGGCGATCAGATCGGTCAGCTTGAAATGAGTCGGCGACTTGAACGGGTTGTAATTGTGCAGTAGCGCCAGGCTGACGCCCATGACATTCATCCACCGGCTGGTCCGCGCGGCGTCGTTGATTCGCGCGATATCCTTCGCCAGGCGGTCGGCGTTGAGAAACGCGGTCACGGGCACCGCCTCTTTGGTTTCCTTGTCGCACATCACAGCCATGCCGATGCCGCAGTTGGGATGGCAGCCGCAGCTCAGTTGTCCCCAGTCCGCCGAAGGCCCATGGACCAGGTCGGCGAAGTCGGAGAACGTGCTCATGAATGAAATCGGGAACCAATCGCGCACCGGTTCACCGAGTCCAGTCTGGTTCTTCACGTCGTGCGCCAGATGCGATAGCGTGTAGCGCTGGGCCTGGCGGCGATCGTCGGTCACCGCTTCATCGCGGCCAGTGAAGGACACCGGCTGGAAGCTGAGGAACGGGATCTTCTTCGGATTGTCGAGAGCGAAGCGCACCACCGCGCCCACCTGCTCGTTGTTAATGCCATTGATGATGGTGATCACCGGCACGATGTCGACGCCCGCTTTCCACAGGTTCTCGATCGCGCGCAATTTCACGTCGAACAAGTTGCCGACCGCGCGGTGCGAATTGGCTTCGTTGCCGATCCCGTCGAACTGTAAATATGCGTAGCGCAAGCCCGCTTCCGCGGCCTGCTTGCAAAACTCGGGACTCTTGGCGAATTCGATGCCGTTGGTCGCGGCTTGCACGCTGTTGTAGCCCACCTTGCGCGAGTAGCGCACTGCGTCCAGGAAGTACGGCGACAGCGTCGGCTCGCCGCCCGAGAATTGCACCGACATCTGGCGGCGGGGTTTAATCGAAATCGCGTTGTCGAGCAGCGTCTGGATATCTTCCCAGCTCAGCTCATGCACGAAGCCCACCTGGTTCGCGTCCATGAAGCACGGATCGCACATCATGTTGCAGCGATTCGTCAGGTCGATGGTCAACACCGAGCCGCGGCCGTGCTTGATGGTGCTGGTTCCGTGGTTGTGCAGCTTTTCATCGTTATGGGCTCTAATATCGCGGCCGGGAAATACGTCTTCCAGGTGCTTGAAGAACGCCGGATCCATGGCCATCACATCTTCGAAGCGGCCGTGCTTGGGGCATTCCTTCACCATCAGGATCTTGCCATCGCGCTCGATGATCTGCGCCTTGATCTCGCCCACCTTCTCGTTGAGCAGAATCTCGTGCGGCAGCTTGCCGTCCACAATCTGCTGGCGGATCTCCGGGACGCAGCGCGGGCACAACGAATCGGTCTCGCGCGGCCAGCCCAGCGGCGGTTTCTGCTTCTCGTAACTCTTCAGCAGCGGCTTGTCGGACCAAGCTGGCGTAAAAGATGGGTTCTGGTTGATTTGGTTGAGTTTGTCAAATACAACCCAGGCAGCCCCTGCTGCCACGGTCACGGCTTTCTCGACGTACTTGATTGGCTTGTGCATAGCGTGATTGGTCTTTCCGAGTATAGGTCAGAGTTCATTAAAGAGGCTACACGATTGTGTTAAACAGGCCATTTTCTAGCTTCGGCGGGGATATCATTCATCGAACGGGACTGTGGAAAACCCGCCGTCTCATTGAAAATGAAAGGTTTAGCGCGGGACAACCGTTAGGTCCGTGGCTCGAAAATCACCGCCGGTCGCGAGAACTGGTTCACCTCGGAGCGCTGCCAGTGTGTACACCGCGCAATCGCCGAAGTTGAGCTGCGCCCGATGGCCCATGCCCTTCCCAAAACGACTAAACGCGGAGATAGCGGTCTTCGCCTGAGGCGCATCAAATGGAACAATTTCGCAGCCGAGGTCTTCGATCAGCCTGTCCAAAGACAGCAGCGATTGTGCTCCCCGCCGAGCCACGAGAACGACGCCAGTTTCAAGCAGCGAGACCGAACACAGCTCTCGAGACCGCGCCGCCCCTATGGCTGCCAGCAACGCAGGCGCCGAGGGTTCGCCGAGAATGATTGCGACCAGCACGGATGTGTCAATTACCACGCAGTACGCGCCATTTGTCTACCCGGGGAGGCCGAATTCGTCATATCCAAGGATTTCGTCGATGCCGCGGGAGTCCAGGACCGGCAGTGCCGCGATCTCCGTTTGGATGGCTTCGATCTTCTTCAAATCGATTGGGCGAGGCGTATCGCGCAATTTGTCTTCCAGAGATCGAATCACCGCCTCAGTAAGGGTCACACCCCTTTTTCTTGCTGACCTTCGGCTTACTCATGACTTCATTATCCACGAGGCCCGCGTTCCGGTCGGGCCAATCCCCAACCACCAATTCCCAATCCCGCCCCCTGGCCCCCTGTGTCAAAATCAGTGCAGGGGTTTTATTGGCAGAGGATCGCAGCACGCCCGCCGCCGTGACGCCTGGCTCCGTCGGATCCGTCCGCTTGTTGGGTGTACCCATCCGGCTGCACTTCACCTTTGTTCTGCTGCTCATCTTCCTGGTCGTAATCGGCCTCGGCGGCAATCAATCGCCCGCGAGCTACACGCTCTTCGTCTTGGCTTTGATCGCGTCTGTTCTGCTGCATGAGCTCGGCCATGCCTTGGTCAGCTCGCACTACCGCATCCGGACTCTCGAGATCGTGATGTACCCCATCGGCGGTGTCGCGCGTTTGGAACGCCCCGCCAAACCGTGGGAGGAATTCTGGATCGCCGTCGCTGGTCCGGCTGTGAACCTAGCCATCGCCGGCGTCATCTTCGCCATCCTGTATTCGCAAAATAGATCCTTCAATCTGTTTGCCCTGACGCAACCATCCAGCGACAACCTTGCCGATCGCATCGCTCTTGGCAATCTGATCCTGGCCGGATTCAATCTGCTCCCCGCGTTTCCCATGGACGGCGGCCGCATGTTGCGCGCCATCCTGTCGAGCCTGAAGTCCGAGTACGAGGCCACGCGCATCGCCACCTGGTCCGGCCGCATGCTGGCCATCAGCATGGGGCTCTATGGCTTCATCTATATGCCCATGCTCGCCTTCGTCGCGTTCTTCATCTATCTGGGCGCGGCCAATGAAGGCGCCGCATCGCGCGGCCGGTCTCTCACGCAAGGCATCCCGGTCCGCGCCGCCATGATGACCCAATTTCGCACGCTCTCCCATGGCGCTACCGTTCGCGACGCCGCCAATCTCATGCTCTCGACATCTCAGCAGGATTTTCCCATTGTGCACGGCGACCAGGTGATCGGTTTGCTAGCCCGCAACGCGGTCCTCCGTGGCATGGCGCACGACGGGGCCAATTCCTATGTCGCGGGATTCATGCAGCGCGAATTCCCCAGCGTTCCGCCCGACCAGGACCTCGCCGAAGTTCTGCCGCTCATGGCTCACTCCGGCGCCTGCGTGCTGGTGATGCAGGATGGCCGCCTGCTCGGACTACTCAGCTCCGACAATCTTTCGCAGTTCCTGCTGTTGCGCAGCGTCGGCCTCCAGCCGTCGGAAGGATAACCGTGCGCGCCGCCTGCCTCCTTTTTTTCTTCACGTGCCTGCTTTCGGCGGCGAACTTGAAGCTCTATTTCAAGGACGGCAGCTATCAGCTTGTTCGCGAGTACAAGGTCGCGAGCGACCGCATCAGCTTCTATAGCGTCGATCGCGAGGAATGGGAAGAAGTGCCGGCTGCGCTGGTGGACCTGGGCAAAACCCAGGCCGAGATCAAAGGCCGCGCCGACGATGTTCGCGCCGATGCCGCCGCGCAAGCAGCCGAGGACAAGGCCGAGCGCGACGCCCGCAAGGAAGTCGAAAACGTTCCCGCTCAAGAAGGCGTCTACTTGATCGAAAACGAGAAGCTGACACCGATGAAAGTCGGCGAATCGAAGGTGGTCACCAACAAGCGCCGCAGCGTCCTCAAGGCGATCAGTCCGGTTCCGCTGGTCCCGGGCAAAGCCACGCTCGAGCTCGACGGTCCCCACTCCTCGCAAGGCACCGCCAATCGCAGCCCTGAGTTCTACATTCGTCTCTCCCAAGACGAGCGTTTCGGCATCGTGCGCATGGGCGAGCACAAGGCCAATCGCGTGGTCGAAAAGCTGACCATCCAGCCGGTAGTTAACGAAACCCTGCAAGAGCCCGATTTGGTGGAGGTATTTCGTCAGCAGGTCGCTGACGGGCTTTTTAAGATTTGGCCGCAAAAACCGCTCGAGCCCGGCGAGTACGCCGTCGTTCAGTACTCGGACGAGAAGGTCAATATGCAGGTCTGGGATTTCTTCATCGCACCTGGAACCGGCCAGTAACCCGGAAATTCCGGTGCTACGATGGATTGGCTTGCCTGCGGATGAATCGACGGATCTTGGTGCAGCTGATCCGGGGGAGACCGTCGGGTGGAGACGCTGGGCGCTGATCGCGGCTGCCTGCTTTGCCCTGATCGCCGCGACACGTTGGCCGCTGGTTCCCACGCGGCATCTTTATCACATCGACAATGTGAACTTCGCGTTGGCGCTGGACGATTTCAATCCCGCGCTGCACCAGCCGCAACCGCCCGGAGACCCCATGTACGTCGCGCTGACCCGCGGGATGCGGCCGTTCACGCCCCGCGTGGAGATCCTGTTCCCGGTGAGCGGCATCTTGGGATCCGCGGCGGCGATGGCGGCGCTGTGGTGGGTGGGAGAGATGCTGTTCGGAGCGCGGGCCGGCTGGGTGGCGGCCTTGCTGCTCGCGCTGAATCCGGTGTTCTGGCTCGCCGGAGTCGGGAATTATGTCCGCGTGTATCTGGCTCTGGGCTCCGCGACGGTGGCGGGGTTGGTATGGAAATCGCTGGTCTCGAAGTCGCAGAGCCAATCGGCCACATACTTTTGCGCCTCTGCCGCGGCGCTCGGGCTGTTTGCGGGATTCCGCCCGGAAATGAGCCTGCTGTTGGCGCCGCTGGTTTTCCTTCCGCACGCGGGCTTGATCCCGGCGCTCGGCAGGCGAGCTCCCCTGTGGAATTGGGTGGCGGCAGCCGGCTGCGCCGCGGCCACCACGCTGCCCTGGCTGCTGATCACCGCGGAGCACACCGGCGGGCTCGCGCGGCTCTATCAGTTGAACCGCCATTTTCTGGCAACCCAGTCGCGGCATTACTCGCTGTTTTACGGTGCCACGGTCCGGGAGGCGTTGCGCATGGCCGCGGCTTCCATCTACTGGATCTTCCTTGGCGCTGTGCCCTGGGCCGCTTTCGTCCCGCTCGCCTGGCATCATTCGCGCGAGGACCGGATTTCCCGTTCCCTCGCTTTCTGGTTGCTGGCTTTTTGGTTCGTGCCGCCCTTCTTGTTTTTTACCTTCGTCTACATTGAAATGCCGGATTGCGCTCTGGTGGCGATTCCGGCGGTCGCGCTGGCCGGTGCCTGGACGCTCACGCGGCTCCCGGCGCGCTGGTTCTGGTGGGCCGCGCCGGCCGCGCTCGCGGCTACTGTCGTGTTGTTCTTTTATCCCACGCAGTCGCCGTTCTGGGCCTCCAATTACCGCATCGCCGAATACACCATGCGCAGCGCAGAGCAGATTTATTCCAGAGTCGGGCTGTTGCGCAAAACGGGGCCGGTGACGGTGCTGTACCTCGGCGCCTACATCACACCGCGCGAAATCGGATACTACTTTCCCGGTGTTCCCATCGTCAATTTCGAGGCGCACCCGCCGTTCGTGCAGCTTGGCAACCGCTTCCAACCGGCGCTGATTGAAAACGGCGATTTGATCCTGCCGGCCGGCCAGGTAATTTGGCTCGACCCGGTGTCCAAGGCCAGCGCGGGCGTCTTCGACGGGCTGCGACAGGCGGCTGGAGGAGAACTGGGTTCGGAAGGTCCGGTACATTGGGCCAACCTGCAACCCGGTGTGCGATTCACAGTGGGAGCCCAACGGATTCGCGTGGGCGCTCAGGCGCGATGAAAGAATGCCAGGCTCCTTCGCGCGCAGACATTCCACCGGTATTCCCGACGCGCCCGCGCCATTCCAGCCGCTCCGAGCTCCTGCCGCAGTTCTGGCGACGTCAGCAGTTTGTCCATCGCGCTCTGAATCTCGGCGGCGCTGCGCGGGTCAACCAGCAGAGCACCCCCGCCCGCGATTTCCGGTAAACACGATGTGTTCGAAGTAATCACCGGCACTCCCGCGGCCATCGCCTGCGCCACCGGAAAGCCGAAGCCTTCGTATAACGACGGATAAATGAAAGCGCTCGCACCCGCTGTCAGCCCCGGCAGCTCGTCCTCCGGAACGTACCCGAGATATCGCACGCCTTTCGGCCTGGCCGCCAGCCGCGCCAGGGTCTTCCCGCCGGCCCAGCCGCTGGCGCCCGCGATGATCAAATCGAAATCGCCGCGCAGCCGAAAGCTCTCCCACGCATCCAGCAATGTGTCGACATTCTTGCGCGGTTCAATCGTCCCCACGTACAAAACATAGGGCCGCTCGCTCGGCCGAGCCTGCGCGCCGAAATAAATCTCCGGCACGCCCGAATAAATCACTTCGATGCGCTCCGGATCCAGGCCCGCCAGCCGCACCGCGTCTGCCTTGGTGTTCTCAGACACCGCGATCAGGCGCGCTGCCCGCTGCAGAACGTTCTTCGTGAAGCTCTCATCGGCTTTCCGATGGGCGGGCGTGTGCAGCTCGGGCATCAGGCGGCACGTCAGGTCGTGAATCGTGGCGGTCAGCCTGGTCTTCCGGGGAGCATTGCGGATTAGGGTGGAGGCATGGAATACGTCCGCACTGGGCATTCCCCAACTCACCAGAGGCGGGACGCCGTTTCCCAATAACAGGAATGCCAGGTGCGAAAACGTTCGCACCGGACCGAGCATCGACCCTTCATGATCCAGCGCCGCTAACTTTCCAACGTGCGGAAAGGTGAGGATCTGCTCGTTGCCGGCCTGCTCCAACAGATGTTGGATCCAGTGATACGTGTAGGTCTTGACACCCGCGCTGCGCAACAGCAGTGGCGTGGCGTCCAGCAGAATTCGCATGCCGTGTTATCCCAGCCGCCGGAAAAACTCCAGGCTCTTGCGAGCGCTGTTTTCCCAACGGTAATGTTGGGCGCGTTCTCTCGCGGACTCGCCGAGCTTCCGCCGCAACTCCTGGGACGTAAGTAGCTTCTCCAGCGCGGCCCGAATCTCCGAGGGGCTGCGCGGATCCACCAACAGCGCGCCATCGCCCGCGATTTCGGGCAAACACGATGTGTTGGATGTGATCACCGGCACGCCCGCCGCCATGGCCTGCGCCACGGGAATTCCGAAGCCCTCATAGAGCGAAGGATAAACGAAAGCAGCCGCGCCCGCGGTCAACCCCGGCAATTCATCTTCACTCACATAACCGAGATACCGGACGCCCGGCGGTTGGGAAGCCAGCCGCGCCAGCGTCTTGTCCGCCGCCCAGCCTCTTGAACCCGCGATGACCAGATCGAATTCGTCGCGAAGCCGGAACTGCTGCCAGGCATCCAGCAGCGTGTCCACATTCTTGCGCGGCTCGATCATTCCAACGAAGAGCACGTAGGGCCTCTCGGCCGGTGTTGGCCGCGCGCTGAAGTAAACCTCCGGCACACCCGGGTAAATCACTTCGACGCGGCGGGCGTCCAAGCCGAGCAGGCGAACTGCGTCTTGCTTCGTATTCTCAGAAATCGCGATCAGCCCCGCCGCTCTCCGGAAAACGTTCTTCGCCAGGCTCTCGTCCGCACGGAGATTGGCGGCGGTGTGCAGTTCAGGCATGAGGCGCGTGGTCATGTCATACAACGTCGCCGTCAGCCGGATGTTCCGTGGAGGATTTCGGATCTGGTTCGACACGTGGAACACATCCGCGGCGGGCAGGGTCCATCGCAGCACCGGCAGCGCCGGCGCGACATTGGCCAGATAAACGCGAGCGAGGTGAATATGCGTCCGAGCTGGGCCGAGAATCGACCGCTCATGATTCAGCGGCCCTAATCGTTTGAGCGCCGGCAGCGTCGAGATCCGATCGTTGCCCGCTTGTTCCCACAAGCTTTGAATCCAGTAATAGGTGTAGTTCTTGACGCCCGCGCTTCTGAGCAGCAGCGGAGTGGCGTCAATCAGAATTCGCATGAGCTAAGCACATTCGTGTAAATATGTTTGCATACGACCCATGACCGCTGCAGACTTTCGCGACATCGCTCTCAGCTTCCCCGAAACCGCCGAGCAGGAGCACATGAGCCACCCCGATTTCCGAGTGCGCGGAAAAATCTTTGCCACGCTCGGCTATCCCGATGACGCTTGCGGCATGGTCAACCTTACGCCCGAGCAGCAGCACGACGTCATCAAATCCGAGCCCAATGTTTTTGCGCCCTCCAAAGGCGCTTGGGGCCGGGGCGGCAGCACCGTCGTAAAGCTCAAAGCCGCTAAGAAACCTTTGCTCCGCGCAGTCATGGCCGCTGCGTGGCGCAACGCTGCCCCGAAAGGGCTTGCCAGCCCCTAGCCCCGAATCCCGGTGCGCCCGCGCGCAGCATGGCTCGCTAGAATGGTTCCAACACTAATGAACATCGCCAAAGCGACTTACGGCTACGAAACCTGGCTCGCCAAACACCTCACCCTCCTCCCCGCCGATCTCAAGCGTAAACACCAGGCCATGGCTGAGGACGTATTTTTCTTCCTGCGCGCCACCTTCTACCGCTGGATGCAACTTTGGCCCAAGGTCTGCGCGAACGAAGCGCGCGCCCCGCGGGTGCTAGCGGTGGGAGATCTGCACGTGGAAAATTTCGGCACCTGGCGCGATATCGAAGGCCGCCTGGTATGGGGCATCAACGATTTCGATGAAGTTTACGAGCTGCCCTACACCATCGATCTGGTGCGCCTGGCCGCGAGCGCGCACATTGCGATCCGCCAATCGCGCCTCAGAATCGCCGCCAAAGACGCCTGCCAAGCGATCCTGATCGGCTATAAGAGAGGCCTCGAAAGAGGCGGCCTTCCCATTGTTTTGGCGGACGAGCACCAGTGGTTGCATCAAATGGTTACCGGCGTTCTCCGCGACCCAATCCAGTACTGGAATAAGCTGGACAGCTTGCCCACTTCGAAAGGCCGCGTTCCCAAGAGTGCCCGCCGGGCCATCGAGCGGTTAATGCCTGTGCCGGGCCTGGATTACCGGGTGGCTCACCGCATCGCGGGCCTCGGCAGCCTGGGACGCCAGCGCTTTGTCGGCATCGCGATGTGTCACGGCGGGCGAGTGGCACGCGAGGCCAAGGCGCTGGC
>Ga0182018_10002842_pt1 | contig 16557 bp, 14 predicted proteins | sample 812P2MmetaG_FD_120490 | JGI IMG/M metagenome (GOLD analysis project Ga0182018, IMG submission 120490) | Permafrost microbial communities from Stordalen Mire, Sweden - 812P2M metaG | ecosystem: Environmental > Terrestrial > Soil > Wetlands > Permafrost | place: Sweden: Stordalen | collected... | reverse complement strand
GGCCGCCCGTGTGGCGGCCATCCACGTCTTTGGCGCGACCAACAAAGACGTGGATGGACGGGACAAGCCCGTCCATGACGATGAAGCGGGGGCGCTCTCTCGCCTATTTTAGCGCCTATGGGGCTCGACCCGGGGATCAATCGTGGCACCGTGCTTGTATTGATCCCCGGGTCACGACCGGGGATGACGACTCAGGGAGCTAAGGCGCCGCTCAGAAATAAGCGAGTCGACTGACGGGCTTCACCTGAAACGTCATGGCCCGGTTTATCCGGGCCACCTCTTCAGGCACTGTGCAGTGAGAGGTTCCCCGGACAAGCCGGGGGATGACGCGTTTATTGTTGAGCGTCGCCTAACGGTATCTGGTGCGCGTGATCGGCAATTCTCTGGCGAAGTCGCGCTACTCCGACCTGCCGGCCGGCCACGGCGGACCCTTCAGTTCCACCGTATTGCCCTCCGGGTCCGTGGCATAGATCGACGGACCCTGGCCCTCGGCGCCGTAACGGGAGGCGACCGGGCCGGTTTCAATCCCGTGACGTTTCAGATGCGCGATGATCTCGTCGGGATCGTAAGGATCGATCCGCAAACAGAAATGATCCAGATTGCGCGCTTCCGCGCCCGGCGGAGCACCACCCCGGCGGCCGAGTTCGCCATCGACCGGCACAAGATCGATCAAGGCGCTGCCGGCACGGAGTTGATACAGGCCAAGGTCCTCCTGCACTTTCTCCACCGAGCAGCCGAGAACGCCGGTGTAGAACCCCATCATCGCCTTGAGATCGGTGACCCTCAGGACAAGATGATCCAGGTGCGTGATCTGAAACATTGTGGCTCCTCCTCGCGGGCGACAGTCTGAGCACGGGACGCGACGAAGGGAAGGGGGCGCCAGTGGGGGACGACTATCAGTTCACCTTGCCATCGCCATCCAGCGGCTGGATCTGACCTTTGAGCACGTTGCCGCTCAACTGTGCCGGGGTCGCGGTGCGGTTGGTCACGAAGATGGTTCCGCGATCCTGGTCGTTGGTGAACGTGTTGCCGCGGATGGTGATTTCGCCGGTTGGCTGGGTCACGCCCTCGGAGCCGATCATGATCGTGTTGCCCTGATTCTCGCTGAGTTTTCCCTTCTCCAGTTTATTCCGCTCCACGATCAATGAGCCGCCGTTCGGCGCCTCGATCAAATAGCTGGACGAGCCGGTCGGACCATCTTCGATGTCGCAGTCGACGATTTCGGTGCGCGCGGCGCGGGATTTGATGCCGTGCCCCTGATGCGTGTCGAAAACCCGCGTGTGATCGACGTGCAGCAATTTAATATGACCGACATAAATCCCGTGCGAGCAGGAACCCTGGCACTTGCCGTTGCCGGCAAAGTTGCTGCCGGTGATACGGATTGTCGCCGCCGGATTGTCAGCCGACAGAATGCCGTTCTCGTTGTTGAGGAAGCGCGAATTTTCAATCGTGAGATTGCCGCCCTCGGCGCGAATGCCAGCGCCGTTACGGTCCGCGACCCGGGCGCGTTGCAGAGTCAGATTTCGGATCGTGACGTTGTTGCCGTCGATCACCAGCAAGGCTTTTCCGGCGCAGGTGGCGTCGGTCATGACGGCGTCCGGGCCAACGCCCTCGATCGTGACGCCGTCTTGTTTGACGATCGCGCAGTCGAAATACTGGCCGCCGGCGATCCTGACATCGTCGCCGTTGCCGGCGGCGGCGATCGCCTCACTCGGCTTTTTGTATTGTTTGTCCGGACCGACCTCCAGCACTTTGGCCGAGGCGGCCGCCGGGACGGTGATCGCGGCGGCGAGAAACACCAGTTGGATCAGGTTCATGCCGCTGGTTCCTTTCCGGTTGACGTTTGGTAGGTGTGCTGCTTCGGGGCCTACCTACGCCATGGTGGCTTCGGTAGGCGCGCCCGCATTAGCCGAACTGGCTTCGGACAGACAGGGCCGCCTACCGAAGCCACCATGGCGTAGGTAGGCGGAAAGGGGGAACAATGTGGGGCGGGTCGATCGGCATTGGCGTGGCCGCGGTGGTGTACGGGTTGATCGCGGCGGCGTTGTTTCTGCTGCAACGGCGGATCCTGTTCTTGCCGGACAAATCGCACCCCGACCTGGACCGCGTTCTGTTGCCCGGCGTGCGAGAGACAACGGTGACGACAGCGGACGGCCTGACGTTGCTGGCATGGTATCTGCCGCCCGCGCGCGACGATGGTTTCGTGGTCCTGTATCTGCATGGCAACGCCGGACACATCGGACATCGCGCCTACCGGCTTGGCCCGATGCGTCAGCCTGGTTGGGGAGTGCTGCTGTTGGAATACCGCGGCTATGGCGGCAATCCCGGCAGTCCGTCGGAAGCCGGATTGCTGAACGACGCGCGCGCTGGTCTGGCGTCGCTACGAGCGATGGGGGTCGCGCCGGACCGCATCCTGCTGTGGGGCGAATCGCTTGGCTCCGGCCTCGCGGTGTTTCTGGCGGCGGAGCAAACGGTGGCGGCGGTGTTGCTGGAGGCGCCTTATACCAGCATCTCTGACATGGCGCGGCGGCGCTATTGGTTCGTGCCGGTGAACTGGTTGTTGCGTGACCGGTTCGAGTCGTCGCGCGCGATCGGTGGCGTGCGTGCGCCGGTGCTGGTGATGCACGGCGCGCGCGATACGATCATTCCGGTCGCGATGGGCCGCGCGATGTATGATGCCGCGCCGGAGCCGAAGCAGTTGTGGATCTCGCCGGCGGCGGGTCATCTCGACCTTGTCGAACACGGCGCGGTGGAGGCGGCGGCGGATTTTGTTCGTGAACTGAAACCAAATAGCTGATCGATCAGCGAGGAACCGGCATCCCGGGGACCGCGTCACCGAACCAGGCCTGAGGCTGCGACGGCCGCTCGCGCATCTCCTTCTCGCGCGCGGAGACGCAGGTCTGGATCATCACGTAGGCGGCGCGCCAGACCCGCGCGCGATCCATCGCCTGCAACAGACAACGATCGTAGACCGTGTAGTCGGAGCCCGCGCCGCAACCGAAGGACGGACGATCCTCGCGCGCGGCGGTGAGGATGACTCGGTTCGTGCGCGCCATCGGCGGCTTCGTGAACCCGCCGGAAAAGCATCCTGAAATGATGACAACACTCGGTGCGTCGCCGCAGCCGCGCGCCAGAGCCACCGCCAGCGCGGTGGGTGTCAGAACGTTCATCGAAGGCATCAGGACCAGACCCTGCTGATACGCGCCGTGCGAGGTCGCGAACACGAGGCAACCCTGGCCCGCTGATGGGTGCATTCCCTCGATCGCGGCCAGCGCATTATCCAGGCTGGCAAGGCGTGCGCCCGGTCGAGCGAGCACGGCGCGCGAGGCGGTAAGTCTTTGAATGTCGCCTGGCGCGGTCTGGGCTGCCAGCAACCGCTCGCGCATCGCCTCGGTTGCGTGGTCGAACGCGGGCGAGCTTCGATCACCGGCGATCAGCACGGCCTTGTAATGCAATGCGGCCAAAGCTTCCGCTGGCCCAGACGGTGTTTCAGCCGCGGCGCGGGCGAACGTCGCGAGGGTCAACAGGATGATTGTGCATCGCGCGAGCGAAGCAAGCTGTCGTGGCGACTTATGCATGAGTCTGTTTCCGTCATGATCCTCTCGGACCTGATCAGGGGATCGGCCGGACCGTGTCGCGGCATCGTGATGATACTGATGGTCCGGTCAATCCCCTTCGGAATGCACACGCCTGGTCCCACGCGGGAACGCGTCGGTCCCTCCAAATCGCGGGACGACCTGAGTCGCGGGAAAGGCGGGGTTCGTACTCGCGTTTGCGATCAAAAAGGTTTCTTGGCACGGAGCATGCGGAAAACCACGCAATCCACGGAGTTCATCGCGAGGCGAGGCGGTGCCGGATATCCGGCGCCCGCGGCCACAAATATTATTTTTCTCCGTGCACCGCCGTGCTTCTCGGTACTCTCCGTGCTGAAATCTTGCCTTTATCAGACAACCCTCCTGCCCAACCGTCAGGAGTCCTGGCTGTGCTCGTGGCTTATGTACACACATCTTTTATTTCGGAATGGACGCGAGGCAGAGAACCGGACGGTGCGGATGTCTCAGCGCGGCAGCGACGTTTTCCCCATCAGGAACTGATCAACCGCGCGAGCGCACTGGCGGCCCTCGCGAATGGCCCAGACGACGAGCGACTGACCGCGGCGCATGTCACCGGCGGCGAACAGTCCGTCGCGTGAGGTGCGATAGTCCACCGTGTTCGCGGCGACGTTGCCGCGTTGGTCCAGATCGACGCCGGCCTGTTCCAGCAAAGCATTGCGGTGCGGACCCAGGAAGCCCATCGCCAGCAGCACGAGATCGGCCTTGAGTTGAAAGTCGCTGCCTGACACTTCAACCATTCGCATGCGGCCATCGTCGCCCTTGACCCAGTCGACATGGACGCAGTCCAACGCGACGACGCGGCCGTTCTCGGTGAGCGCGTCTTTGGTATGAACCGACCAGTCCCGGGCGACGCCTTCTTCGTGCGCGTGGGAGGAACGCAGCTTGTTTGGCCAGTCGGGCCAGACCATGCCTTTATTCTCCCTCTCGGGTGGCTTCGGCATGATTTCGATCTGCGTGATCGAGGCCGCGCCCTGCCGAGCCGAGGTGCCGATACAGTCCGAGCCGGTATCGCCGCCGCCGATCACCACGACATGCTTGCCCCTGGCCGAGATCGGATTGTTTCCCGAAGCTGTTGCCTCATCGTCGCCGGCGCCGCGCTTATTTTGTTGCGTCAGGAAATCCATCGCGAAATGAATGCCGGCTGACGCGCGGCTTGGGATGGCCAGGTCGCGCGGCCACTCGGCGCCACCGGTCAGCGCGACGGCGTCGTAGTCAGCCAGAAGCGCGTCGATGGTGACGGTGACGCCGACGTTGACGTTCGCGCGGAATTCGACGCCTTCCGCTTCCATCTGCCGAATGCGCTGATCGATCAGGTGCTTTTCCATTTTGAAGTCGGGGATGCCGTAACGCAGCAGGCCGCCGATGCGGTCGTTCTTCTCGAACAGCGTTACAGCGTGACCGGCGCGTGCCAGTTGTTGCGCGCAGGCGAGACCGGCGGGACCGGAGCCAACCACCGCCACGCGTTTGCCGGTTTGGTGCGAGGGCGGCTCGGGCACGATCCAGCCTTCTTCCCAGCCGCGATCGACGATGGCGCACTCGATCGTTTTGATGGTGACCGGCGTGTCTTCGATGTTCAGGGTGCAGGATGCCTCACACGGCGCCGGGCAGATGCGGCCGGTGAATTCGGGGAAATTGTTGGTGGAGTGCAGCACCGTCAGCGCGTCGCGGAACTGGTCGCGATAGACGAGATTGTTCCAGTCGGGGATCATGTTGTTGACCGGACAGCCGTTGTGACAGAACGGAATGCCGCAATCCATGCAGCGCGCCGCCTGGCCGGTCAGTTCCGCCGCGGGCAGAGGTTTGGTGAATTCCTTGAAGGTCTTCACCCGTTCGGCGACTTTTTCATAGCCGCGATCGTGGCGTTCGATCTCAAGAAATCCAGTCGGCTTCCCCATTAGCGTCTCCAAATCTGACTTCCCCGCCACATCCCCTCTCCGCCCCTGGGGGCGGAGAGGGTCAGGGTGAGGTGGCGGCCAGGCCGAGGCCCGTCCCAAAACGTGTCCTTATCGCACAGGTTCGTGGTGGGGGCGGTCCCCCACCTCACCCGGCCTCTCCGCCCCTGGGGGCGGAGAGGGGAAGTCGGGGCCCTGGGTCACTCCGCCGCGACGGTATTCGCCGCTTCCTGCTCCGCTTTCATGTCCAGCAGAGCTCGCCGGTAGTCACGCGGCAGGACTTTGACGAATTTCGGCAGCTCCGCCTCCCAGTTGTCGAGCAGGGCGCGCGCGCGACCGCTGTTTGTGAACAACAAATGCCGCTCGACCAGGATACGCAACCGTTCCGCGTCAAAGCGCAACGGATCGCCCATGCCGTTATCCTCGACACTGACCGAGCGTTGCCGCGGCCGGCCCGGGGCGTCGGCCAGACCCAGTTCCGCCGGTGCGATTTTCTCCATATCGACGCCGGCGGGATTGCAAAGTTGTTTGAACTGACCGTCAGGATCGTAAACATAGGCGATGCCGCCAGACATGCCCGCCGCGAAGTTGCGGCCGGTCTCGCCCAACACCAGCACCACCCCGCCGGTCATGTACTCGCAGCCGTGATCGCCGCAGCCTTCGACCACGGTGACAGCGCCGGAGTTGCGCACCGCGAAGCGTTCACCGGCGACGCCCTGGAAATAGGCCTCGCCGGCGATCGCACCATATAGCACGGTGTTCCCAACGATGATGTTTTCAGCCGGGTCGCGCCGCGCTTGCTCCGGCTGGCGCACGACCACGCGGCCGCCGGACAGGCCCTTGCCCACATAATCGTTGGCATCGCCGGTCAAGGTCAGCGACACGCCGCGCGACAGGAACGCGGCGAAACTTTGGCCCGCGGTGCCGGTCAAGGTCACCGAGATCGTGTCTTCGGGCAGACCGGTATGGCCATATTTCCTCGCGACCTCGCCAGACAGCATGGCGCCCACGGTGCGGTTCACGTTGCGGATCGGATGTTCGATGCGCACCGGCTCGCCGCGTTCCAAAGCCGGCGCCGAGGCGGCGATCAGTTCCCGGTCCAACGCCTTGTCAAGGTGGTGATCCTGCGTCTCGCAATTGTAGATCGCGACGCCTGGCTTCGGCTCCGGTTGATACAGGATGCGGCTAAGATCGACGCCCTTCGCCTTCCAGTGCTCGACGGAACGTTGCGTATCCAGTTTATCGACGCGCCCGACCATCTCGTTGAACGTGCGGAAACCGAGTTGCGCCATCAGTTCACGCACTTCCTCGGCGATGAAGAAGAAGAAGTTGATGACGTGCTCGGGCTGGCCGGTGAAGCGCTTGCGCAGGACCGGGTCCTGCGTCGCGACGCCAACCGGGCAGGTGTTCAGGTGGCACTTACGCATCATCACGCAGCCCGCCGCGATCAACGGGGCTGTGGCGAAGCCGAACTCATCCGCGCCCAACAGAGCGCCGACGACGACGTCGCGGCCGGTGCGGAAACCGCCATCGACCTGCACCGCGATCCGGCCGCGCAGCCCGTTCAGCACCAGGGTCTGTTGCGTCTCCGCCAGGCCGATTTCCCACGGCGAACCGGCGTGGGTCAGCGAGGTCAGCGGACTGGCGCCCGTGCCGCCCTCATAACCCGCGATCGTGACGTGATCCGCGCGAGCCTTCGACACGCCGGCCGCGACGGTTCCGACGCCAACCTCCGACACCAGCTTGACTGAAATGCGCGCCTTCTGGTTGGCATTCTTCAGGTCGTGAATGAGCTGCGCCAGATCCTCGATCGAGTAAATATCATGATGCGGCGGCGGTGAAATCAATCCCACGCCCGGCGTCGAGTAACGCACGCGCGCGATGTTGCGATCCACCTTGTGGCCTGGCAATTGCCCGCCCTCACCAGGCTTCGCCCCTTGCGCCATCTTGATCTGCAGATCGTCGGCGTTGACCAGATATTCGGTCGTCACGCCGAACCGGCCGGAGGCAACCTGCTTGATCGCCGAGCGCATCGAATCGCCGTTCGGCAGGGGTACGTAACGATCGGATTCCTCGCCGCCCTCGCCGGTGTTCGACTTGCCGCCGATGCGGTTCATCGCGATCGCCAGCGTGGTGTGCGCCTCGCGAGAGATCGAACCGAAGCTCATCGCGCCGGTGGCGAAACGGCGCACGATATTCGCCGCCGGTTCGACGTCCTCGATCGGGATCGGCTGGTCAGCGAATTTCATCGCCATCAGCCCGCGCAGGGTCAGCAGCCGTTCGCTCTGGTCGTTGATGGCGCGGGTGAACTCCTTGAAGCCCTCGTACGAATTGCCGCGCACCGAATGCTGCAACCGGCCGATCGATTCAGGCGTCCAGGCGTGTGTCTCGCCGCGCAGCCGGAACTGGTAATCGCCGCCGACGTCCAGCATGGAACGATACAGCGGGCTGTCGTCATAGGCGTTGCGATGCCGCGTTACCGCTTCCTCGGCGATTTCCTTGAAGCCGACGCCTTCGATCGTCGTCGCGGTTCCGGTGAAGCACTTCTCCACGAAGGCCGACGACAGCCCGACCGCGTCGAAAATCTGCGCGCCGCAGTACGAGTGGTATGTCGAAATCCCCATCTTGGACATCACCTTCATGATGCCCTTGCCCAGTGCCTTGAGGTAGTTCTTGCGAACGTCGTAGGCGGTGAGGGGGAGATTCGATTTGATGCGAATCTGTTCCAACGTTTCGAACGCCAGATACGGATTGATCGCCTCGGCACCATAGCCGGCGAGGACACAGAAATGGTGCACCTCGCGCGCCTCGCCGGTTTCCACCACGAGGCCGGTTTGGGTGCGCAGACCCTGGCGAATCAAATGATGGTGCGTCGCCGCGGTGGCGAGCAACGCCGGGATCGGGATCCGGTCCGGTCCGACCGCGCGATCCGACAGGATCAGGATGGTGAAGTCGGCGAGCACCGCGTCGGTTGCTTCGCGGCACACGCGCTCCACCGCGCGTTCCATCCCTTCCACGCCTTCGCTGGCGGGCCATGTCGTGTCGATGGTCGCGGTACGGAAGGCGCCGCCGGCGAGATGCTCGATGTCGCGAATCTTCTCCAGGTCCGCGTTGGTCAGGATCGGCTGCAAGACCTCCAGCCGGTAGTGACTCCCGGCGTGATGACCGAACAGGTTCGGCCGCGGTCCGATCATCGAGACCAGCGACATCACCAGTTCTTCGCGGATCGGATCGATCGGCGGGTTCGTCACCTGGGCGAAGTTCTGCTTGAAGTAGAGGTAAAGCAGCTTCGCCTTGTCCGACAGCACGGCCAGCGGCGTGTCGGTGCCCATCGAGCCGAGCGGATCGTCGCCTTCGCGCGCCATCGGCTCCAGGAAGAACTGCATGTCCTCCTGCGTGTAGCCGAAAGCGTTCTGCTGCTGATGCAGCACCGCGAGGTCATTTGGCCGCGGCAGACCGCGCTGGTCGGTATCCGGCAGGTCCTCCAGCTTGTACTGGGTGGCCTTGAGCCATTCGGCGTACGGGTTCTTCGCCGCGAGATCTTTCTTGACCTCATCGTCCTCGATGATGCGGCCTTGCTCCAGATCGATCAGCAGCATCTTGCCCGGTTGCAGGCGCCATTTGCGGAGGATGCGTTCCTCGGGCACCGGCAGGACGCCGGACTCGGAGGCCATGATCACGTGGTCGTCGTCGGTGATGATGTAACGCGCCGGCCGCAGCCCGTTGCGGTCGAGGGTGGCACCGATCTGCCGTCCGTCGGTGAAGGCGATCGCCGCCGGTCCGTCCCAGGGCTCCATCAGCGCGGCGTAGTACTCGTAAAACGCCTTGCGTTCCGGATCCATCAGCGGGTTGCCGGCCCAGGCCTCGGGGATCAGCATCATCATGGCGTGCGCCAGCGAGTAACCGCCGGCGACCAGGATCTCCAGGGCGTTGTCGATGCAGGCGGTGTCCGACTGGCCGTGCGGGATGATCGGCCACATTTTGTCCAGATCGGGGCCGATCAGCTCGGATTCCATCGACCGCCGCCGCGCGTACATCCAGTTGACGTTGCCGCGAACGGTGTTGATCTCGCCGTTATGCGCGAGGAACCGGTACGGGTGCGCCAGCTTCCAGGACGGGAACGTGTTGGTCGAGAACCGTTGATGCACCAGTGCCAGCGCCGACTGGGTCAGCGGATTGATCAGGTCTCGGTAAAAAGACCCCACCTGGGGCGCCAGAAGCAGGCCTTTGTACACCACCGTCCGGGTGGAAAACGACGGCATGTACAATTCGCTCAGGCCGGGCAGAGCGTTGCGCTCGGCCATGGCGCGGATGTTGTTCAGGATCTGCTTGCGGATGGCGAGGATTTTGCGCTCGAACGCATCCTGGCCGGTGATCCGCGGGCTGGCCGAGATGATGGCCTGGCGGATGACCGGCATGCTGTCGATGACCGCCTGGCCCAGTCCGGTGATGTCGGTGGGGACGTCTCGCCAGCCGATCATGGTCTGGCCTTCCTGGGCGACCACGTGCTCGAACCGTTCGATGGCATAGGCGCGGGCCTTTTCGTCGCGCGGCAGGAAGCACATCGCGACGGCATAGCGGCCGGGCTTCGGCAGGCTCTTGCCCTCGGTGCGAGCCCAGTCGGCGAGGAGAACGTCGGGCATCTGGATCAGGCAGCCGGCGCCGTCGCCCATCAGCGGATCGGCGCCAACCGCGCCGCGATGGTCCAGGTTCAGCAGGATTTGCAGGCCCCGGGCGATGATGTCGTGAGATTTTCGGCCTTTGATGTTCACCACGAAGCCAACGCCGCAGGCGTCGTGCTCGTTGCGGGGGTCATACAGGCCTTGCTTCACAACCTCGTTCATAGCGTCGTCTCGGATGCCGGAGGGCGCGGCGGAGATACCGCTGGAGGGGCACAGTGCATGAGTGCCGGGGAAATGGCAACAATCCTGCCGCAGTGCAGCGTAAGGGGTCGGAGGACCGGCGCCCGCCGCCCGGAGCCAAGGCGGTCGCCGTTCGTCAGGGAGCGTCAGGCCGCTCCGCTCATCATGACCGCCCCTGGACGCAACCTCGGCGCGCCCGGCCGGGCCGTGACCCGTCCGGCTCTGGCATGGAGGCGTGCTGGCCACACGGAAGCCGGTGTTGTTGTTCCGGTTCCGGGGATCGTTCCTGTTCCGGCTGCCCGCGCGGACGTTCCCGGGATTGTCGTTCCAGGCGCCGCCGCGGAGGACGCATGCGCGATCCAGGCCTGGACACGCGCGTCGATGCCGTTTGTGTCGAGCGTCCCGCCCCGCCAGCGATCGCGCATGCCGCGCAACCGGCCGCGGAAACGGGTGACCGCTTCCTCGGGCAAACGGCGGCGGCCGGGCTGGAGAACCAGGCCAAGAAAGGTGGACGCGGTGCGGGTCGATTGGACCAAGGTCTTGCCGGGGTGCAACGACAGACGGCGGCCGGCCAGCCAGACGCCGATCCGATCCCGCCAGCCGGCCAGAACTTTTGGGTCATCGTGGAACAGAGCGAAATCGTCGACGTAACGAAGATACGGCGCGCGGAGGATTTCGGTAACGAAGTGATCCAACCCATCCAGATAGACATTGGCGAAGAACTGGCTGGTCAGATTGCCGATCGGCAGGCCTCGACGGCGTTCCAACGGCGTCAGCAGGCTGTCGCCGGGATAATGGATGGTCACCGGTTCCTGATCATTAGAGCCATCGATGAGGCTGTCGATTAGCCAGAGCGTGTCGGGACAGCCGATCCGGCGTCGTATCGTTTGTTTCAGGATCGCGTGGTCGATCGCCGGAAAATAGCGGTAGATGTCGCAACGCAGGACTTGGGCGTGACAATCGCGCCATTTTTCATAGCGCACGATGGCGCGATGCGTGCCCTTGCCGATCCGGTTGGCATAACTGTGATCGATGAAACCACGCTCGAAGATCGGACCGATGACCGCGTGCAACGCGTGATGCACGACCCGATCGCGGAACGGCGCGGCGGAGACGATGCGCGGCTTCGGGTCATTGATTTTGATTTCGGTGCAGCGGCCGGGACGCCAGGTGCGGGCGAGCAATTCTCGCTCCAGCCGCGGCAGATTGGGTTCCAGGTTTGCGGCGAAGGCGGCGGCGCCAGGGGCGCGGCGCTTGCCCTTGATCGCGGCGCGAAAAGCCGTGTGCAGCGCCTGAAAGTTCGCGATCCCGGCGAACAGATCGTCATGCCGTTTGGGCATGGTGCGCTTTTTTCCAGCCGCCGATCATACGGCCGATGTCGTCGATGCCGCGCGCGGCATGCTCATACCGCTTCAGGTCGATCAGCCGGAGGTCCTGCGACAGGCGGATCAGAAACCGTAAACGATCCAGGCCCACATTGGCGTTTACCAGTGCGGTGTCGCGGCTCTTGGTGAACGTCGCTGCGATCAGTTGGTCGAGCACATCCAGAGCCGCGGTTTCGATGCGGTCGCCGAGCACGAATTTCCGTGCGCGAGGGAAGTTGTCGATGGTCGGGATCAGCCAGACAAGCAATTGGTACATCGCCTCAAGCGCCGGTCCGGTGCGTCTGGCGTTGCTGGGCGTGTCGTTCATCGACCACCATCGCGGCGGCGGGGGCGAGTCGCGCAAGAGAAATCGATGGTGGCGTTTATAACGATATCCCAATTATCAGGAGAAATTTTCGCGACCGGCTCCGCCGGATGACAGTAAGAACGCAAGAGGCAAAGAGTTTAAGATGCAAGAGGCGGCAGCGTCCTGGCCACACGGAAGCCGGTGTAGTTGCCCCGGTTCCGGGGAACGTCCCTGTTCCGGCTGCCCGCGCGGACGAACCTGGGACCGCCGACCCAGGCGCCGCCGCGGAGGACGCGCGAAGCAGTGCTATCTGGGGTTGTGCGGGCAGCCCCATTTATTGGTGCATTCTTGTAATTTTCGACCCAGTGGTCCTGACACCATTCCCAAACATTGCCGAGCATGTCGTACAGGCCGAATTGGTTTGGGCGGAAGCTGCCAACCGGCGATGTAAAGGGATAGCCGTCGTCGTGCTGAAAATACCGTTCCGGGTCCGGTTTTTCTTTCGTCGCCGCGGCCAGGCTTTGGTCGGCAACATTGGCGTACTCCGCCACGCCTTCGCGGTTGTCGCCCCAGAATCGCGCGGTTTTCGTACCGGCCCGGCAGGCATATTCCCACTCGGCCTCGGTCGGCAGACGAAACGGTTTGCCGGTTTTCGCGGTTAGCCATTCGATATAGGCGGTAGCGTCCTCGTGGCTGACGCAGGTCACCGGATGGCGGTCGTCCTGAGAGAAACCAGGGGCGCTCCAATCGGCGGTGTCCGATTGTTCCCAGCCTTTGCCGGTGGTGAAGGTAAAGGCGCCCTTATCGATGACGCGGCCGGTTTCGGCGACGAAGCGGCGGAACTCGCCGACGGTGACCGGATAGCGGCCCAGGAAGAAGCCTCGTTCGAAGGTGACGGTGTGGCGGGGGGATTCCTGTTTGCCCCAATCTTCCGGGACTTTCTCACGGCGGTGCTCGGCCTTGGTGGTGCCCATGGTGAAGCGGCCGGGCGGGATGAGGACGAGGGTGCCGATGGGGCGGAGGTTGGGGGGCCAGCGTGTGGTGTGGTCTTCGAGGGCGCCGGTCAGGATGGCTGTATCGAGGCCGGTGGCGTTACTGAAGTCGGCACCACGGACGTCGGCGCCAGTGAGGTCGGCGTTTGTAAAGTCGTAGCCACCCAGATCATCCGCGGACCCGAACCGCGTGCCGTGCAAGATCGCACGGCGGAAGGCGCGATAGGGTGAAAGACCCGCCAGCTCTACGAGTTTTGTGATTGGCGTCGAAGGATTCGCGTCGAGCACGCGGATCGCGGCGCGGGCTTCGTCCGGGTTTAGAAAGCGGGGCAGTGGGGGAACGTTGTCCGACATGAGATCAGGCCGTATCGGGCGGCAGGTCCAGCAGGCGATTTTTCAGGGTGAGTGGGATTGCGTCGGTTTCGAATTTCGCCGCCATCAGAGCATTGAGAACCGCAATTCGGTTCCCGTCGGTGATCGTTTCGTTAGTGTCGGCATCCATGACCTTAAACGCGCCGCGGTCGGTTTCCAGCGCGATCCGTGCGACCGGTGCTCCCGCCCGGTATCGTCGTACGGACACCAAGAGGCTGTCCTTCAGCGGCAGACCATTGATCCGCCCACATTCGGGGTTCACCGGACCCGTGATCCGAAAGCCCGAGGCCCGCGCTTCCAGGTTCTCGTTAGTGCGTTCACCGCTTCCGGCCAATGTACCCTCCACGAACTCGTGCGTGTCGGAGGCGATGCGCAGCGCGGCACGGATTAGCCCGACAGTGACGCCGCGGGGCTGCCCATCAACATCGACCGGAATTGGGTCGGTGACAAAAATCCGGCATTCCGAATGGAGTTCACAGATTGCCCGGCCACGGGGATCGCGCGTCGGCTCCGCGCGCACGCTCAGGCGCGCCAGATCATCGGTCCAATGGCCGACGTTGGCGGTATCCCGGTCGGTGGTGATGTCGTCACGTTCGATCTGGCCATTCGCGCGCTTCCATAGCCCGAGCATCGTTGCGTGAAGGCCGGCGAGCGCGGGATTGTCGCCATAGAGCGCATCAAGAATAGTGTAGATCACGTTTCGGTCCGGATTTCCCGGCTTTTCGACATTTCGCCAGCCACGCACATTTGCCTCGGAATAGGGCGGCTCCTTTGGGTTGAGTTCGTCTAACCGATCGGCGAAGCCATTGTTTGTCCATTTTGGTCCGAAGCCTTTTGGCGTTTGACCGTCAATCAGCGCGTTGTTGAGCGTGCGCGCGAATTCCACCCGCGCCTCCCGTTCAAGCGCGTTTCGATTCATTTCGATCCGTCGCGGCATGACTCGTTTCATGGTGTTCCGGCCTTGGTCTATCGCGTTCATATAGCCTGCGTCCCAAACGGAGGCACGCACTATGTTGTATGTTTCATTGGCTGCGCAAGATCCTCACACAGTGGCTTGCTTTCTGCTGCTGATGTCGCATGCCGGGGCAGCGTTCATGTTCCGCTTCCTTCACAAATGGATGTGGATTGCATATGTGGTTGGCGCGATCAGCTATGGCATCTTACTAGGCAACAGCCTGCCGGCGGTCCTGGTGCCGCCGCCGCCCGAGACTGGGATGTTCGCGCAATGCTGATGGTTGGCCCGTTCCAAGAACCGCGATGCGCGGGCTGGTGACGAGTTATCCCAACATAATGCGGTATCACATCGACAGGGACAGGACCATGATTCCGCGCATCCGGCTTACCGCTCGAAGGCCGGCTGTTCCCTGGCAACGTTCGTGAATCTAAAGTTGAAGCGGGCGATTCCATCGTCCCGGTCGGGTAAAATGCCTTGCTGGGCATCCGGGAGTGGGCGTAAATTGGGATCTCAAATGATCGCTGGAGCCCACGGTTAGGCAGATGGACATTGTCGAGAAGCCAGATTCCGAACTCATGGCCCGCGCCGAGCAGGCCTTGCGCCTCCTGCGTGAGCGCACGGTCGATACGCGTACCCCAGAGTACCGGGCCGAAGTCAGGCGCCAGGCGGCGATGCTGAGGGGCACTCCCGAGGAAGCCGAAGCATTGGATTTCATCGAGGCCGCGATGGACACCGATGGCTGGGACGCCGTCATCGCCGACGAATGAAGCGCGGTGACATCGTCACCGTCGCCGCCTCCGGCGATTACGGAAAACCCAGGCCGGCGGTCGTCATTCAGGCCAATTGGATCGACGACACGGACAGCGTCCTGGTCTGCCAGATCACCTCGAGCCAACGCGATCCGTTGATATACCGCTTCAGGATCGAGCCGGGGGCGGAAACGGGGTTGCGCGGACTCTCCTACGCGATGGCGGACAAAATACTCGCGATCAGGCGAACGAAATGTGGCCGCGTGATTGGACGTATCCCGGACGCGTCAATGATGGAGTTCGACAAGATACCGGGCATTGTCATCGGCCTCACAGGCTGACCTTTCGCCGGGACAGAAGGTCACCGGCTGACACCAGAACGGTTGAGGCTCGGGACGATGATGCTTCCCGCCGAAGTCCGGTGTTCCCCTTTCCGGATGGCTCTGAGATAACAACTCACGTCGCCTTCGGTCTGGCGCGCTCCGGGGGAGACGGAAATGCATCGATGGTTCGTGACCTGGTTGGGACTGCTGCTGGTTCTGGCCCTGCCCGCCCTGGCCCAGGAGACGCCAAAGCGCGGCGGCATCCTGACTTTCATGATCCCGGCGGACTCGCCGCCCAGTTTCGACGGGCATCGGGAAAACACGTTCGCGACGATCCACGCGATGGCGCCGTTCTACAGCGTGCTGATCCGCGCCAACCCGGAGAACCCGGCCGACACGACTCAGTTCGTCTGCGACGTCTGCACCGCGATCCCCACCCCCACCGATGACGGCAAGACCTGGACGTTCCCGATCCGCGGCGATGTCAAATTCTCGGACGGCGCCACCCTGACCGCCGCCGATGTGGCGGCAAGCTGGAACCACATCGTCGATCCTCCCCCGGGCGTCATCAGCGCGCGCCAGGGGTATTACTCGATGATCGACAAGGTGGAGGCACCGGACGCGAAAACCGTCGTCTTCCACCTGAAGTTCGCCACCGCCGCGTTCCTGCCCGCGCTCGCCGATCCGTACGCGTTCATTTACAAGAAAGAAATCCTCGATCGCGACCCGCACTGGTACGAGAAGAACGTCATGGGCTCCGGCCCGTTCCGGTTTAAGGAGTATCTGGCTGGCCAGTCGATCTCGGGCGAGCGCAATCCGGATTACTACCGGCCCGGACTGCCCTATCTGGACGGGTTCCTGGGCATTTTCGCCGACAAACAGGCGGTGCGTGTCAGCGCGATCAAAAGCGACCGCGCGTCGATCGAGTTCCGTGGCTTCCCGCCGGCCACGCGCGACGAACTGGTCGCGGCTCTGGGCGACAAGATCACCGTGCAGGAGAGCGACTGGAACTGCGGCGCCCTGATCACGGCGAACCACAAACGCAAACCGTTCGACGACGCCAGAGTCCGCCGCGCTCTGACTCTGGCGATCGACCGCTGGGGTGACTCGGCGTCGATGGCCAAGAT
>Ga0182018_10002841_pt1 | contig 16561 bp, 10 predicted proteins | sample 812P2MmetaG_FD_120490 | JGI IMG/M metagenome (GOLD analysis project Ga0182018, IMG submission 120490) | Permafrost microbial communities from Stordalen Mire, Sweden - 812P2M metaG | ecosystem: Environmental > Terrestrial > Soil > Wetlands > Permafrost | place: Sweden: Stordalen | collected... | reverse complement strand
CCACTCGGTTGAGCCCACCGATTTCGATGAACTCCAGCGGGAAGCCCGTCCCCGGCACCAGTTTCGCCTCGAAACCACTGCGCGTGCCGATGAACACACACTCGTGCCCGCGCGCTTTCAACTCGCGTGCGACGGCAAGCAACGGAACTACGTGGCCTCCTGTTCCCCCTCCCGCCATTACAATCGTGGCCATTTGCGTTTATTCGCGTCCGTTCGCAGCTATGTCATGCGGAGTGTTCACCACGCTAAGCAGCATTCCCAAACACATCAGGGCGCGTAGGGGCCGAGTTTTGTGCCGGTGGTGAGCGGCATGCGTGGGATGCAGCTAGTTTAACCCATCCCGGAGGGTACGGAAGTCACATTAGCAAGGCGTGAAAAGGGGTTCGAGTGGCGGAGAGACAGGGATTCGGAACATTACGCGTCCTTTAGGATGTGCAAGTTGCAGATTCCGCGTTGCCCTGGATGCCGTGCATACCACCGATGCCATGGCGCATTGCCCGAAATTGCCCTACGCGGATGCTGCCGGCGCCGCCGTGGCGCTCAACGGCCGGTCGCCTTATGCAGCTCTTCCTTAAGGTCGAGGTTGCGCACCAGGCGGTGCAAGTAATTCGGATGAACGCCGAGTAGCTTCGCCGCTTCCGTATAATTGCCGCCTGTTCGGCCTAGCGCCGCCACGATCGCGCGCTTCTTTTCCTCTCTTACGGTGTTGTGGTACCCGCCAATTGCCTCCGCCGCCGCCGGAGCATCCAGCACGGCTTCGGGAAGGTCCTCCGGAATGATGAGCTCGGTCGTGCCCAGCACGACGGCGCGCTCGATGGCATTCTCCAGTTCCCGTACGTTGCCCGGCCAGTCATAAGCCTCCAGACGGGCCAGGGCTTCGGAAGCGAGACCCGCCAGCCTGCGCGTGACGCGCTTGCCGTGTTTGGCGGCGAAGTAGCGGGCGAGCATGGGAACGTCTTCGCGGCGCTCGCGTAGAGGCGGCATTCCGAGAGACACGACATTCAACCGGTAATAGAGATCATTGCGGAAGGCGCCCCTCGCGACAGCGTTTTCGAGGTCGCGGTTGGTTGCCGCCAGGATGCGCACATCCACCCGTATCGGCTGCGTGCCTCCAACGCGCTCGAACTCACGTTCCTGCAGCACCCGCAGCAGCTTGCTCTGAAATGCCGGCGGAAGTTCGCCGACTTCGTCCAGAAACAGAGTGCCCCGGTCGGCCATTTCCAGCTTTCCCAGTTTCTTCAGAAGCGCTCCGGTGAATGCGCCTTTTTCATGCCCGAATAACTCGCTTTCGAGGAGTGTCTCCGTCAACGCGGCGCAGTTGATGGCGAGGAAACGCTGTCCCGCGCGCGGGCTGTTGCGGTGAATGGCGCGCGCCACCAACTCCTTGCCGGTTCCGCTTTCCCCACGGATCAGAACGGTCGAACCGGTGGGCGCGACCTTGGCCACGAATTGAAAGATCTCGCGCATACGCGGACTGCCGCCCACCATATCGTGCTCCAGATCGACGGCTTCGTTCAGCCGGCGGTTCTCCGATTCCAGCCATTCCAGGCGCCGCGCATTTTCGAACGGCGCGCCCAGGATGCCGCCGATGGCGGCCGCCAACTGCAGGTGCGCATCGTCGAATGCGGCTCGCGGACCATTTGCTTCCAGGTAGATCACGCCGAGTATCGTATCCTGGCTTCGGATGGGCGCGGCAAGTACCTCGCCCGTTGAGCTTAGGACCGCGATTCCTTGGCGCCGTGCGCGCGCCACAATCGCGCTCTCTGTTGGCGTAGCATGCGGCGTCCCCTCGCGATCCCGCGACCAGGTGAAGGCCGGATCGTCCCGCCCATGGTCGAATAACAGGACCGCGCCACGCGCTGCGGGGATGGCTTCAAAGAGGCACGCCAGCAGGTGCTGGGCGATCTCCTCCGTTCCGCGCACCATCTGCATGCCCGTGCCGATCTTGATCAGCAACTCCAGGCCGCTGGAACCGCCAGCCTCGAGCCGGCGCAGCAGAAGGGTCTGCGTCTGCAGCGCCCCTTCGTCCAGCTGGACCGGAACCTGGCTCTGCCGCGCGCTCGATCCCAACAGGCGGAATCGAAAATAGCAGTCGCCGACCCGGATCTCGTCGCCGTCTCCCAGGACGCGTACCGTAACCGGCAGGCCGTTTACCGCGGTTCCATTGCGGCTTCCGAGATCGCGGATTTCGAACCGCTCCGTGGCCAGTTTGCGGATAGAACAATGCCGGCGCGAAACCGAGCGGTCGTTGATCGGGAGAGCATTGGTATGATCGCGGCCGATGGAGATCTCCTCGCCAGCCAGCGCGAAGGTGCCCCCTTCAACCGGGCCACCGATGCCGACCAGGCTGGCATTGTGCGGTTGTTCCAGAAACTTAAGGATAAGCCATTCGTATCCGATCGGATAGACCCTATCCGATTCGCGCATTGGGGGGCGAGCTGTACAAAACTCCGCCAACGCGGGTTGGGCTTGTGCCGTTCGACCCCACTGGCCGTACAGATACGCCTTCTCCGCGAGTTCCGCCCGCGAATCGCCGGTAGTCTGCCCGTCATCGAAGCGCCCCTGCCAGGCAAGGTACCCGGCGTGCCACTGGCGTCCTGTCGCGTAGTCGCCCTTGCAAAGAGCCAACGTGCGCTGCGGCTCGATCCGCTGTCGCTGATCATTGCCACGGATCGTGGCACGATTTTGTATTACTCGCGACAGTACGAATCGAGCCATCGCGGAGTGCCGCGCCGTGCTCAGCATGGACCCACAGTTTTCCCTTGCCCACGCATTCGTGTTCTATGCATTGGTGAAAGAGGGCAAGTTCCCGGAAGCTCTGGAAGAAGTCGAGGGCGCCCGCGCCGATAGGCGCGAGGATTTCGTAAGGCCCGAGTTTTGTGCCCGGGGAAAGTGGCATGCGGGAGATGAAGCTAGTTTATCCCATCCGGGCGAGTACCATCAGTCACATTGGCCAAAGCAGCAGCGGGCATCATTCAACAGGCCGTCCATTTCTATCCCATCGGATAGGCCCCATCTTATCGGATAGGCTTTCGGCCTCAGAACAGTTCGCGTGCGAATTTAATTACTAGCACGCAAGTACTTCATTTATAGTTACTTATTCATTGCCATGCGCTGGGTCATCGTTTGGTGCACTTGTGGCCAAGTCAGAGCAAGGAAAAAAGATGAAACTCCTGCCACCAATCGGTTCACCCCGCAGTTTCCAGTTCGGGTTGGGCTGCGCGGTGCTCGGCATGGCTCGTGTGCACAGGCGGCCGAGAGGAGGCCGGACCGCCCTCTGAGGGCATCGAAACTTCCGTCATTGCCATCGATCTTCCAGCCCAGCCTCGCCGGAATCTCAAGGCCGTTGGCTGCCCATCTCTATCCGATCGGATAGGCCTCTATCCAATCAGATAGGGTTTGGGCCTCACGAGGCAACCGTTCAGAATCTTGTTGCGGCTCGCAACCGGCCGTATTGTCATAGGCTTGCGCGAAATCGTCCGGATTCGCCCGGATTTGGCGGCGAGATTGCGCTCGTGAGTGCCGCCATGCCACTCCGCCGACTATCGATCCTGCCCGTAGCCGTCGCTACGAGCTGGCTTTTCACCGTTGGGTTGCCGACCAATGCCTCCGCGCAGATCACGCCCAGCGCCGACGCTTACACCAGAAATGCCAATCCAGGCACCAACTATGGCGCCACCGGACTGCTCAGCGTCGAAGGGTGTGGCGCCGCGACTTACACACACTTCGATCTGTCGTCGATCCCGGCCAGCGTCAGCGTCACCCAAGCCACGCTGAAACTCTATGTCAATGCTGTGACGACGCCGGGTGCTATCAATGTGCGATACGTCAATGGCGCGTGGGCGACGGATACTATCTCTTCAATCCTCGCCCCGGCTCATGGCGCATTGATCGCCTCCAACGCATTCCTCATTGCGTCGGATAAGAACCAGTACGTGCTCGTCAATGTCACGCCCGCGGCAGTGGCGTGGCTGAACGGCAGCGAAGCCAACAAGGGTCTTGAGCCGGTGGCTGACGGCGCGATCAAGAATTCTTAGTTTTGATCTCGGGAGGTTAATACAAAGATGCTTTGGCAAAAACATTCCATGACAACTTATCTGCTCGCGGTCGCATTGTGCATCTGCGCGGCGGCAAGCACTTCATCCGCGCAGACGGTAACCGTCATCTACAGTCTTTCGGAAAACAGCTCCTACTCTGGCGAGGCACCGTCCGCCGCCCTGGTGCAGGGCCTTAACGGAAGCCTGTACGGGACCACTACGAGCGGTGGAGAGTACGGCTTTGGCACGGTTTTCGCAATCACCACAGCCGGCACTTTAACGACGATCTACAATTTCCCGCAGGGCCAAACACCAAATGGGCTGTTGCAGTCTGTTAACGGAACCCTTTACGGGACCACGCAGGCCGGGGGCACTGGCACGTACGGCAATGGTGGCACCGTCTTCGAGATCACACCAGCGGGCACGCTGACGACTATTCATAACTTCTGTTCCGTAGCGAATTGCGCGGATGGCTCACAGCCCATTGGGAACCTGGTTCAGACTGCGAACGGGGACATCTACGGGACAACTTATGCAGGCGGGACGGGCGGCGCGGGCGGTGGCACGCTCTTCCAAATCACGCCCGCGGGCGCTTTCACGACTGTTGCCAGCCTGGGCCGCGCGGGGCTACCGGAGTCGCTCGTCGCGACGGCATCGGGGGATCTATATTTCACCGGGAACGGTGGGTACCTTTATCAGTTTTCGCCGGCGACAGGCAAGCTGGAGACCGTCACACAAGGCTCCACGGGGTTTACCAGCGCTAATACCTTGATACAGGCATCGAACGGCGACTTCTACGGTGTCACTACCTGGGGCGCAACGCCGGAGACCGGCATCCTCTTCGAGTTGACGCCGGAGGGCGCCGCAACTACGATCTTTTCCCCCTTGGGGAACGTCTACGGCGCGATGGTGGAGGCGACGGATGGAAACATCTATGGACTGTCGTACAACTGGAGCGGCGGATACCTGTGCGGCCCCGATATGGGCAGCTCGTCCGGATGCGGGTCTATCTTTTCAGCCACGCCGGCAGGCTCGGTAAACCCGGATCTGTACAAGTTTTGCACTCAGAACCTAGAGCCCGGTTGCCCTGCCTATGGCCCCATCGGGCTGATCCAAGCCACGGATGGGAACCTTTACGGCGTCACACAGGGCGGCGACAACCTGGTGCCGGGTTCGGGCAGCACCGTGTTCAAGCTCAGCGTCGGCCTGGGGCCATTTGTCGAGACGCTGCAGTTATCCGGGAAGGTTGGAGCAAGCGTGTACATTTTAGGAACCGGTCTTAGGGGAACGACCGCAGTCAGCTTTAACGGCACGCCTGCAACTTCGTTCACCGTCAACTCGACCGGCTCCGCGATCAAAGCTGTCATACCGACCGGAGCTACTACTGGAACGATTCAAGTAACCACCCCAGGTGGGACGCTTTCGAGCAACGCGCCATTCCAGATCCCCTAGAGAGCTTTTCAATCGGCGTTGATCGGTGTTGATCGGCGGCCAGATGATTTTAATTTGATCACAGGAGGCTAGTGTTCCATGAAAACTTTTCTATCCACCGGAAGAACTTTGACTCTCGCATTGACTGCCTGCCTGGCGGCCGCGAACTGGGCTTGGGCTGCGCCGGCAGATGCCCCGAGCGCCGATTCCGAAGCCATCGCTCTGAGCAGCCTGAGCTTCGCCATCACGGGCGGTACCCACCCGCCACTTGAAAACTCCGTGGCGGGTTACCCGGTGAGCGTCATCACCCAGATATGGCAGGACATACAGGCATCGCCGCAACCCGCCTTCGCGATCGGCACGGGCAATTATATGTTCTCCTACGACTCGACCAGCGGCACGGCGACCGCGCAGTTGGATGACTACCTGACCGCGCGCAACGCTTACAGCAACACTTTCTACCCGGCGATGGGGCAGGAGGAGTGTGACGGCACCACCACCGATAACTGCACTTCAACGAGCGGCATTCAGCTCTACAACTATGACGCCTTCGTCCAATTGATGCTCCAGCCAATCAGCCAAACACTGCCTTATTACACGGTGAACTTCGCGGGGTCGAAAAGCACATGGACCGCCAAATTCGTCTTTGTCGCGTGCAATGCATGGAGCACGACGCAGGCATCCTGGCTGAGTACCGCGCTGTCACAGGCGACAACCTATACGTTCGTGGTATGGGGCGCCAACCTCACGGATACCAGCAATCCCTGCATGACCGGCACGGGATCGGATAACTTCACCACCATTCTCAACTCCTATCCGTACTCGCTCCTCATTTCCGGGGGAACCGGCGGCCAATTCGAATACAACGCCTCTCAGAACGAGGTGGTTGTTAGCAACGGCGGGGAGCCACTCACGAGCAATATTGACTACGGCTATGTGATCGCCCAGCAGCAGACTAACGGACAGATCGTGTTCGTGGAGTACGACTATCTGACTAACGTTGCGCAAGCGGCGTTCGAAGTCGGGCCAACCGTCATCGTGCAGCCGGTAGCGAAGGTGAAGCCCGCCAGCCTGACCTTTCCCGCCCGCAAGGTGGGAACCACCAGCCCATCAAAAGACGTGACTCTGACGAATACGGGCAATGGTCCGCTGACCATCTACAGCATCGGCGCCAGCGGTGATTTCGCCCAGATCAACAACTGCGGTACTTCCCTCGCCGCGGCGGCAAGCTGCACGATCTCTGTCTCGTTCACGCCCACAGCCAGCGGTACGCTGACCGGCACGCTCACCATTGCCGACAACAGCCAAAACAACACCAGTAGCCAGCAAACTGTCAGCTTGACTGGAACGGGCGAGTAATGCTCCCAGGTGAGTTACTTAGCCGCCAACTCGGCGGCCCAGTTGAGCACCACACTAACTCTGGCGTCCGGCAACTCGGCGGCGCTCTCGATAGTTACAAAGCGCTGACCATCCACGGAGACGGCGGGCCAGCCCGCGTGGAACAACACACGCGGCACGCCGATCTTCGGCGCATTGCCGAGCTTCACATCTACGGCCACCTCCTGAAATGAGGGCCGCAAGTAGAACAACTCCGTGCCGTCCTTACGCCAAACTGGTGCTTGTCCGCCGTCAGGCGAGACGCGCACCGCGGCCCCCGCCGGACCACCCGGCGCGCCCGGCAGGAACGGGCGCAGATAGACCTCAGCGGAACCAGTCTCGTTCGACGAATAGGCCATCCAGAGTCTACCCAGACTATCCGGCACTGGCGACAGACTTGCCGTATCGACGCTAAACCCGATGTTGATAAACGGAACGGGCCTTCGGTCCCCGGCCATCGGCAGCACCCAAGTGTTCGGTCTGATGTCACCCTTGCCGGTCTCGGTGTAAACCAAGTACTTCCCGTCCGCCGACCAGCACGCCGGAAACTTGGTGTACGGCGACTTCAGGAGCAGCTCATCTTCGCCAGTGCCATCCGCATTCCTGGCGTAGAGATCGTAAGCGCCCGCGCGATTCGACATGAACGCGATGCGCTGACCATCCGGCGACCAAACGGGGTGCTCGTTGGAGCCTTGCCTGGCGGTCAAGCGAGAGGCAATGCCTCTTTCCAAGTCCACGGTCCAGAGATCCTCCACCGTGTTCTCGTCCTGACCCTGGACGGCGACATGGGATCCGAGGGGGTCGAGCGAAGGCCAATAGCTTCCCGCGGGCGCCTCAACAGTCCGCAGCACGTTCCCCGCCCGCCCGTGCAAAACGATACGGGTTTCCGGCCGCAGCAGGCTTTCCTGATAAACCAGGACGCCCGTCGCCGAAGTGGAAAACATGGCGTGACCAGTGGTTTCCCAGTGCCGCCCGATCTGTTCCGTCAACGCGCGCTGCTCACCGGTGAATCGAAGTCCCGATGCATCGAAGCGGCGCGCCATCAGCACCGTGCCTTCCAGGTACAGCAGATAGCCGGGATCGGCGTAGTGCGCCTCCCGCCACGTGCGCACCAGCGGGCCTTCCGGCAGTTTCTCGTTGGGATCAAGCGAGCCCATATATTCGCCGCTATTTTCTTCGATCGCGCTCCAAACCCAGTAGATAAAATGCCGGCCATCGGGAAGGAATTGCGGGTAGCGATGGACGATTTCCCTCCGTGCGGCATTCAAATGCGTTGCCGGGACTGGCGTTCCGCCACCGGCCGATATCCGAGAGAGCCCAGTCCCGGCCTGCTCCGTCTGAAATAAGATGATGCCCTGCGGACTCCATGCAGCGCCGGCGAACGGATTGGCTAAGGTCACCGTCTGTGCGGGGCTTTGTGGGTTGTCGACGCTCAGTCTTCGCATGCGGCCGTTGACAATAAAACCTAGAGAACGCCCGTCCGGGGACCAAAAGGGGCTCCCGGCTCCGTCAGTTCCCGGGATCTTTTGGGCGTTTGAGGAATCGATGGAACTGAGCCATAGAAAATTGCCTTCACGGTGGCCCGAATAAGCGATGCGCGTCCCATCCGGCGAAATAGCCAGATTGATGGCTTGCGCCTTAAATGGCGGTGTAAAGGAAAACCGAATGGCGCCGGCAGGGGGCGCTGTGTGCGTGTAATGACCCGCCGCGAACACCGCTGCCATCAGGCCGGCTAGGCCGGCCAGCGTGACCGGCAATCGCCATCGGCTGCCCTTTTTTCCGACTGCGGCTGCTTCTGGGGGGCCATCTTCCAAGCAGAACCAGGCATCGCCGATGTCACGCAGCCGTTGCTTGGGGTCTTTCTCCAAGCAGAGCCGGAGCAAGCGCCGCGCCCGCGCCGGAATCCGCTGCCAGTCCGGTTCCTTGGTGGCCACTTCGATCAGCGTGTCGGAAACGGTTTCCCCCGCGAACGGCCGCTCGCCGGACAGCATCTCATAGAGGATGACGCCGAAGGCCCAGATGTCGGCGCGCTTGTCCACCAGCTTCCCGCGCGCCTGTTCGGGAGGCATGTAGGTAGCTGTGCCGACGACCATGCCCACCCGGCTGACCGGGTCCAATGTGGGGCTCTGCGAGTGTTCGAAGCGCTCGCCGGAAGGGGTTTTGTCGGTCACCTTGGCCAATCCGAAATCCAGCACCTTCACCGTGCCGTCCGGCCGCAGGATGATGTTGCCCGGCTTCAGATCGCGGTGCACGATGCCCTTCTCGTGCGCGTCTTCGAGTGCATCGGCGATCTGCCTGGCGATCCGCAGTGCCTGATCCAGCGGCACGACGCCTTGCCTAATTCGTTCCGACAGGGTGGGACCCTCGACGAGTTCCATCACCAGGTAATCGGATCCGACGTCGTATAGTTGGCAGATGTTGGGATGATTGAGCGCGGCCACCGCGTGCACTTCACGGGAGAAGCGATCGCTGAAGCGCTCGGCGGAGATTTTGATGGCGACGTCGCGGCCCATTCTCGGATCGTGTGCGCGATACACTTCGCCCATGCCGCCTGCGCCGATCGGCGTGCGGATCTCGTACGGGCCGAGTTTGGAGCCGGTGGCGAGCGGCATGCGATGGGATGCTGCTAGTTTAACCCATCCTGCTGTGTACGGAAAATGCTGCAGAACGCATCGAGCATCTAGCAGGCTCGCAAGATGCTAACCTCCGCCCAACGGTAGAGGGAGAACCATGGAGGGATAGGCAGAGTCATTTCGTATTGCCCGACAGGCGCTGCAAGTTATTGATTCTAATTTGGCGGAGAGACAGGGATTCGAACCCTGGATAGAGTTTCCCCTATACACGCTTTCCAAGCGTGCGCCTTCAACCACTCGGCCATCTCTCCGTTGGGGACGGGAGCGTCTTTTACTCAGGATAGCACGCGGGCCGCGCTGCGGCGCCAGTGCCCTCAAGTACGGGAGAATGGGTTGTGAATGGCCCGCACTTTTAGTTCGAATGGGACGAGGTAAGGGCAGCCGCGAATGTGCGAAGAAGGCGTTGGGCCGGCCTGCCACCAGGTCGAGGCTGGTCGAGATGCGCGCCCAACCCGCCGGCATTTGAATTGAAAGGCGACGGTTATGGGATGCCGGATGCATCCCGCGATGTGCATGAACGACCCGGAAGGCGTGCGGAAGTCACGCACGCATTTGGCATAATCCAAGACGCGGTAGAATCCTGGCGTCCAGACCGGCATCTTGAAATCCTGGGTAGCGCCGCTCAAGGCGCCGCATCGCAACGCGACGTGAAGCTGGTGGCTGCCCGGCTGTGGCATCCCTTTTGTGCCGACATGCAGGACTTATTATAAGAACAATGACGACCGGCCGCAGACATTTCGCGATGGGCCGGGGAGGGTTTACGGAGTCCGGCATGCGTAAACCTCCTGCCCCATTGAAGCGCAGGGCAAAACGCAGCTTGGGGCGGCGTATCCTGTTCTGGGTTGCGGCGCTGGTGGTAGGCTTCTACGTCTTATGCGGCGGGGCGCTGCTGGGGCTGAAGTGGATCGACCCGCCCACGACCATGGTGCAGATCCAACGCCGCATCCAGGCCGCGATCCATCGACGGCCGTATCGCAAGCGCTATGTCTTCGTGCCGCTCGGGCGCATCTCGAAGGACCTGCAGCACGCCGCGATCGCCTCCGAAGACGAGCGTTTCTATCAACACCACGGCATCGATTGGACCGAGTTGCACAAAGTCGTGGATCGCGATCTCGACCGCGGCAAACTTGGACGCGGCGGTTCCACCATTACGCAACAACTGGTAAAGAATCTGTTTCTGACGACCAGCCGCTCGGTGGCGCGCAAGGCCGTCGAGTTCACGATCGCCCCCGCCGCCGACTTGATTTTGGGCAAACGGCGCGTTTTGGAACTTTACCTCAACGCGATTGAGTGGGGTCCGGGCATCTATGGCGCGGAGGCCGCCGCGAGTTACTACTACAGCATCCCGGCGGCGCATCTCGGACGCGAAGAATCCGCGCGGCTGGCAGCCATCATCCCGTCGCCGCTTACACGCAAGCCCGCGCGCATGCAGCAAATGAGCACCGATATCCTGGAGAAGATGAGCAATATGGGCTGGTGAGGCTAATACCCTGCATTTCCGTTGTGAGTAGCCACTCATGACTTAAGGGCGTCAGCTTCCTTCAACCTTTCGCTCACATTCTTGTGGCCAAAACTGCCTCACTGCGGATACGGATCGCCCGCATGCACCACACGTATCTCATGATCTGTAAATAGCGCCGGGCTTCCCGGTACCTGTACCTTCGGCATGTGGCAACTTATGCAGTTCTTATCTGCCACCGGACAAGTCTTCTGCGTCACGCTATGACACGACAGACACGCCCGGTCGTAACTGGCTTCCTGGCGAACTAAGGCCGCGTGCGGATCGTGGCAAGCCGTGCAGCGTATCCGCTTGTCGTCTCCCAGGAAGCACTGGCTGTTGGCCAAGCGGTACGGCTGGAACCGGACATTCTTCTCGCCGAACAGACGCAGTCCGACCACGGATTCCCAGGTGCGATGACACTGGCCGCAAAAGTTCGACATCTCTTCGGCCGCCATCTCCCCCAACTTGAGGGGGGCCGGCGCCGGCTTACCCCCGGCCATGGCTTGCATATGCGCATCGGCACCCGTATGACAATGCTCGCAGCTCAAGCCCGGCTTCAGCGAAGCCAGCGTCAACTTACCCTGACTCACACCACCCGTGCCGTGACAGTTGAAACAGGACGTGATCTCCTGGTCCGATGTCTTCCGTCCCATAGCCTCCGTCAGATCGTGCGGCCGCATCCGCTCGTCTCCCATGGTGATCCCCAGCCCCTCGATCTTCTGGTAGTAACTCACCAGGCTCTCGTAGAAGCGGCCCTGGTATTCCAGTACGAATGTCAGGTTGTCAACTCCGAACGCGTATCGAATCGGCAGACTCAGCGCGCCGGAGCCGTCACTCACCGTATAGGTGCTTACGCCGTTCTTGCGCTCGATGTTGTAGCGGTATCCGTTCTCTTCCACCGTCATTTTCGGGTGCGCCTGCAACGGCTTCTGGTTCGGAGGCAACTCGATGCCGATCCCCATGGCGGTCTCCGGCTGCGATTGCGCCTCGGCGCGATGGCAGTTGGCGCATGTGACTATTGCGGGGTGCGGCGGCGCCCCCCGCGCGGCGCCAGCCAGCGCCACACATACTGCCGCAGCCAGCCACGGCTGCCGCGATTTTCGATATTCAGCAGTCATCGGTTATCCGGAGGGCGTGTGCCGCTCTGGGCGCTTTGCGCACTGAGTTCGGAGGGTTGGACTCCCGCCGCCATATCCATCGACAGGCGCCGCTCCCGGCGCGCGTCCTGGTGGCGGCCTGCCCGCGAATACGCGCCCGTCAGGGCCATGTGGTATTCCAGCGCCGCCGGGTCAAGACGCTCCGCGGCCTCCAGCCTGGCGATAGCCGGCCGCACATCTCCGGTCCCCAATAGGACCTCGCCATACGCATACTCCGCCAGCGCATCCGCCGGTTGTTCCGCAGCCGCCTTTTTGGCGTACGCCAACGCGCCCGACAGGTCGTTGGCATGCACCAGCAGCAACGCCAGCATGGCGCCCGCATCCGCGTTGGCGGAGTTCAACTCCAACTCGCGCCGGAATTCCGCCATCGCCTCTGCGGGGCGCGCGGCACTCAAGTAAGTGCCATATAAGTAGTGAACGCCAGCTACAGTCGAGTATTTTTGGACTAACTCCTGAAATCCGGCCTCTGCCTTGTCGGTCTCGCCGAGAATCCAGAAACGGGCCGCCGTCCCCGCCGTCACTACCGCATCCAGCCGCTCCGCCGGCGCCTCCTTGGGCAGCAACGGCAGGTGGAGGGCGTTCAGTCCAAGGCCCGCGATCAGCATCGGTTCGTGCGCGCCTCCCCGAGCATAACGTTCCAGTTCCCGCTTGCCCAGATCGAAGTGACCGGCCCTCGACAACAACAGCCCATAGTGAAACCGGACCCCGGCTTCGACTTCCGGAGGCAGATCCTTGCCGGGCGCGAGCCCCTGCCGAAGGTGGTCCAGCGCCGGATCGTACTTGCCGGTCTCGAACTCGCACAGACCCAGCAACGACCACGCCAGCGCGCGTTTGTCATCCAATTTGACGAATTCGTCGAAGGCGGCCTCGCATCCAGCATACTGGTACGTGGCATAGGAAAGCGTTCCGAGAAACCACCAGCCCTCCACCCACGAGGCACGAAGCTGCACCGCCTGCCGATAGAGTTCGATGGCTTCCGGAATATGATTGCCGCGACGAGCAGCGGCCGCTTCCGCAGCCAGTTCGTCGAAGGTGGCAGCATGCGCGCCGACGGCCGTGATCGTCCATAACACAGCGGTTACAATCAGCGCGCGCAACACACCTCTCCCTCATGACATCTTACCTATTTTTGGTCCTGCCCAGCGGTCTACTCGTGGCGCAAAGCCACCATGGCATCGACTCTGGTCGCCCGCCGCGCGGGGATGTAGCATGCCAGCAGGCCGATTCCCAGCATTCCCAGCCCGACCGCCGCGAATGTAGCGGGATCGGTGGCGGTCACGCCGAAAAGGAATTGGGCGATCACCCGTGTGAGGCCGAGGGCCAGCGCCACTCCGATAGCGATTCCTATACACGACAGCTTCAGGCCCAGGCTGGTGACCAACCCGAGAATGTTGGCGCGCTGCGCGCCCAGCGCCACGCGGATGCCGATCTCGTGGGTGCGCTCGGTGACGAAGTAGGACATCGAGCCATAGATGCCGATCGCGGCGAGCAGCAGAGCGATCAGGGCGAAGATCTCCAGCAGGCGGGCGTAAAATTGCGAGTCGCCGATAGACCGTGCGAGGGATTGGTCCATCGTCATGATGCTGGAGACGGGCTGGTCCGGATCCACTTCCGCAACCGCTTTCTTCACCGCCGCGGTCAGGCTGGACTCGCGGCTCCCCAAGTTGGAAGTGGAGCACACGACTAGAGTTTGCGCCAGATGGGCCATGATGCTTCCGCCGCGGTAGTCCGAGCCCTGCTGCAGATAGGAAACGTAGACGAACGGGTCCGGGTCTCTGTCCGGCAGGTACCATTTCACATCGCCGACCACACCCACAATCTGCCGGGACTGCTTCTCATCCCGGTCTGTGTACCTCAGCAGTAGCCGTTGGCCAATTGGATTTTCGTTTGGGAAGTTACGCCGCGCGAAAGTCTCGTTGATGACTGCGGCCCAGGGCGTGCCCGCCAGATCGGATTCGGTCAAGTAGCGGCCCTTCTTCAGTGGAATTTTCAGCGTGCGGAACAAAGTCGGACTGATTTCCTTGTAACCTGTCCTGGGCATCTTATCCGGCGGCGGAGCCGGCTTTCCCAGCACCGAAAAGGTGTACCCGAAGCCGAACGGCGTAATCATGCCCGCCGACTCCACACCTGGAATGGCAGTCACTTTATCGAGGAGCCGCCGGTAGAAGGATGCGACCAAAGGAGTCGCTCTTTCGATATCCCCACCCGGCAACCTCTCCACGTACGGTGCGCCTTCCGGCACCGAAAGCTCGAAGTTCATCACATTGGCCGGGTCGAATCCCGGGTTGACTTGCTGCAGGCGGAGCACGCTGTTGATCATCAAGCCCGCTCCCACCAGAAGCACCATGGCCAAAGCGATCTCCGAAACCGCCAGGGCATGGCGCGTGCGGCGGCCACCGATACCGGCCGTGGTTCGGCGCTCGCCTTCCCGCAAGGCAAGATTCAGGTCGGTCCTGGCGGCCTGGAACGCGGGCGCCGATCCAACCAGAATGGCCGTCGCGAAAGACACCGCCAGCGTGAACAGGAGCACACGGATGTCGACACCGAGTCTATCGCCTTCCGTGAAATTTATAGCGATCGCGCGAAAGAGCCAAATACCGGCGAACGTCAAAGCAATGCCCAGCGCGCCGCCTGCCAGACCAAGCAGTCCGCTTTCCACCAACAACTGCCGCATCAAGCGGCGGCGCCCCGCGCCAAGCGACGCCCGCACCGCAAATTCGGTCCGGCGGGTCTCGGTGCGAGCCTGCAAGAGATTCGCCGCGTTGACGCAGGCGATCAGCAAGACACACACCACGGCTCCCATAAGAGGGTAGAGATAGCGGCCCGCCCCCTCGTAGAGTGCGTCGTGGAAGGGTTGAACCTTGGCGCCTACGCCTTTGTTCGTCGCCGGCCAGGCTTGCTCCAGGCGGTGCGCAATCACGCCCATTTCGAGTTGGGCCTGGCTTTGCGTGGCGCCCGGCCGCAGCCGGCCGATTGCGATCAGCCAATGATCTTTGCGCTCAGAATAGCGAGCGCTCTCGGCGTCGATGGGGACCCACAAGTCGAGTGGGCCTCCGAAGAACGAGCCAAAGCTGGGCGGCATCACGCCCACTACAGTGGACAAAACCCCGGAGACCTTGAACGTTTTGCCGAGCACCTTGGGATCGCCGTTGAAGCGCCGTTTCCAGAACGGGCTGCTGATGACGACAGTCTGGGTCAGGTCCTGGGCTTCATTGGGGGTGAAGATCCGGCCAAACATCGGGCTGACGCCCACCAGTTGAAAGAAGTTGGAGGTGACAAACTGCGCCCTGGCTTGCTCGGCTCTGCCGTCGCCTGCCAGCGGCGTGGGTTCCGTGAAGCTGGTCAAGGCGATGCTTTCGAAGGCATAGGTTTGCTTGCTCCACTCGGCGGCGTCTGCGATGGCAGGGGGCTCTTCCGAATTCTGCCGGCCTCTTTCGGTCTCCCAGATCGCCATCAACCTGTCGGGCTGCCGGTAGGGCAGGGGACGGTACAGCACCGTATTCAGCACGCTGAAAATCGTGCTGTTGGCCCCGATCCCCAGCGCCAGCGAGAACACCACCACCGCCAGGAAGGCGGGGCTTTTGCGCAGGGTGCGTGCCGCAAAGCTAACATCCTGCCAGAGCGTTTCAAAAAAGGTAAACGTCCGCATTTCGCGGGTGTCCTCCTTTAACAGAGTGACGTTGCCGAAGCGCTGGCGTGTAGCGTAACGCGCGGCATCGGCGCCGAGACCCAGATTTTGTTGCTTGCGTTCGCGCATGGCCAGGTGGAATTCGATTTCATCTTCCAGGTCGCGGTCGAACGCGCGGCGATGTATCAGCGCTCTGAGCCGCAACCTGATATTCGTGCGCCATGCGGACATATCAGGCCTCCATGATGCGGGCGACGGCCGCCGTCATACGGTTCCAGTGAGCGGACTCCGCGCCGAGTTGCTTGCGTCCGGCGGCGGTCAGCCGGTAGTACCGGGCGCGGCGGTTATTCTCGGAGACACCCCACTCCGCAGCCACAAGGCCACGCAGTTCGAGCCGGTGCAACGCGGGATAGAGGGCGCCCTCTTCGACGCGGAGCACGTCATCGGTAGCTTCCTCAATGAACTCCGCGATGGCGTAGCCATGCATGGGACCGCGCGTGAGTGTCTTGAGGACTAACATGTCGAGCGTGTCCCGCAGGAGTTCGCCGGTATTTGCTTTCTTATCTTTCATCCGAACATCCCAGCGTCAGCTTCCGGTACGGCGCCTCGACCCATAACAATCTTAGGGTAGTATGCCACAGCTCATCGCCAGACGCAAGGGTTTTCTTCGGCCTTGTCGCTAGTATTGGAGTTGTCCGGTTGAATTCACACGTGAGTTGTCCGCTTGGCGCGGCGGCGAGGGAAGCTGGGTGGTGGATCAAACCTGGCAGTACTCGGCCGCCGAGATGGAGCGGATG
>Ga0182018_10002840_pt1 | contig 16564 bp, 17 predicted proteins | sample 812P2MmetaG_FD_120490 | JGI IMG/M metagenome (GOLD analysis project Ga0182018, IMG submission 120490) | Permafrost microbial communities from Stordalen Mire, Sweden - 812P2M metaG | ecosystem: Environmental > Terrestrial > Soil > Wetlands > Permafrost | place: Sweden: Stordalen | collected... | reverse complement strand
CACCCAGCCCACAGGCTGACAAGAGTGCGTATGGAAGCGGGTCCATCACCCCACCCCCTTGACTTACCCCAGCACTCTCATGGAAGCAAGAAGCAAACTCCCCGGCCACCCGAACATCAAAGCAAATCGTTCTCGGTTCAACCCGAAAGTACTCCCTTGCATCATTTTGGGCACGGCTTTCGAGCCGTGCATACCCGTCGCAAAATGAATCGAGCTTTAGCGCCCCTGAGAGGAGGTTTTGAAGGGACACGGCTTCACAGCTCGTGGAGAAAACCAACCCCCAAAACCCAGCCCGCAACAAAACCGAGCGAAGGCCAGGTTCACCCGACAGCAAGAAGCTAACTCCCCGGCCACCCCGAACGTCAACGCAACTCTATTCTGGGTTCACCCCAAAGTACTGCCCTTCACCATTTTGAAAAAGCACAGTCTCACATCGGTCCATGCCGATTTTTCCGCAAGCTGTTCAGTTGTGCCGTCGACGCCCCAAATGAATTCGGCTTTACTCGCTGAGGAAAGATTTTCTTATCATCAGAACAACATCGTGGCCTGTGCCTCTTCTAGCAGCTCCGGCCCGTTGTTACGCACATTGCCGACGGCGGTGCCAATCCTCCACGCCCGCATCAGCACAGAGTCATAAGGCCGCAGCAGATCAACGGGCGGACGCCCCGAATCGTCACGGCCGAGCCAGCGTTCGTAATCGCGCGGCATCAGGATCACCGGCATCCGATCGTGCATCGCAGACGTAAGTTCGTTCGCCTCGGTCGTAATAATCGAGTACGTATCCATTTCGCTCTTATGATCGGGTGCCTTCCACCGTTCCCACAGCCCGGCAAACGCCAATGGCTCCCCGCCCTTCAGCGCAAACGCCCACGGCTGTTTGCTCTTCCCACCGAGTTTCTGCCACTCGTAAAAACCATCCGCAGGCACAAGACACCGCGATTTTGTGAAGGGAACGCGCCAGATCGGCTTTTCCAGCAGGCTCTCAGCCTTCGCGTTGATCGTACTCATGCCCAGCGTTTTCGGATCGTCGCACCAGTAAGGAACCAGACCCCACCGCATCGCTCGTAGCGCGCGCTCCCCGCTGTCGCGTTCCTCCACCACAACCGGCTGCATGCTGGAAGGCGCAACATTATAGTCAGGCAAAATCTCAAACGACGGCGGCACGCCAACCTCGAAAGCTTCGGCGATGCGCTGCTTGTCCGAACGGCGATAGTAGCGGCCACACATTGGGAAAAGTCACAGCGCGATCCCCGTAAAGGATCCCGTCGCTGAGCAACCTCGATTGTAGAGCGGCGCGCCGATATACCGGGGATGAGGCATCTCGCGTAAAATGACGATTAAGGAGAGGTGGCCGAGTGGTTGATGGCTCCGGTCTTGAAAACCGGCATACCCGAAAGGGTATCGGGGGTTCGAATCCCTCCCTCTCCGCCGCGCAATAGAACCCATACTATCTTCGGCCGTGAATTGCGCGAGCAATCCTCGAATTAGCGGAGATCATCGTATAGGTGGCTTACCCAGAGAATCGCGTGAGAGAGGAATTGAACATCTGTTCCCGCCCTGTACCCCGGAGAAACGTCACGAACTGGCGCATTGGCACCTGTTCTACGATATTGATATCCACTGACGGGAATTGAATCCCCGGTTGCCCGTACTGAAAGGCCCGCAGCATACGTCTATCTACCTGCGTGAGGAATCAACCAAATTGGGCTCGCGGCAAATGTACCTGGAGTTAGCTCAGCAATTTTATTTTCTGCAGAGGACAGCCTATGAATACCTCCGACGTCTTGCACGCCTGGTCCCGCATACTTGCTGGCGGAATCCCCGTCCTCTCGATCGAGATCACTAAGGAGTGCCCGCTACGTTGTCCCGGCTGCTATGCTTTCGACCCCGCGCATCTCGGAGGAGAGACAGGGTTGCGCCAGCTCTCCGATTTCAAGGGCGCCGACCTGGTGCGGAGGATTCTCGCCATCGTCGACCAGGAGAGGCCGGTGCATGTGTCCCTTGTCGGCGGAGATCCCCTGGTGCGCTACCGCGAAGTGGAGACGCTCCTTCCCGAGCTGGACGCACGCGGCGTCTATACGCAACTAGTCACCAGCGCCTTTCGGCCGATCCCGCCCGAGTGGAACCGGTTCACCCGCCTCAATGTCGTCGTGTCCATCGATGGTCTCCAGCCGGAGCACGACGAGCGTCGCAAACCCGCCACTTACGAACGTATCCTCAAAAATATCGCTGCGGCAAAGGTCACCATTCATTCCACCGTCACCGGCAACATCGCCGCTCGACCAGGATATCTTGAGGAGTTCCTGCGCTTCTGGACCCCCCGGCCAGAGATTGAGAGGGTGTGGTTCAGCCTTTTTACTCCTCAACGCGGAGCCACCGGCCCCGAGTTACTCACGCTGGAACAGCGCGACTATGTTATTGATGACCTGCGTCGTCTCCGCAGACTATTTCCGAAGCTCGAGATGCCCGAGGCGGTTCTTCGTGAATTCCAGTCCCCGCCGAACAGCCCCGCGGACTGCATCTTCGCGCGCACCACGCGGACTCTGTCAGCGGACCTCAATACCCGGATCACTCCCTGTCAGTTTGGAGGGGATCCCGACTGCTCTCGATGTGGATGCGTGGCCTCGATGGCATTGGCTGCCGTAGGACATCATCATGTGCTGGGCAGCCTGACGGCAGGGCACCTGTTCAGGGCCTCAGAATGGGTTGGGGCTGCCTGGAAACGGCTTCGTATCGGAATGCCGGAACCAACCCCTGAGCCAAACCCCGCGCCATTCACCATTCTGTAAGCATCTCTTTAAAGCACATCACGATGCACTAATGCGGTGAAACTGAAACCTCCTGAGGAGATAGTAAGAATACGCCGTTGGTAGTTAGGTGCCCATCCCGGCAGAATCATATTCGACCGATCCATCTGCGAGTCGAAACGCCTCAGAATTCCAAACGGACCGCAACCTGCCCTGTGCGGGCGCCACCGAAGTCGGTTCCTGCGGAGCCAATGGTTGCGTTGGGGCCGTTGTTCCCGACGGTTCCACTAACAAGACCGAAGTTAGGCTCACTAATGTTCATGTTAGGGTCGCCCAGGTTCGTATGGTTGAGCACCTTGGTGAAGGTACCTTCCGCGCGGAGATGCAGCTGTTCGGTAATCGCAAAGCTCTTGCTGACGCCGGTCGAAAGATTGACGAGGCCAGGTCCCGGCCCCGGGCCAGCCCCCGGTCGATCTGCTCGCTCCAATGCACTGCAACCACGCCCGACTGGGCAGACAAATCCCCCTCGATGAGGACGAGAGACAGAAGAACAATGAGTAAGAACCCGAGACGGACCATTCCTGCCAGAATGCCCGATGATGATGAATTTTCAAAGAAGCGGCACGGCGCGGGATACTCATCTCGCCTCGCCCAACCCGGCGCGGAATGACGCGTCTCCCCCGCGCCCGCCCCGCGCACCTCACCCAGTTCGTTATAATCTGACTCCAGGCCAGTGAAACTACGCTGCGACTGCATCGGCCGAAGAACAAAATCGTCCGTGCGCCCTGAAGCGCCTACCTCAGAGGTACCCTTGTGAGCGCCAGTCCCCTCCGCAAGATCGGAGCCGTCGTGCCGTTGCCCACCAGCCGCCCGCGAAGCCCCATTCTCGGCTCCGGCGAGATGGCCGACCGCACACGCGCATTCGACTGGTCACGCACCCCCGTCGGTCCCGTCGACCACTGGCCCGAAGCTCTCCTCATCACCGTCAACACCCTCCTCAGCTCGCGCCATCCCATGTTTCTCTGGTGGGGCAAAGACCTCATCCAGTTCTATAACGACGCATACCGCGCCAGCATCCGCGAAGACAAGCATCCTCGCGCCCTCGGTCAGCGCGGCCGCGATTGCTGGCCTGAAATCTGGTCCATCATCGGTCCGCAGATCGACGGCGTCATGACCCGTGGCGAAGCCACCTGGCACGAAAATCAGCTCGTCCCCATCTTTCGCAACGGCCGCCTCGAAGACGTCTACTGGACCTACGGATACAGCCCCGTCCGCGACTCCCACGGCGCCATCGCCGGCACCCTCGTCGTCTGTACCGAAACCACCGGCAGCGTCGTCGCCCGCGCACAGCTCCAGCAGGAGCGCGAACGCCTCGCCGACCTCTTCCAGCAGGCGCCCGCCTTCTTCGCTCTCCTTCGCGGCCCGAACCACATCTTCGAAATGATCAACCCTCCGTATCAGGAGCTCATCGGCGACCGCGGTGTCGTCGGCAAATCCGTCCGCGAAGCCGTGCCCGAAGCCGAAGGCCAGGGCTTCCTCACCCTCCTCGATTCGGTCTATCGAACCGGCACGCCCTTCATCGGACGAAGCACGCCCATCCAGCTCGCCCGCGGCGGCTCAGCCACGCTCGAAATGCGCTACCTCGACTTCGTCTACCAGCCCCGGCGCGAGCCCGATGGCAGCACCTCCGGCATCATCGTCCTCGGCGTCGATGTTACCGAGAGCAGGCGCGCCGAGCAGGCCCTCCTCCAGTCCGAGAAGCTCGCCGCCGTCGGCCGTCTCGCCAGCTCCATCGCGCACGAAATCAATAACCCCCTCGAAGCTGTCACTAACCTTATCTATCTCGCGCAGCGCGCCCCCTCCCGCGACGAAACGAACACCTATCTCACCCTCGCCGAATCCGAGCTCCAGCGCGTCTCCGTCATCGCCAGCCGCACCCTGCGCTTTCATCGCCAAACCACTCTTCCCAGACCTGTCCGCCCCGGCGACCTCCTCGATGAAACGCTCCCTCTCTTTCAGGGCCGGATCAACAACGCCCAGGTCTCGGTCGACCGTCGCGACCGAACCCACCATCCCATCACATGCCTCGATGGCGAGATTCGCCAGGTCCTCAGCAACCTCATTGGTAATGCCGTCGACGCCATGCGAGCCACCGGAGGCCGTCTTCTGCTCCGCACCCGCGCCGCCATTGACTGGAAGACCGGCCGCAACGGCGTCATGTTCACCGTCGCCGATACCGGCTCCGGCATGTCCGCCCCCACCATGTCCCGCATCTTCGAGCCGTTTTTCACCACCAAAGATATCGGTGGCACCGGCCTCGGTCTCTGGATCAGCCGCGAAATCGTCGAACGCCATCGCGGATCTCTCAGGGTCCGCTCCCGCCAATCCCCCCACCTCTCCGGAACCGTCTTTACCCTCTTCCTCCCCATCGACGAACAACCCCGTTCCTGAATCGCAATCTCCGAAACAGCCGATTCGCGATGCGCGCGTGCGTGAATCAGCACTGATCCTTCGGAACCATGACGGTGAAGCTCTTGCCGAGCACCTTGACGAATCCGAGCGATTCGAGCACAAGGTCACTCGTGCGCGTTCGTTCGAGCTTGCGGCTGTAATCGCGCGAAGCTGCGGCCCATTCTCTGTGCTGCCTGTCCCCATCCGCCGCTTTTCTCGCCGACGCTTCCGGGCTTTGAGTGCAGCTCGGACAGACACTGACGAAGCCCGGCTTGCCCGGCAACAGTTCAAATGCTTCTCCGCATTTTGAGCACGTCTTTCTCATACAATCCTCCCTTTCGTCTGATCCCGACTGCACGGGGCCGGAGAGCCGCGTTCGGTAAATTGTTTTAGACTACGCCAGCCTTTTCTATCATTACGGAGGAGGCTGCCATGCCAATCTTCTTCCCACCTGCCTTTACCCCTCATAAGCCCGTTCCCAGCCATGATGAACCTGTTGAGTTGGAGCAGCACTACGAAGAGCGCTCGGATTTTGACCTCATCGGCTGGGTGTACGCAGATTTTTCATCCCCCGCCGTGACTGGCGCAATGGTGCCACACATCGTCTCCAAATCCGCACCGGATAGTCGCCTGGTCGACGCGGCAAACCGCGCATTAAGGCGCTGCTGGCGCAAGAGCTGAGTCCGCCAGCCTATTCCTGCTCGTCCTTTCCGCGATTACCGCATTAATGGACTGATCGGTGCTGTTCACGTTCAGCCGAGCGTTGGGGCCGGCGAAGTGCGCGGTGATCGTCTGACCGGCGCCGGGCATGAAACGTTGTTCGGCGTGCCTGAGCGCATCGATACGTGCCTGCACCTGATACCACCAGTTCGACTGTGGCTCTCCGTTGAACTGGCGTCCCTGCCAATACGCCAAATGGGTGCGGATGTCCTCTGCTGAAGTCGGAAGGGGATCGTCCGGACGCGGACCCACGAGTCGAGTGATAAGCTGATCCGCCAACTCCACTCCGGCAATCGTTAGCGCGATAATCTGAGTCGTTTGAGAGGTGAACTCAATAAAGCCTTTGGCGAGGAGATACCTGATAGCTTCGCTTCGGCCTTCGTCGGACAGCCCAGCGGTCTTCGCAATCGCTACCCATTCCATTTGCCGGATGCGAGCAGTCAGAGGCATAGTGCCAACGTGGCGACGGAACTCGCAAAGCAGTCTGTGCGCTGGAATAGCATCCTGACTCATGCATTAACCCCCGAAGAGCTTGGCGATATGATCGTGAAGTAACGGCAGAAACGGGAGAATCACCGTCATGTGATCCGCAACGACAGCCATAAACGCGGCGTACCTTTCTGCTCCAGATTTTTTGTCAGGCGCTCGTTCAAGCTCCGCAAGTCTCTCCAGTATCGTCGCCCGTTTGATCCCATCCGACACACTGCTCTCAATGGCCTTCCGCAGCTCTGAGAATTGGCTGTCCTGACGAACCACGTTGACCGAATTGTCTACGCTGTTAATGTTCACTCTGGGGTTTTGGCCGTGAACAGTGATGGTGTGCCCCACAGGTGCCTCCTTCCGTGCATTTAGAGCGGTCGCACGCTGCATCTGCATCCTCGCGATGCCTTCTTTTACCGCTGTGTGCATCTCACGTTCAATGTCTAAGTGCCACGGTGCCCCTGCGCCTAAATGGTTACGCGTCACCGACCGGTCGCCTCGCACGTTTGAGATGGAGCCTGCCGCCGATTGAATCGAGGTTGACCAGAGATTCTTCTCAGCAGCATCATCGCAGGGCAAACCGTATGCATTGAACGCGTCGATGTATGCATCCGCCTGTGCAGAGATGGTCTGCTTTAAGCGATCAACCGCCCAGCGAATCAGAGCGGGGAGATATCCCGCCGCATTTCCACTATGAGCCACGCGGTTTATCACCTTGTAGCGTTCTTCCCCGAACTCGCGAATGATTCTTTCCCGTCGCGCGTTGAAAGTAGTCGCCGCGAGGCGTTCGGCTTCGGCCCTGGGTGGATCGTTCATGGGTTGTTTCGTACAGTCTACTGCCCCAACACCCCCTTCAAGATCAGGCGGGCGAGTCCTATGCTGTCGGCAACGGCGCTCACGATCCGTGGGCTCGGTGTGCTGATGTCGTCGCGGGCCAGACGCACCGCGGCGATGATTGGCAGCGGCAATGACAACCATACTCGCGTAGCGGCTGCGCTGCCCGTCCTCCCACGCGATTGCACGTTTCATCTCGCCCATGGATTCAACCTCGCTGGCGTCTCCGCGTGCTACGATGATAGGCGAAGAAGAAGCGAAGGCGCAAATAGCACCCCCGCCCAGACTGGAGGCAGTGAAAGTTGAAACGTATGGACTACACTGCAGGCCTCATTGGAGGACGATGGACGATCACGCCGCTGTCCGTTCGTGCAAAGGAACGCACACTTAAATCAGTGAGTTTTCCCACAGTAGCGGAAGCCAAGGTGTTCCTGAAGACTGCTCAGAGCGAGGGTTTCCGATTTAGCGGAGCTGATCTTATTGATCCGGCCCAGAGGCTCGTGAGGAATCGCTATTTTCACATCGGGGATAACGGGGAGTTGACTCCTTCAGGTCAGGATCGGGGACCGGAGGATACCGCGTGGGAGGTCGGCGATGTGATGCCCGGACAGGAGAGAAACACAGGAACCGAAGCCATCGTCGAGCGGATCGTAAAAGGAGAGGACGCGCACCGTTTAGGTTGCGATATTGCGTTCATCCTCCGGGTGCGGAACATCGCGAGGATGAACTAGTCGCGGCGGTCGCGGCGTATGGCTGGATAGGAAGGGGGTTCCGCTTTTTTGTCAAGTTTCCACCACTTACCCAAAGTAACAAACGTTGATAAGTGGGCACTTCCACGCCAACAAAGTTGGCAGTTTTTTCCTCTCAACCTGTTATTCTTAACTTAATAGAGTAAAAAAGAAAAAGCCGCCATCCAGGCGGCCTTCTTATTTTGAAAAGGAGGAGAAACCAAATGGCATCTTGTTCGCACCCAGGCGAAGCCAGGGCGACTGGCAACTGGCAACTGGCAACTGGCGACTGGCAACTGGCGACCGGCTGACACTCGCGAATGAATCAATGACACGCGCGACCCAACTGACCTGTTTTCAATGCCGCAAGGTACCCAAAGAAAGGAGTTACTATCCAACTCCAACAAAGCAAAGGCCCACCGGAAACACCCCCCCGGGGGGGGCATATTCAGAAGTGCCGCAGCAAGAAACCTATCCCGGCGGCCAGTGCATTTGCCGCCCGCCCAACAAATGAACGTGCAGATGATCGACAGTCTGTCCGCCCTCAGGACCAGTGCTGATGACGATTCGATAACCCTTTCCAAGCCCCTCTTCGCGAGCGATTTCACCCGCCGTCAGCAGAAGCCGGCCCAGCAGCGCCTCGTCGGCAGCCGTCGCATCGGCCAGTGACACCAGATGTTTTTTCGGGATGACGAGAATATGCTTCGGCGCTTTCGGCTCAATATCGTGAAAAGCAAGAATCAGCTCGTCTTCCCGAACTTTCTTCGCCGGAATCGTGCCGGCCACGATTTTGCAGAAAATGCAGTCCACATTTACCCCACTCTCGCATGGCCGATAACGCAATCAGAAGCGGATATAAAAGCCGGCCATCGGCTCCGACGTCAGTCGATAGCTATTTGTGGTCAGCGGCGTGAGTCCAAAATCCGGCGCCTTGTAATAGAGGCCGCGATACTGAAGCCGCAACCCAATCGCGCTGCCGAGCAGCGGATAGTTGATGCCTGCGCCAAAGTCTGCGCCCGGACGCGCCTGCCAGCTAACGTTTTGGCCCCCGTTCAGCGTGGGCGAAAAGAGCACCGCGCTGATCCCGGCAACGGCAAAAGGCCGAATGCCCAGCGCCTTCGGGCCGTGCACGTAGTACGAACCGCTGAAAGCATGCAGGTTGTGCTGGTACGCGAACGGCTGTCCCGTGTAGAACTCGCTAAAACGCGTGTAGTCATAAGCTGCTTCGTAGCCCAGCCACCAATGGAAGCTGTGCCGAAAGCTCGCTTCTCCGCCGAGCGATTTGCTGGCGGTATCGGTGATGCCGTTCCCGCTGGCGTTCGAAGTGAACTGATAGAAGCCACCAACTGCAACATCGTCGTTCCTCAGAGCCTTCTGCGCCCGCGCTGCCGAACAGAGAAGAAAGACGGAGAAAGAAGCCACGACGAACCACAAAACCCTGCGAGAAAGCATGCGCGCGGAGAACCTCCAGTTCCATAGTAACGGGCTGTTGTCCGCGCGTGCGTTCGCAGAGTTGAGACGGTCGGCTTTTCGCGCTCAGAAAGCAACGGGGCATGGTGTCAGGCGATTGGCAGGACATTCGAATCCCGGGCGTCGAAAAATCCCGGGATCCGGCCTCAATGCGCGACAACAGGAACCGATGCGCTGTGGTCTTCCCACGCCAACGTGATTTCGCCCCGGCCGCCGCCCAGGTCGGTGATCGACCATTTGAGGTTCTCGACCAGCGACGGCGGTTTGCTCATAGTCATTGCGGTCCTGCCCAGATCCTTCGAGCTGTCGTAGGCGAGGCCCCATTCCTTTGTCGCCTTGCTGACGATCAGAGTCCACTGATCAGGGTTGGAGATGTCGACGAACAGCGTGTAGTCGCCCTTGGGTACGGCAAGGTTGCCGATGGTGAGGTCGGCGTCAGTGTGCAGCGCGGTGGCGGAATTGGCTCCGGCGCGCCAGACGGGATAGTGGGGATCATGGCTGATGAGGCCGTCTTTGCTGAAGATGTGTCCTTCGCGGCCTTTGACGCCGGGCGACGAGTACTGGATCGAGATCGATTTTCCGCCGATGGTGGCCGTCGCCTGCTCCGGCGGGCTGGCTGGCGGCTTTTGCGCGAACGCGGTGGAGGCAAGGGCGAGACAACAAGCACACATCAGGAAAAGCTTCATGGCAACGTTCTCCTCGGGAGGACCCCGCTTTTGACCGGGCCGTCCCTACGTCACGATTGTCGCACCGGGGGGCTGGGTTCGGCGGATCGCCCGCCGCCGCAAATGGTTGATACGGGCAGGGTATTGCAGGAAATCACCCAACAGTAACCGTTACGCTGTTCCATTCGACGGCTCCAATCGCCGCCTGAGTTCGGTTTTTCACCGTTCGGCCAAGGTCCGTTCCCCTGGTGTGCCCGGTGCCCTATGCTGGATGCTGGTAAAGTCCTGGCAGTGCAACCACTTATCTCCCCTCCAGGCGACCCAGCAAGCATCCTGCAATACCAGGAGATTTCAGCAAATGTCGAAGACTGTGAAATATGCCGAGAGAGCGGTGACCATCGCGGCCCAGGGCGCCTGGACCGTGTTCGAGAAGCTGAACAGCATTCGCCCGAATCCGTCGTTCACGCCGAAGTGGTCCGATAAGCCGCTGCTGAAATCGTGGCAGAAGGAAAAGCCGCCGCTTGGCTGGCCACGCACCACGGACTCGCTGTGTCCGAAATGCGTGCCCGAGATTCGGCAGCAGATTATCGACGGCAAGCTGCCGCATGAAATCCTGTTGAACGAAAAAGTCGGCGAGATCAAGGCGCAGATCATCGAGCGCGACGGCAAGATTCTGATGGTGAAGGATTGCCCGAAGCACGGCCATTTTGAAGATGTGATGTCGATCGACTCCGCTTTCTTCCGTCATCTTGAAGAAGTCTTTCCGGGCCGCGATATTCGTGCCCACAACGACGACAAGCTGCACAACCATGGCACTTCGACGGTGACGCACGGCCGTGGCTCGGTGCTGACTATCGACCTGACCAACCGCTGCAACATGATGTGCGATCCATGCTTCATGGACGCCAACCAGGTCGGGTTCGTCCACGAACTGACGTGGGAAGAAATCAAGACGATGCTGGACAACGCCATCACCATCAAGCCGCGGCGCCAGATGTCGGTCCAGTTCTCGGGCGGCGAGCCAACGCTTTCGCCGTATTTCCTCGACGCAGTCGCTTATGCGCGCAAGGTGGGCTACAACTCGGTGCAGGCAGCGACGAACGGGATTGAGTTTGCGAAGTCGAAGGAGTTGTGCCGCGCGGCTGCTGAGGCTGGGTTGCGCTACGCCTACCTGCAGTTTGATGGCATCGGCAACGCGGCCAACTCGCACCGCAAGGTCGGCAACCTGTTCGACGTGAAACTCCAGGCGATCCACAACCTACACGAAGCCGGCGTCGACATCGTTCCGGTGACGACCATCATCAACGGGATTAACAACGAGCAGGTCGGCCACATCATCCAGTTCGCACTCGACAATCCCAAGAAAATCAACTTCCTCAGCTTCCAGCCTGTTTCGTTCACGGGCCGCGACGAGGCTGTGACCGACGAGCGCCGTACCGCGCAGCGCTACACGCTGAGCCACATGGCCCACGACGTGAAGAACCAGACCGGCCTCGGTGAACCGACGCGCGACTGGTTCCCGATCAGCTTTATGAGCACCTTCTCTGACTGGGCCGATCTGGTGCACGGGCCGAACCACGAGTGGGGCCAGCTGAGCTGCGGTTGCCACCCGAACTGCGGGATCGGCATGGCTCTGATGATCGACAAGGAAACCAGGGAAGCCGTGCCGGTGACCGCGTTTCTGAACGCCGATCGTCTGGCCAAGGATATGGCGAAGATCAACGACGCTGCCCGCGGCAAGACCCTTTCCGTCATCGGAGCAGCGCTGTCGCTGCTGCGGAACTACGATCCGCGGAAGTCGCCGACGCACTTCCGCATCGTCGATCTGCTGCAGAAGTTCGATAAGTGCTTCGGCGCGACGGGCCGCAACTACGGCAAGGTGACGGGCGACCGCACGATGGCCGACATCGAGAAGCGCCGAGCTGACCGCTGGAATTTCCTGTTCATCGCCGGCATGTGGTTCCAGGACCTGTTCAACTACGACTTCCGGCGCACCGAGCAGTGCATCATTCCTTACGCGACGCAGGAAGGCGAGATCAGCTTCTGCGCGTACAACACGGGCGTCGGCTGGCGGAACATCATCGAGAAGATGCACATGACGGCCACGCTCACAAAATGGTACGACGAGCATGGGCGGCATGAGATCTTCGCGGGTGGCAAGAAGGTCGGCATGGACTCGGCGCAGCACACTCTGGTTCTCAACCAGGATCACGTGCAGGCCGCGGCCAACGACACCTTCGAAAAGAGCGGCATCGCGAAGAATGCGCGCGAAGAGAAACTGCGCGCACGCGAGGCGAAGCTGAAGCAGGACGCTGAAAATGCACGCATGGCGAAGCTCTACCGCGAACAGATTCTCGGCGAGAAGCCGGTCGAGGGCCTCGTCTCGATCGATTCGATCGCGCCGGCTCCGAAAGTTGTTCGTTCGGAGGAGCCGGTTATGGGGGACTAAGCATCGGGCCGATCCGCTTTGACTGCAAGGACGAAAGCCGCTCCGAAAACGGAGCGGCCTTCTGTTTGGCTGGCTAGCGGGTTGAGCGTGTTTCCGCTTTCAGGATCACCGGGAGCATGAGGCGAGCGCGTGATCGCATTGCTGGAATGGGGCTGTGGCGTGCTTCTTCGAGCATTGTCATGGCCTCATCGCGCAGGTTCGGTTCCCTCGCGGCGAGGATGGCGAAGGCTTCGAGAGCCATGGCGCGGACCGCTGTGCGGTCCTCCTGCAAGCGAGCGCGGATCAGCGGGAGCAGGCGAAGACGCTGCGAGCGGGTGATGGCGTTGTGCGCGGCGGCGACGATGACGTAGCCGCGGGCTTGCCATTCTTCCATCGGCAATTCAGCGGCAACTTCGGCGAGGATGTCGCCGTAGGCCGAGAGTATGCCGGGTTCGCGGCGGCTGACGAGGCGGGCGAGTTCGGCGGCACAGCGATGGTCGAAGGGATCGTCGGAGCAGAGCTCTCGGATCAGCTCGCGAATTGCGGTTTTTCGCGGTTTGGTGAAGAAGCCTTTTGCCGCGGCAGCAGCGTCGGTCGATTTCCAAACGACTGCGCTTCGAGCGATTCGCGCTTCGCGTCTCATTCGCTTTGGCGGAGTTACAACCACCGGGCTCTTCTCGCGATCAGTATAGACCGAGTGCGTTCTACAATGAATCCGACCTTTATGAACCAATTTGTGCGTGCTTTTGTGCTGTCTTTTTTCCTTTCTGTTGCGCTGGCTGCGACAGCCAACGCTCAGTTTTCGAATCCTGAGTCTCCGACTACGGCGGTGAAGAATGCGGCGCCGCTGCATCCGCCGGCGGGAGCGCGGGTGGCGGTCGTGGAATTCGAGGACCTTGAGTGTCCGGATTGCGCGCGGGCCAATCCGGTGATTAAGGAAGCGATCGAGAAGTACCACGTTCCGTGGGTAAGGCACGATTTTCCGCTGCCTTTTCACACGTGGAGCTTTGAAGCGGCGGTCGATGCGCGTTGGTTCGACACGAAGTCGAAGAAGCTGGGCGACGAGTTCCGGGATGCGACGTTTGCGGCGCAGCCGACGATTCATTCACAGGAAGATCTCCAGGCGTTTGCGCAGAAATTCGCCGCGGATCACAAGGTGTCGTTTCCGTTTGCGGCCGATCCGCAGGGACGGTTGGCGCAGATGGTGAAGGCCGATTCCGATTTGGGGCAGAGCGTGGGCGTTCAGCACACGCCGACCATTTGGGTGGTGACGGACCGGACGAGCGGCGCTCCGTTTGTCGAGGTTGTGGACCGGTCGCGGCTGTTCACTTTGATTGAAGAGGCGCAGGCGGAAACGGGTCCGAAGCCGCGTTGAGTTTGATTTTTTTGGGGGATACCCCACCCCCCGGGGTGGTTTTGCATGCTCCTTGTTTTGTTGGAGTTGGGTAGTAACTCTTTTTTTACGGTACCTGGCGGCCTATGAAAACAAGTCAGTTGGTTCACGAGTACGAATGACTCATTTGCACTCGTGAATGAAGGGATGAGTCGGTCGGGGGTAAGACGGCCAGGGATAGACCGGCCAGTGTTCTGGGATGTTGCTGGTGTAGTCGTCGATGCTGGTTCCATGGCGCAGTCGCCTCCCATCCGAATTAGAAAAGCCCGCATCTGCGGGCTTTTTCTTTTTCTACTCTTAAGTTCAGAATAGCAGGTTCAGAGGAAAAAACTGCCAACTTTCCTGGCGTGGAAGTCGTGATTTATCAGTGTTTGTTACTTTGGATAAGTGGTGGAAACTTGACAAAACGGCAGGGTGCCCCGTTTAGGGCTCGAATTACCACAGAGGGCACAGAGATCACAGAGGACGGGCTTGTTGTTTGGTTCCGATTCTGCGCAGGTGTTTCGAGGTTTGGGCTTCTCGGGCCGTCGGTTTTAGCAGCCTGACCCCAGTTGAGACACGCATGAGGATGGAGGAACGGTACGAAAGTCACGTATCCTGGCGAGTCGGCTGCGCTCGTTCGGAGCTGCGCCGACAGTCCGCGACATGGTCGAAAATGCCGGCTACTCCCGAGGCCGCATTGTTCCGATGCGGCACGCCTGAAGGAAGGGAGAAAGGCAATGCAGCGGAGTTGAAACTGCGCGTCTTCAAAATGGGCCGGGGCGGTACCTTTGGGCTGAAACAAGGGATCAGTCGTATTGACGATCTGACGACAGGAGAGTTTGCTTCTTGCAGTGGGGTGAACCTGGCCGGGTGCATTCGGGTTTTGTGGTTTGTGGTTTGGGTTTGGGTTTGGGTTGGGGTTGGGGTTGGGGCTTTGGGCCTGGTGGTCCGGCGCGAGTGGTTGCCCCGCGATGGGGACCCGGGCCTGCGGAAACGGTCGAAATGCCAGCTACCTCGGGACGGACGCACTGCCGCAGCGATCCCAGCTTGGCGCGCCTGCCCTCTCATCCTCACTCCGGCACGGCTCTCTCTTCATCTTCCCCCGTGGGCCGAACGGCCCATGCCGGACAGCAAGGAAGGCGCTTCCCACCCCAGCATGCCAACGGCGGGCGCGCTGCCACCCCGTCACGCCAACCGCGGGCGTGCCGGCGACCCCGGGGCCTGCGGCAGCACGGAAGGCGCTTGGTGCCGGTTTCTCTTTTTCCGGACTGAAGGCCGGGGCTTTACTCCATTCGGCCAGGTCGGTTAGGGCGAGCTTGCTCGGGCCAGGCTCAGGCTTCCAAACTGCCGTCGGGAGAATTCTGAGATGGCCTTATGGCCGTTGAGCCGAGTGCTGATTGGTGGGATTCAACTGCATCAAGAGTCGGAGCGTCGTGGGTTAGCGCCGTCATGTCACGTTATTTGTGTGGTCCATCTACAGTAACTAGTCCAATCTCGTTTTCTCTTGCCGAGAACAGCTTCGACCCGCTGCTAGTGTAGTGTCTCATTAATAGAATCATTCGGAATGCCACTAACTCGTTTTCTCTCAACACATCGTCTGAAATCGATGGACGTTTACTGTCCCTCTGGACGGACATTTACTGTCCCTCGTTTGATGGACATTTTCTGTCCCTCGAATAACCTCTCACGCGGGATCAGGATCACATCATCTCCGGTCGGTAGTGGCGTGGTCACGGGTTTTGCGTCCAGCAGCTCGTAGTCGTAAAACCGACCGGCTGCATCGGCCTTGCGCACCGCGATCAAACCACGCTCCTCAAGCTCTGCACGTGCCGCACGAAGCGTTTTTCCATTGCCGCGCGTGAGACCCGACAGCCTCATCAACTCGACGTTGCTGAGGGTCACCGTCCGCGCAAACCCGCCCGCCTGGAATGCGAGAGTGAGGTACAAGTCGAGCGCCGGTCTGGTGAGAGATTTGTGCTCGCTCTTCAGCAGAAGTGGGACAGCACGCCAGCTTCCGTGTGTGTAAATCACTTCACGCTTCACGCGCCCTCACTGGCAACGCCGGAATCGCTGAGTAGATCGCAGGCCGCGTGCTTTGTGGTTTCGGTTTGGTCGGCAGACGTGCGGCGCAGCGCTCACGGCGGATTTGATCATCTCGCTTAAACTCACCAGGGTACCGCTCACGCGTTGGCGCCCATGCTGGACTGTGCGTGGTGAGGTCGGGGAGGAGGTTTGCTTTCCTGTCGTTTAGCAGGGCAAGATCGTTAGCAACCTGGCGTAGCTTGTTCGCGCGGTGCCTTTCGCCCGTGATGAATGCCCGCGCCCAGCGCATTTTGAGTTCAGACTTTAGCGCCTCCAGGCACGGCCAACACGCAACGTCGTCGCCGTCCCGGTATGGATTGTGGTCGCAGCGCCGAAGGTTGATGTGGTGCGGGATCGGTGCGATGTTGCCGGTTCCGATTGCAGACTCGACGCGGTCTACAACACAGCTTGGGCAGGCGTAGCTCATTTGATCGTCGAAGGCCGTGAGCGCCATTGGCTGATTCAGGCCGTCGTTAATCAAATGTGGGCAGAGGTTGGCTGTCGGCGCTGCGAGAGCAGCGGAGGTGGTTTCCATGATGGTGGGGATCGCTTTCTGGCGCAGACTGTGCGCGTTTTAGAGGAAT
>Ga0182018_10002838_pt1 | contig 16572 bp, 20 predicted proteins | sample 812P2MmetaG_FD_120490 | JGI IMG/M metagenome (GOLD analysis project Ga0182018, IMG submission 120490) | Permafrost microbial communities from Stordalen Mire, Sweden - 812P2M metaG | ecosystem: Environmental > Terrestrial > Soil > Wetlands > Permafrost | place: Sweden: Stordalen | collected... | reverse complement strand
CGATGGTCGGTCGTCCCCGCACGGACTCGTTGTAGAGGTCGGCGAAGTAGTCGTCATCGAAGAGCTGGTGCCCGTGGTCGGCCAAGAGCCGATAGATCGAACCTTCCTTCAGCCGATCACCGAGGATCTCCCTCGGATTCTCGAAGCGCTGTTGGGCTGGTGACCGACCAAGTGCCATGCCTCAAATTCTTGCCGACCGGGGCACAAATCGCGAGCCTTTGGTGCGACTATTTCAGGTGCGTCCTAGGGGCGTGACCAGGGGGACAATCTCCAGCGGATTCTGGGTACGTCGCCCCTCCGACACCGGTTCTGACCTGCGGATCTGCCGTCGGACCTCCTCAATCCCGGGGCTCGGCTGGCTCCGATGTCAACGCATTGTCAACGCATCGCTTGGCATATCAACCGATGTCAACCGCCAGCGGGAGGGTGGATGGACAACAATCTGGCGCTGAGGCAATGGAGCGGGAGGATCAACGATCACGGGCCCAATCAGCAGCCATCCCACCGCTGCGACGACCGCCGTCCGCACAGACGGGTACCTCTTCTGATCGGGCCAGCGCAGCCTCCGTCCGCTCCGGAAATGCCGTGGGCGCGATCACCTACACAGTGATCTCGGCAAGTACGTACGGGTTCAGCGGTGTGCCCCGCAACCGGACTGGCATGTGCTCGACCCAGGCACGGGCGCCGCGACCGATGGACCTGGGAACACCCGGCCGCTCTAGCGCGGCGTAACCGAAGTACCCCGCCAAGGGCAGGGGGCGCACGCGCTGGCGCCCATACCACCGATAGAGGTCCGAGTAGCTGACGAGGTGATACGCGCCCCAGGTCTGATGCACATTGACTCCGAAGCGTTTGAACAGCCGGTTCCTGAATGGCGCGGGCGAGAGCTCGTCCGTTGGGCCGTGCTGGATATCAATCGGAAACCGTTTGTTCGGGCAAGCGATGAGGATACGCCCGCCGGGCCGCACGACACGCTCAAGCTCCTTGGCGAAGGCTGCACGCTTGTCCCGCCAGTCCATCGCGAGTGTCAGCTGCCCCGTCTGTGTCCCAACATGCTCCATGACGCCGAGAGCCATCGCAGCGTCGAATACAGCATCGGCGAAGGGCAGTTCTGTTACGTCCGCGACTGTAAACTCATCGGGCGATCTCCCGTTCTGGCACCAAAGATCGGCTACAGATCGAACATCCGTGCCAACTGCGTCGAAGCCATCATTCAGCGCTGCAACTACGCCGACGCCAAGACCGCAACCGGCGTCCAAGACCCTTGCAGCACCTTGCGCCTTCAGCCACGGCCGCAGGTAGACGTCGTATACGCGCTTTCCACCGGATTCCTGAATGTGTGCGAACTCCGAGCTAGTCGACTGAATCGTCAGCGCCGGGCTGGTTGGCCGAGCCAGCTCGAAGTAGCCATGCTCTCCCTTGCTGTACTCATGCGAGCCCGCCGAGCACATGAGACGGTCGGCTCGCTGCTCTAACCGAGACCCGTCCACTGGACAGGCCAGCAATGAGAGGAGTGCCGTGTGGATCACAGCCAGAACATACCCGCAGCACCACAGCCCCCGCACACCGGTTCGGTCGTTATGAGGGCGCCCTGCGAATAGGCAGCTGTCACCCTGCAAGCGTGATGTTCGGTTGTGATGACGTGCCTCGTGGTTAAGTCCGAACGAGTGGTGTAACAGGCGGTGAGCTGCAACCGCTCCCGCGTCAACCTGATTTGAATGATCCTACGTGGCGACGTCGGTGATTGCCTCCTCTGTGGCGGCGTCGATCCAAGGCCGCGGATCGTGGGCGGAGGGTTCGCTCTTCTTCTGCGCCTTGAGTGATTCGGCGCTCATGTAACGCCTGGTGATGGCCCACTCGTCGTTCTGTTCGGCCAAGAGCGCTCCGACGAGGCGGACGACGGCCCCTCGGTCGTGGCGATGTCGAAGCTGACGATATCGGTTGCCTTGCGCGTTGACCGCCGTGGCGATCACGGCCGCCACGTTGAGCACTCGGCCCCCTTCGCGCACCCGTTGGGTGAGCGCGTCGATCCACAGATAGCGATAAGGGCCCCCATCGAGCGGACGCTCTTTGAACTCGCGCACCACGGTGTCGAACTCGGCCGCCATACGCGAGACCTCGGAATTCGAGATCCCATCGATCCCCATGGCCTTGACCAGGTCGTCGACTCGGCGGGTCGAGACACCTTCGACGTACGCCTGGCAGACCACGGCGACGAGGGCCTGTTCGGCGCGCCGGCGGGGCTGGAGCAAGAACTCGGGCGAATACGCGCCCCGGCGCAGTTTGGGGATGGCCAGATCGATGGTCCCGGCCCGTGTGTCCCAGGGCCGAAGCCGATAACCGTCGCGCGAGTTCTACCGCTCCTAGCTCCGTTCGCCATAGGCGGCACCGCACTGCATGGACGCCTGGGCGCTCATCAGGGCCTCCGCGAAGGTGCCCAACATTGCTCTGGCTAGGTCAGTGTCGCCGTCGGCGCCTTCGAGGTACTTGCCAAGCCACGCGGCCGCGTCGATAGTGGTCGGGACGTTCACCGTGATCCTCCTCAAGTGGTTGTGTGGAAACTGCTTCTTGAGGTTGACGCGGTGATCGTCGCGTCTGGGGGATAGTCCCTCAACTCACCTACTCATACACTGGCTGGGACTCAACTGAGAACTGACGATTCGGCTGTTACGTTCCGTTCACTTCAGCAAGCATCTGAAGCCAGGAAAACAGATGCTGTACACGACTCCGGGCGGGACTGGGGCAGTCCGCCTTACCAGTGGCAAAGTCGCGGATTCGACTAGGCGTTAGCTGGGCGTTAGCTGGGCGTTAGCTGGGCGTCAGTTTCCGCAAGCTGCCAGCGGCAGAGGGTTGACGAGCGATACACACTCCCGCTTAAATTCGCTATTGCATTGGGCGGGCCTGGCATACGACCCCTCGTGCTGCGGCGCTCAGGAAGCGTCCAGCGGCGACGGACGAAGATTGCCCGGCGAATAGAGAATGGGTGGTACATCCGTGACCTTTACTGGAAATGCGTTCTGTACAAAGTGCGGCACGGCCGTGAACTCTGGAGCCAGCTTTTGCGCCGAGTGCGGCGCTCCGACGCCGACCTCATCGGTCCAGACATCAGTTGTTGAACCGACAAGCCAACCCGTAGCGCAGAATCCGGGCATGGGTCCACGCTGGCGGCAGGGTGCAGACGGGGGATGGCAGTACCAGGGGGACGATGGATACTGGTACGTCCGCGACGAGGCGGGCCAAACCCCACCCGGCACCGCGCCTGCCGTGCCGCCCGCCGCCGCGACTGCCGTGCCGCCTGCTGCCGCGCCTGCCGTGCCGCCCGCCGCCGCGACTGCCGTGCCGCCCGCCGCCGCGACTGCCGTGCCGCCTGCTGCCGCGACCGCCGTGCCGCCTGCTGCCGCGACTGGCGTGGCTCGGATCAAAAAAAGAGTAGTTCCTGCATGTGTGGCGATCGCAGGTGGAGTTGTGGTCGCTGTCGGGGCTTTTCTCCCGTGGCTTACTTTTAGTAACGGATCTGGCACCTTTACCGTGAGCGCAGGCCAAATCAACCAAACCGCGACTACCTTCACCGGGGCCTCGGACGATCTCGGTACAGAGCTATTGATTCTCGGGATTGTCGCCGCCGTAGTCGGAGTGTTTCGCCTGATTCTGAGGTCAACGTCCCGCATACGGCGCCTTTTCATCTGGCGCTTCTTGGAACGCTCTTTCGTCTTCATCGCTCTATTGTGTGGGTGGGTGCTCTACGACGGCCACAACCAATTGTCAGACGATATCAACCGGGCGACCATCAGCGCCTCTATTGCCTATGGGTTCTGGATTGTCTTGGCTGGCGCAGCTCTGATCTTTCTCTCCGGCTTGTTCCTCGACCGGGGGAAGGTCTTCGAGAATTTGATTGACGGTATTTTAGGCTGATAATGCCGCCGCGAGGCGGGCCAAGGTTTGATGTCCGTGAGCGGGGCGGGCCTCCCGTAAGACCGCGCACTCAACCGGAACCCAGGAGGTCCATATGAAGGCAGTCAAGGCAACCCTTGGAATCGCGATCCTGGTAAGTGGGATCTTTTGCGCCAGCGCAGCCTTCGGGACAGCCGCGGCAAGCACCCCAGCGGCAGGGACCGTCACTTTGTATTTGACAGAGAACCCTTCTGGTACGGGTGGCACTACCGTGATCACTGGCGCTATCGGCGACTATGGCAAGACGACCGAGATGAAGGTCCAGAACGGTCTTTCCGTGGTCAAGCTCCGGAAAGGTACCTTTGAGGAGAACACGGCGAAGATCAGCGCCGCTTTGAATGCCGCGCCAACCACCAGCAACAACTCCACCTGCTCATTTTCAGCATCGGCGACAGCTCCGGTGACCCTGCTCGACGGCACCGGTCTTTATGCAGGCATCAGCGGAACGCTCAACTTCACGATCAACGTTGGCTTCGTCCTTCCCCTCTACAAGAGTGGCAGCAAAAAGGGACAGTGCAATACGAGCAACAACGTCGTCCCGCTGGCCGAGATCGACTTCATAATCGGTACTGGCAAGGTGAGCTTTAGCTAGGAATTGTTCAATCGGTCATTGGACGAGGGCTGCCGCCATGGTGCCGGTAGGTGCGCATGCTTTTACCGCGAGCGTCGGCAGAGTCGAGGGTCGCCGGGCAAGCGGTAGGGGAGTTCCCTGTCGAGGGTGGCCATTGTCCCCATGCAGATTTTTGATGCAGTTTGCGGGTGCTGTGTTACCTTGCGATTAAACCCTTTCAGGTTGTTGTAGGTCCTGCTCGAGGAGCAAGTCGGTTGCCTTGGCTGCGATCTCTCGCATCTTGGCGATGACGTCGCGCATGTGGCGATCGTTCGCGATCCACTTCTTGTAGAGCTCTGCCTCTCGGTCTGATAGCCGACGGTTGACCGTTCTCCCCTCGACCTTCGCGGTCCACTGCCAATAGGGGCCGTGGGGCTGGGGAGGATCCCCATGGCAGCGACAACCTGACTTGCCACAGGTGTTCGGTCGCGACGCGACGCTTCCGGCTACGATGAACCCGATCCCGGAGAGCTCTTGTGCGAGCGATCGGTACTGGCGTTCATACGTGGCGAGTCGCGTCGCCACCCTCTGGTTCATCGCGTCATCTCCTCTGCCCTTAGCATCCCACCTCGATTAGCCGAGAGTAGTAATACTATCGGGCATCATCGAACACCCCGATCCTGGCCTGGTCCGCTTCCGCGACGGGCTGCACGCGTGCCTTTCACCGTGGGGCGACGCGCTCTTCGAGTTGTGCGACGCCATGTGCTGTGCGACCGGGTCCATCGGCTCGGTTCCGGCCCTGTCGATGGAGCCGGTCTTCCGCCGCTCGCACGGCAGCCTCTACAAAGCGCTGGCCTTGGGTTGGATCGACGAGGACGCGCTTCGCTCGCTCGTGCTCGAGCACCGAGAGGGTTCCTGGCCGCTCGTCTTCGCCGTCGACTCGTCGACATTCGACCGACGCGATGCAGCGACCAGCCCCGAGCGCGGGTTCTACTACTCGCCCTCCGAGCAGACCAACGGCCAGCGCGTCATCGCCGGGTGGAGCTACCAGTGGATCTCGCAGCTCGACTGGGCCATGGACAGCTGGACCCAGCCGCTTGACGTCGTCCGGCTCGTCGTCCACGAGGACGAGTCCGCCCGGACCATCGACCAGGTCACCCGCCTCGTGTCTGCATTGCCCATCGATCGCGAGGTGCCACTCTTCGTGTTCGACGCCGGCTACAACTGCATCGCCCTCGGCCACGGGCTGCGCGACGTCCGCTGCGACGTGCTCGTGCGCATCAGCTCGAAGAGGGTCTTTCACTTCGACCCCGCGGTGCCGCCACGAGGCATCGTGGGACGCCCCAGGCGCCACGGGCGCCGTTTCTCACTGTCGGATCGAGAGACCTGGCCCGCGCCCAACGACACCTTGACGGCAGATGACCTTCGCTATGGCACGGTCACGGTCGAGGCCTGGCACGACCTGCACCCGAGGATCAGCGGACGAGTCAAGGGGCGCTGGGGCGAACTCGACAAGATGCCGATCGTGCACGGCTGCGTGCTGCGCGTCGAGGTCGAGCGGCTGCCCAAGCCGTCGGGCCGGACGAAAAAGACGCTCTGGCTGTGGTGGTCGGGTCCCGGCACACCTGACCTCAGCCGCTGCTGGCAGTCCTACCTTCGCCGGTTCGACATCGAGCACACGTTCCGGTTCATGAAAGGGACGCTCGCCTGGACGACGCCTGCCCTGCGCAACCCCGAGCAGGCCGATCGATGGACGTGGCTCGTCTTGGCCGCCTACACGCAGCTCCGACTCGCGCGAGAGCTCGTCGCGGACCTCCGACTGCCATGGGAGCGGAGGCAAGAGCTCTCGCAGCTCACTCCGTCACGAGTTCGCAGAGGGTTTCGCCAGCTGCGTGCAACGATCGGCACGCCCGCGCATGCACCGAAATCGGTCAAGCCGGGCCCCGGCCGACCCAAAGGCACCCGAAGACCGCCAAGAACTCGCTATCCAGTCATCAGACGAGCTGCGTGAACTCGAGATAGCGGTTTAATCGCAAGGTTACAGGGAGCGCTCCCGTCGCCCCGATTGCCGCCCCACTTGGGCACTTACGGGCATACCGATGGAGGGGCCCAACTGGCATTGTTCTGCTAGGGAAAGATTGGATCGGTGCCTTCGCCAAGCGGAAACGTGGATAACACGGAAGGCTCGGACCATCCACAGGATGGTCCGAGCCTAAGGAACCGTGACCGACCCAGTCACCGGAGGTCCGAAGGGTGGCGGCCACTGGATGGACACATGGATCGTGCCTGTCGTTCCGGCGAAGGCCCGGTTCCTGAGAGAACGCTAAGCGTCAGCTCGAAGTCGGGAACCGAGGGGGGAAGGGAGGGAACCGGCAGGTTATAGATGGGTCCATTTGCATTGCCCGCAAGAGTGCCAACACTCGTCGCGATGGTAAACGTCCTTCGATACGGGGAGCGGCGGGACTGGTCACGGTACTTAGGCTCGCACAGTCAGAGTGCCCCCGTTCGTCGGTCGGTGGCTCGCTATTCTCGGCTTGAGCGCAACAGTGCAAACTTCGGCAAGCGCACCAGAACCTTCGCGCTCGGTTGAGAGCACCGAAGCGCCACGGAGGATCCTCTCGGCCACGAACTGACCGCGCTCGTCCTGGAACCATCCCCCACCCTTCACGCCAACCCGACCGGGTCGAAGGGCAGCGACTCGTAGCGCCGCACGAAATGGCCGGGTGCAAACACACCTCGGGCAGCATCCACTGAGAAGTCCGGACAGCGCTGCAACAGTTCCTCGAGAGCGACCCGCCCCTGAAGACGCGCCACGGCCGCGCCCAGGCAATGATGCGGGCCGTAGCCGAACGACACGATGCGCCGGGGTCGGCGCTCCACGTCGAGTGCCTCCGCGTCGGCTCCGAACTCATCTCTGTCGCGGTTGGCTGACGCGTAGAGGAGCATCACCTTGGCCCCGACCGGAATGATCGAGTCGCCGTAGTCGACTTCGCGTGTGGCCGTGCGGGCCAAGCCTTGGACGGGAGTAGTCAGGCGCAAGAGCTCCTCGACGGCTGGCCCGATCCTGGTCGGTTCCTTTTGCAACACCGCGCGCTGTTCTGGCCACGCCGTCAAGAGCTCGGCGCTGCCACCCAGCAGCCCAGTCGTGGTGTCGTTGCCGCCCGTGATCATCGTGAATGCGAAACCCAGGACTTCAAGGATCGATTTCGAGGGCTCGTCCTCGGTTTCGGTGACCAGGTGCGAAATCGCGTCGTCGCCGGGACTCTGACGTAGTCGCTCCACCAGGTCGGTGAAGTACTCGAACAGCTCCCCCACCGCGTCGCCTGCCGAGAGCGTATTCCCCGCTGCGGTCGCCGCCACGATGGCATCGGTCCAACGATCGAAGCGTCCACGATCGGCCTGGGGAACACCGAGAAAATGGGCGACCACCATGCTGGGTAGCGGCTTGAACAGCTCGCCCACGATGTCGCACTCGCCTTCAGACCGCATCCGCTCCATCCGGTCCACGACGAATTCCCTGATTGCCCCCTCGAGTGAGACCACGTGCCGGGGGCTGAAGCCCTTTCCGACGGCACGCCGAAACGCGGTGTGATCCGGCGGATCCATCATCACCATGGGCTGGACCCCGCCAGCCTCCAAGAGATCCATGTCCCCATACGTAAAGGTCAACCCCTGGGCGGAGCTGAAGGTCGTGGCATCACGCGCGGCATCGAACACATGGCCGAAGCGCGACAACACCCAGTAGTCGCCCTCCTCCACGTGGTGCACCGGATCGTGTTCACGCAGCGCGGCGTACATCTGGAATGGATCCCGCCAGGTCGGTCCCGAACACGGCTCGAACACTGCCGATTGTGACACTTGATGGTCCACACGATACTGATAACACATCTGCCTTGGATTGTCCCCCGAGCAGGCGGATCCTGTCCTGGCAAGTGGCTTGATCTTGGTTTTCGTACCGAATGCTCTGATCGGTGAGAAACCCTGGCGGGCAGTTTTTGGGCGTCGCTCGGCTCAGCAGCCTCAAGTGAGGCTCCTCCTGGTCCACTGCCACCCCTACGTCGTCCGAACAGGATCGCCACACCATCCTCATGGCTCAGGCACGGCTTCCTCGCCTACCATCCGAAGCGTTTCCAGGCATTCGAGTGTTTGTTTCCATAGCGGATCTCAGCCGGGCGCAGAGAGCAACCCGGTGGACCGGCGACGTAGCTATCCCCGTTCGGATCTGTTGGCCTGGCCCAGCAGGGGCATCACAGTATCAAAGGCCTCAAGTGACACGGCGCCCATAGGTGTGGCTCGGAGGTTGTTGATGCTGTCCTCGACATACACCTACTGCTCTCGGCCATTATTGCGTCGTCGGTCGTGTCGTCCTCGGACAGCCGGGTTTGTGTGCGTGCCGTGGTCGGTTCGGCTTAGTGGCGAGGTTCAGTTTCCCGACAGGTGGTCGACATGTCCGAAGAGCCGTCGAAGGCCTTCGACCTCTTCTGTCGCTAACGGCTGAGAGTTGATCGAGGAGATGTTGTCCTCGAGGTGGGCGAGGTTGCCGGTGCCGGTGAGGACGACGTGACAGCCGGGCTCGTGGCGGGCGAATCGGTAGGCCGACTCCACCACCGACCCGTTGCGGCCTGGACGAAGAAGGAACCCGAGCGGGTCATCGAGGTCGATGGCACCTTCGGAGATGTGGCCTTCTTCGACGAGCTGACGGGCCACTCGACGCAACTCGTCGGGCTGGCTGAGGGTCCGCCGCACGGCGAACATCACCTCGACGCCGATGTTCTTGTCTTGAGTCAGGGGGAACACCCGGTCTCGCGCGCTCGGGTTGAGCAGGTTGAACCCGACCATCACCACGTCCCAGCAGTCGTCGAGGAGGGCTCGCTGCAGCATGGTGTGCCCGGGGTCGGCACCGAAGCGCTCGGATATGGCCAGGAACCGCAGGGCCCCCTCGGCGCGTAGGCGCTGAAGCTCTGGAACCAGCTCGCCCACGCAGTGCTCGTAGAGACCAACATCGACACCGTGCAGGTGGAAAACGTCGACCCGGTCGGTCCGCAGGCGACGGAGTGAAAGCTGGACGGACTCTCGCAGTGCTCGCGGGGTGAGGGGTCCGCCGTCGCCCTGGGGATGGGCCTTGGTCGATATGACCACCTGGTCGCGCTGCCCCGCGAGCCCTCGCCCCACTATCTCCTCGGTCCCGTAGGCCCGGGCCGTGTCGATGTAGGTGACGCCCAGCTCCAGCGCTCGGTGGACCAGGCGCACGGACTCCTCCTCGGTGGCCCCCGTGGCCTGGCCCAGGCGGCTGTGGCCGCCACAGCCGAGGCCGGCCACGCTCACCTCCAGGCCGGTCCGACCGAGCACGACAGTGTCCATGGCTACGCCTCCACATCGTCTTGGTGCTCAAGCTGTCGCGCCGCCGGGCCCGAATGCCAAAATGCCGCGGCGAGCCTGCCTCGGAGCGACCACCTCTGAAGGGACTCTCAGCTGCCGCCCGATGCCAGGGCCCCGACGGTCGTGATCGGCGCCTACGGCTCGGGCCTGAGGTATCCCCGGATCTTCACCGAGCGACCGCCGCCGCGGTGCTCCGGGTCGCCGGTCTGGTGTCCATGCCACCCGGCATGGATCACCTGGCACGTCGCCACCGCAAAACCAATGGCGCAGGGCGATGTTCCAACGTCAAGGGGTGGTCGGATACTTCGAATTCATCGAGGAATCACGTCGAAGTGATAGGTGACGCCACCTGTTGCGTTAAAGCGAAGGGCGGTAGAGCCGGTCACCGTGGTGAAAGATTGTTGGGATTGTCGGGATTTTCCGAATCGGGCAAATCGAACCGTAACTACCGCGCCTGAATTGGGCACGGGTACCGAAATTATCCCCGTAGTTCCTGGCGGGGCGCTCGCGAGCAGCGCAAGGCGGCCTGTTGCATGGTCCTGCGCCCAGCGCACGGCGATCATTCCCTTCGGTGTGGGAACGTCGCCCTCCACCCAAGAGAGCGAGCCTGGGTGAGGTTGCACAAGCCACGTTCGGTACCCGGCGCTTGAGGGTTGGACCCCTAGGACATAGGCGGACAGGTCGGTAGTGGCTCCGCTAGCCCAGCCGTGGGCCAGACTGGTGAATGAGCCAAATCCCGGAGCGCCCTTAGGTCCGACGAGTTCCCAATCGGCTCCTGTGAAGTCAGGACCCGGAGCGATCATGTGTCCCCAAACCGTCTGCAATATCGACATAGCACGAGCGGTATTGCCGGCCGTAAAACTAGCTTGCACTTCTTGATCGGTGACGTACGGGCTCACCGCGACTCGATATCCAGAATTCGCGCTGAATGGCAACGGCCCGAACTTGTCAGAAGGGAGAGCCTGGTACAAGGCGCGCAAGATTGCCGCGTCGTGTCCTGCCGGAGCAACGCCGTAGAGCACCGCGAGGGAGTTGGCGTCTTGGGCTACGGCAGTAGGGTTGAGGTTCGAAACTACGTAGAGCCCCTTCAGGGGATCAAACAGGTCCTGGTTGATCGCCGATCGAAGGAGCTCACCCTCGTGGCTGAAGCTCACAGATTGGGTGTGCATTCCAAGAGCGTTGGCAAGGACCGATGCGTCCTTCAGCGTCTCGTAATAGATGTCGTTGTAAGCCGTGACTTCACCGGTCTTGGCTCCGTCGTAATAGTCCCAGTCCCTCCCGTTGCTGGCGTCGGTAGCCAAAAGTCCGCGGCTGTCGACCAGTGACTGGTCATAGCCAAGTTCCCGCGCAATCATCGGCCATTCAGATTGTACGAAGGCCAGATCACCCGTGTAGAGGTAGTAAGTGGCGATGTTGTCCACCTCCTCCATGGAGTACGAGGCCGAGTAGGAGTCCGCATCGTCGGGGAAGGTACCGAGGGCTGAGGTGGGTGAAACCTGGCCGGCGGACTCGCCGTCGGCGGCCTGATAGCTGCCAAGCAGACGTAGAGACTCCCGAACGTACGCATCAGCATCGGTGGTGTAGAAGTCGACGGGGGCCGACACACCGAGGTCTCCGCTCCAATCATCTCGGTCCCTCTTCGCCCCGTCCAGAATGATAGGAAGCGGATCGGGAGTCACGAGATCGGGGCCGGTGAAGTCTGCCAGTGCCGTAGAACGGGACAGCTTGTTGGCAAAAAGAGTGGCACCGGCCGGCGTGGTGATGTCCAAGTCCTTGACGTTTGCCTCGTTTCCCGGAAACAGGAATCCGATGGAGCCGGAGCGGTAGACGGGAGCTCCCGCCGGAAGTGAGTCCGTATTGAAGTGCGAGACCTCGTGGCCGTCGATCGACGTCATGATCTCCGTGCTCGAGACGGCGGTCTGGATTCGGTACCACGTTCCCGCGTTGATGGGCCGGGAAAAGGCAACGGTCGAGATGATGGTGGCCGAATTCGGACCACCGAGTGCTATTTCATGCAGCGTGCCTGAAGAACCCGCCGGGTCCCCTGAGCCGTCCAACACGAAGAGGTAGCCCTTCGATGACGACGGTGCACGCACAAGCCAGGCGGCCCCTTGCCCCAGGGACTGGGAGTCGAATGACATCGTGTAGTTTGTCCAGCTCGTGCCGTTTCGGAGCAGACCCACACCACCGCCATTGCCGTTGAGCACTCCGTTAATGATGTTCCAGGGGCCGGGGACAGCATCTGTCGGCAGCTCGTCCAGTTGCATCGTATAGGCACCATCGAACCAGATTCGGTTGAGCTGCCTCGAACTTGAATCGAACCATCCCTTGTAGTCCTTGACTGTGGCGCGCACGGCGGTGAATCGAATGCCGATAGATGAGAGGGTCACGGTACCTGGTGAGATGAGGGAGATCCGTTCGTAACGTTCGCCCCCTTGGATGAGATCAGTGCTGAGCTTTCCGGGAGAACTGACGATCAGGTTGTCTGCTCGTGAGGAGTCCCCTGCATTCGAAAGGCTGGGGGAATTATCGCCCTGGGGTCCTAGATAGTTCAGCCCCTCGCTGTAGGACGAACGCAGCACCGGCGACTTGGATTCCGAGCGCACTACAAAGTACGGGACCCCGCTGACGTCCTTGCCGTAGTCGACGACAATTGTCGGTTTGGGGCCACCGGCGACCATCTCGAGCACAGTGGCGCCACCCTCCCCGGCGTCAGTGAGCGCCTCTGCTCCCGAAACTGAACCGAAGGTGCTCACGATATGCGTGGGATCAACGTCGCTGGTCTTCGGGGCTTCCACGTAGCGCTGCCAGTCTGGGTGTGCCGGCCACTGTGGAGACGGGGAACGAGGCGACGTCGCCCCCGTGGGGACGGAGCCCGACATCACTAGGGAAGTCAAGATCAGGACAAAGAGCCGAATTGATCGCACCACGGTGCGGGTCGAGCTACGAGATCGGGTCATATCATCCTCACCCTCCCGTCGAGCGGATGTCGGCCATTTTGTGACAGAAGCGATTGGAAGCCGGCTCAAAGAGCACCTCGGAGTCGACCATGCCGGTCGAAGCCTCGGACGCCTGCCCGGTGTGGATGCCCATACGGACGCGCAGCTCTTCGCCAGCGCGCCAGTTGCGGCGCGCTGTTCCCGCTGCATCTGGAGCGCCGCACTGACACACGCACTCGCAGACGCGAAGACCACGAAGAAGGGGTCGCCCTGAGTCCTCTTTTCCACGCAGCGAACGTCTGCCGACTGGAACGGATGATCCGGTGATGATCCTCGAGAACCGCTGTGTAGGCTGCACCACCCAGGCGTGTCAGAAGCGCGGTTGAACCCTCGATGTCGGTGAAAAGCAACGTCACTATCCCCGTCGTCATCGGCGTTCTCGCGCCGCCTGCACGGCCTTACCGTACGCCACCAAGGGTTTGGCCACCGGAACGACCTCGGCGAGTGAGTTCCCTACGGCGGCTCGGTGTGAATCGTCGGCACCTCCTGAGCATCTCTCAATTCCTGGCGCCGAACATTTTGGGTACTCTCTCATCGGCGTATTTCTCCCGAAGATTGGGCAGCTGGCTGCCATTGGGTCAGCGGTAAGCTTTTGGTGGTGAGCTGGGACAAGTCCTTCCGGAATCGCTACGAGGAATGCCGTGCGAACGAAGTGGGACTGGAGGAATCGGTCCTGCCTTCTCTTGGTACGGGCGTGAGGTTTGGAGGGTCCTACCGGTTCTGAAGAACCACATCGGCAATGCTCACAGTGATCGCGTCGGCTGCAGTCTCCTGCGGAATGGCAGTCGGGTTGTCGCCGTTGGCGAACACCACGATGGTCGCGTGATGTGAGGGCGAATAGGCGACGTCACAGATGTACCCCTTGACTTCGCCGTTGTGTCCTATTAGTCCACCCAGGCTGAACAGACCGAGTCCATAGCGAACCGGCAGTGAAGGACCGGAGCCCTTTGGCGTTGGCAGTGGGTACAAGTTGCCCAACTTCGACCCGAACTGCAGCCGCTCGGCCTCGAGGGACGGCGAGAGGAGTCTCCCGTTGCCCAAGGCCTGTGCCCAGACCGCCATGTCGCTCACCGTAGACACCATGCCTCCCGCGGCGCCGAGGTTGGACAGGTCGTAGAGCGGGACGGCCTCAGCCGAGGGGTCGCTGACGATGTAGTCGAGAGCGGAAGGACTGGGAAGCTCGCTCGACGTGGAGTAGGTCGTCTGATCGAGGTGCAGGGGAAGAAGGACCTGTGAGGTGATGAGGGTGCCGATGGTTTTCTGGGTGATGTCCCGGGCGATGATCCCGAGGATCACGTAGTTCGTACTCGAGTACCCGGGCGTTCCTGGTGGATCGACCGGACCGTGTGCCACGGCCATTCGAACGACCTCTTCGGGCCTAATCGTCCTATGGGGGTGGGCCGTGAGCTCGTTGAGGAGTTGGGAGCCCGACTGGTATTCGTCGTAGATGCCGCTCGTCATGTTCAGGAGCATGCGAATCGTTATCTGATCGGCGCCTTGTACTTGTGGTACCCATCGGCTGATCGGCGCGGATAGCGCAAGGAGTCCTTTCTGGACGAGTTGGAGGATCACTGTCGCCGTGAACGTCTTGGTCACACTCCCAATTGGGAGATGAGCTTCCAAAGAAAGGGGTTGGCCAGTCTTGAGGTCAGCGTGTCCATATGCTCCCTCCCACACGCCCTCCCCGGGCACCGACACAAAGAGGGCGACACCTGGGATGTGATACCTGTTGCGGGCCTCAGACACAATGCGGTCAAGCCGGGTCCGTGTGGCGGGGGAAAAGGTGTCGATCACTGCGGGGGGCTTACTCGTCGCGGGGCCAGCGTACGCCTGAGGACCGAACGAACTCAGGCAAATACTCATCATCGTCAGAACCAGGATTGTCGTCCCGATTCTCTGCATATTGCGAAATTACCCACAGACACCTGACTTCGCCTTATCGATGAGTTCTACGGCTGGAGTCGCCCAGTTCCAGCGGTTCACAGACACGACTCGTGCCCACGCAGCAGGAGACCCTGATCGGGTCATATCGCCAAATGGTTCATTCCCTGCGAGTGAGCGTCGGGGACAAGGCCAGGCGGGTCTCGGTCGCGGTCGCGCAGCCCTGATCGGCCGGGCTTACCCCGCTCGGCTGGCACTTCGAGGTGAGTCGAGCCGGCGAGACCTTTCTCGACGGGCCCGATACCTGAAGGGCGTCGGATCCGGGTGACCGATGCAATGCAGCACGTAGCCCCGTTCACCCGGCACTGCAACGGTTCCTATCGACCGGACCGGTAAAGCGTCACCTCAACTGGATGAGAGACATTGGCGAGGCCGGAGAGGCCTTGAGTGACCACCTTGGTCATGTATTGACCCGGTGGGAGCGGGGGCGATGCAGTTCCGGTCAACGTCTTGCCTGTCGAGACACACAAGGGTGTGAACGTCGTGGTTGTCTCGAAGCCAGGTTGACTACAGATTCCATAAGTCGTGAGCACGGTCACTGGATATCGGTTTGCGCCCGGCTTGAGCACCACGGAGGGGGGGGCAGGCCACCTCAAAGAAACCTGGTCCGTTGGACGGAATTGTTTTGTTGCCCAGGCCGACACTCAACCACCCATTCGTTGCACACGTCTGCACAGTGATGTTCTTCGACGTGGTGTTGGTAAGGACGGCCGTGCCTTTGATGGGCGTACCGGGTACCACCCGAGTATGACGAAGTTCGATACGAATCGTGATCGGAGTCTTCGCCGCCTGGCCCTTGGCCGAAGTGCTCGCCCCTGCCATTGGCAGCGCGAGGACGCTGGCAATCGGGAGGGCGACCAGCGCCAGAAGTGTCGTGATGGGACGAGGCAGCCTCATCATGAAACTATGACGCACAACACTCACAATTGGTTCGCGTAAGCCATTTCCGCTGCACCTCCCCCTATCAGCCGGGTGCGGGTGAGGGCCTGTGCAAAAATCTGTGGATGAACGAGGATGAGGTGCAAGCCAATCTCCCCCCGTCCCTCACGTTGCATCGCCGTGAGGATGGTTTCTACGACATCTTCGATAGCGATGGGGACCAAGTCGCTCTCTTGGATTGGTGCGTGGAACCAGATCAACGCAAGGACCGCGGTGGGGAAATCGGCTGGCCGTATCCTCTGACGCTCAGTGAGATCGAATCGGTCATCACCTGACGAGCGAATCGCCCCTGCCTCACAACGGGACGGTGGGCACCTCTGCGATTTGCGGCACCGCGTGGCTGAGCCTGGCAAGGTGGTTGCCATGGAGCCGATCGACATTGGTGCTTTCGAATCCCTGGTGGCTGAAGCCCTGGGGACGATTCCCGATGAGCTGCGCTCTGAGATGGAGAACGTGGCGATCATCATCGACGACGAGAGCCCGCCAGGGCCGCTCTATGGCCTTTACGAGGGGATTCCTCTCACCAAGCGGGGCCGCTATGCGGGGGTGAGTCCTGATCGGATCACGCTTTTCCTCGCCACCATCTGTCAATCCGCTGAGACGATTGATGGCTTAGCCCTTCGGGTGCGCGTCACGTTGCTCCATGAAGTCGGACACCACTTCGGGATTGGTGAGGCTCGCCTGCGGGAGCTCGGCTGGTCCTGAGGGTTCCTTGCCGCAAACTGGCCCAGTACGGGGAGTAAGCGTGACTGGCCAAAACGTCGGCATGTTACGAGGGGTCAATATCCGGACTGCTCTTGTCGCGAGCAGTGG
>Ga0182018_10002837_pt1 | contig 16573 bp, 13 predicted proteins | sample 812P2MmetaG_FD_120490 | JGI IMG/M metagenome (GOLD analysis project Ga0182018, IMG submission 120490) | Permafrost microbial communities from Stordalen Mire, Sweden - 812P2M metaG | ecosystem: Environmental > Terrestrial > Soil > Wetlands > Permafrost | place: Sweden: Stordalen | collected... | reverse complement strand
TCGAATCCCATGATGGAAGGGCCTTGGTGCCGATTCCGAAGAGAAGCACGAGCCCGTGAGCGACATCAACTCTGTAGTGGTGGATAGTCTGAAAGTGCTTGACCCCAAACCGCCGATTAGAGAAGCGGACATGCGCGAAAGGCAATGGCAATCGAAGCCGCGCGCGCGGCCCTATGGCCGCGGGCCCGACGCACGGCGCGAGCGGCGGCGTGGCGAACAGCGTGGCGATCTTGGCGACGCCGTTATTCTTTACGGTTGGCATTCGGTCACGGCGGCGCTCGCCAATCCTGCGCGGCGTATCCGCAGGCTTTTGGCAACCGAGAACGCAATACGACGCCTCGCCGAAGAGGGCATCACGCCATCGGTGACGCCGGAATTGGTGCGGCCGGACGCGCTCGTGGCGCGGCTCACGCGGGACGCCGTGCACCAAGGGCTGCTTGCCGAGGCCGATCGCCTGCCCTCGCCCGCCGTCGAGGATTTAGACGCCGGGATTGTGCTCGTGCTCGACCAGATCACGGATCCGCACAATGTCGGCGCCATCCTGCGCACCGCGGCAGCGTTTGCCGTCTCCGCCGTCGTCACCACAGCGCGTCACAGCCCCGAAGCGACGGGCGTGTTGGCAAAGGCGGCTTCCGGCGCGCTCGAGCTGGTGCCTATCGTCATCGTGCAAAATCTTGCGCGTGGGCTCGCGGCATTGAAGGAGCGCGGATTTCTGCTCGTCGGATTGGATTCAAGCGCGGCCGACGATCTGGCCGCGATAAAGCTTCAGGCACCGCTGGCGCTGGTGCTCGGCGCCGAAGGCAAGGGCTTGCGGCAATTGACGGGCGCGACTTGCGACCGTCTCGCGCGGCTAGCGCTTCCCGGTGCGATCAAAAGCCTCAATGTCTCGAACGCCGCGGCGCTTGCGCTTTACATCGCGGCGCGCGCGACCGCCTAAAAAGGAAGGCCCGCAGTGCGCGGGCCTTCACAATTTCCAAACATGCCGTCCGTGGCGTTACGGATAGCGCCGCCAATGCGGCGCAACCCGATAACCGGGCCGCGGTCCGTAGAAACGAGGGCGCATATACATCGGCGCGCGATAGGCGTAGCGCGGACGATAATACGGATGCGCATAATAGCCGGGATATGCCTGTGCGCCGTAGCCCGGCGCACCATAGCCCGGCGCACCATAGCCCGGTGAGCCGTAGCCCGGTGAGGCGTAGCCCGGTGAGCCGTAGCCCGGCACGTAGGGATAGTTCACGGCCGGCGCGTAAGCGGTGTCCGGCGAATAGGTCGAATAAGGCACCGTGATGCCGGGGCCGGTATAATACGGTCCCTGATTGACCACGTAGAGCGCGGGCGCTGCATAGACAACGGAACGTCCGCAGCCGCCGCAACCGCCTCCCCCGCCGCAGCTGCCGCAACCGCCTCCCCAGCCACCCCCGCGGCAATTGCCGCAACCGGAGCCCCAGCCGCCGCAGTCACCGCAGCCGCTCCAGCCGCAGCAAGGCCCGCCGAACGCGGTCACCGGGTTGATGACGGAGAGCGGAGCCGGTGCGACAGGCTGCGCAAAGACGACCGCGGCCGTGGGTGCGCCGCAACCGCCGCAGCCGCCATAAGAGCCATAAGCGACCGGGGCGGAATAACCCCCATTGCAACAGTCGGCAGACGCGATCGACGTCATGCCAATAGTGAAAAAGGTGGCCAAAGCCACAAGGATAGCGCGGTGGATGGACATGATACTCCCTTACTACTCACGTGCCCCGCGAGGAGGCGGATGCGGCATGCCGTTGCCGGCATGCGCGATGATTTCACGGACCTTTGTGGTTCTGACCTGAGTTGTTCGACTTCGGTGAACGGCGCCGCCCGAACTGCGGTGAAATCTCTACCGGCGGCATTTGGTAAGACGGATAATCGGTGACTGGGCCTGACGCGGAGCCGCTCGACCAGCTGCGGTAATAGGTCGGCGCCGGCGGTGGCAGCACGCGATCCGGCGGCGGCACGATCTCTAATCGGCCATAACCAGGCCGTTGCCCGGTTGTCGGATGATAGCCCGGTGCGTTCGATGGATAGGAAACCACAATGGGGCGGTAGACCACCGTCGGCGTCATCATGCCCGGCCGGTCGAGACCGAAGTCGCTTTCGACCACGCCCCACGAGGCGTCGATGCCGTTGATATACACCGGCACGCCCGGCTTGCCGGGAATGACAATCTCCGGCGCGCGCTCCTGGGCGAAAGCAGGCGACGCAGCGACCGCAAGCAACAAAACCGCGTGGGCAACACGCATGAACGACCCGTTCTGGAGCAAATTTCGCCGGTACTTTACGGAAATCGCTGGCCAAATTCGTTTAAAACGGGCCGCGTGAATTGCTGAATTATTCAGTAACATTAATCACCGCCTACCGCACCGGAGCGACCAGCGCGGCGTGCGGGGCAGCCGGCGGCCAGCCTCGGGTCGCCTCGCCTCGCCTCGCCTCGCCTCGCCTCTCACCCTCGACTTTCGGCTTAAGACCTCTGGCGAACAGACAGGTCCGGGGCTGCGCATTAGCGTAACCGTCGAGCGGCTCCGTCGCGGCGTTACTGGCGGTGCGGGGCCGTAACTAAAGACCACAAACAGGGGGACACACGCCCATGACCACAATGGCAGTCAACGTGCCCAGTTCGGGAGGCATGACGAGTGAGCAACGTCTCGTCATTTTCGCATCCTCGCTTGGCACCGTTTTCGAATGGTACGATTTCTATATTTTTGGAACACTCTACGCGATCCTCACCTCGAAGTTCTTGTCCGGCGTGAATCCGTCGATCGCATTCATCTTGCTGCTACTGATTTTCGCAGCCGGATTTGCGGTTCGTCCCTTCGGTGCGCTTATCTTCGGTCGACTTGGCGACCTGACCGGCCGCAAATACACGTTCCTCGTTACTATGACGCTCATGGGTGCAGGAACCTTCTTGATCGGCCTACTGCCGACTTACGCTCAATGGGGTGTTTGGGCACCGCTGGTGCTGATTGCTCTGCGCTTGGTGCAGGGGCTCGCGCTCGGCGGCGAATATGGCGGGGCGGCGATCTATGTCGCCGAGCATGCGCCATCGAACAAACGCGGCTACTACACATCTTGGATTCAGACCACGGCGACGCTGGGCTTGTTCATGGCGCTCCTTCTGATCCTCGGCATCCGGACTTGGATGGGCGAAGCGGCGTTCGGCGACTGGGGTTGGCGCATCCCGTTCCTGCTGTCTGCGATACTGCTCGCGGTCTCGATCTGGATCCGGCTCAAGCTCAGTGAATCGCCGCTGTTCCAGCGCATGGTCGACGAGGGCAAACAATCCAAGCGTCCGCTATCGGAAGCGTTCGGCCAGTGGTCGAACCTGAAGATCGCGATCCTTGCTTTGTTCGGCGCCACGGCCGGCGAAGCCGTCGTGTGGTATGGCGGACAGTTTTACGCCCTATTCTTCCTGACGCAGACCTTAAAGATTCCGCTCGTCACCGCGTGGATCCTGATCGCCGTCGCACTTCTGATCGGTACGCCCGGCTTCATTCTGTTTGGCGCCCTATCCGACAAGATCGGGCGGAAGCCGATCATGCTCGCTGGCTTTGCGCTCGCGGCGGTGACCTACTTCTACATCTTCCAGGGCATCACGCACTTCGCCAATCCCAAATTGGAGACAGCACTCGCCGCAGCGCCGGTGACGGTCACCGCCGATCCGGCCGAATGCTCGTTCCAGTTCAAGGCGACCGGCACCGAGAAGTACACTAGCGGCTGCGATAACATCAAATCCGCGCTCGTCGGTCTGTCGGTGAATTACAACAACGTCACCGCGCCCGCGGGCACCAAGGCCAGCGTGCAGATCGGCGATCAGACGATCGCCGCCGATGCGCCGGACCTTGCCAAGACCATCGCCGCCGCGGTGAAGAGCCACGGCTATCCGGCAAGCGCGGATACGAACGACATCAACTACCCGATGACGGTGCTGTTGCTCGTGATCCTGGTCGTCTACGTGACCATGGTCTACGGGCCGATCGCAGCGTGGCTGGTGGAATTGTTCCCAACCCGCATCCGTTATAGCGGGCTGTCGCTGCCCTATCATATCGGCAACGGCTGGTTCGGCGGCTTCCTGCCGGCGACTGTGTTTGCCATCGTGGCGGCCACAGGCAACATCTATTCGGGCCTGTGGTACCCGATCGTGATAGCGTCGATGAGCTTTGTCGTCGCGCTGATCTTCCTGCCCGAAACGAAAGACAGGGATATCACGCAGATCTGACGCGCCGATAAGACAGCGAGAGCGGGACGGCTGCGAGGCCGTCCCGCTTTTATTTGGATTACCGTATTTCCGGCCGGATCAGCCGGCGCGCAATGAAATTGCGCAATGCCGCGACGACGCCGCACAACAAGGCAAAAGCAAGCGCCGCGCCGAGCAATTCCATTGCGATCGCCGGTATCGCGTGTGGTTCGCTCCACGGCGCGCACAATTTGAAGGCGGCGGCGGCGACCCCGATGGCGGCACCATAGGCCGTTGCGCGTCCGGTGTTCCAAGTCTCCATGGCCGATCCCTATTCCGCGGAGATCCTAGAACATGATGCGGCGGAGTGAAAAGCGGCACGCGAGCGCACGCCCATAGGCTTTGCGCGCGGCTTCCACGGTGGCGAAGCGACAATTTCTCCCCGGCAGGCAGTGGAACAGGCGTAGGCTTCAGTCGTTCTCTCAGACTGGGGGCGTTTCGTGTGCGCCAACGAGCGCTTGGATTATGACAAGACAAACCGCTTTCACGCCTCGACGCCCTCATGGCGCCGCCGAGCCGCGCAAGGACATCGACAAGCTCTGTATCGACACGATCCGCACGCTGGCGATCGACGCGGTGCAGAAGGCGAAGTCCGGCCATGCCGGCACGCCGATGGGGATAGCGCCGGTCGCCTACACGCTGTGGCAGGAAGTCCTTCGCTATGACCCGACCGATCCGACCTGGGCAAACCGCGACCGTTTCGTGCTGTCCGCCGGCCATGCCTGCATGCTGCTTTACGCGCTCATACATCTGGCCGGCGTAAAGCGCCTCGACGGCAGCCACATCACCGAAATACCCGCGATTAGTCTCGATGACATCAAGAATTTTCGTCAGATCGACAGCGTCACGCCCGGCCATCCCGAATACGGTCACACCACCGGCGTCGAGACCACGACCGGACCGCTCGGCCAGGGCTGCGGCAACAGCGTCGGCATGGCGATCGCCTCGCGCTGGCTCGGCGCGCGCTACAACCGGCCGAATTTCACGCTCTTCGATTTCGACGTTTACACGATCTGCAGCGACGGCGATCTCATGGAAGGCGTGGCAAGCGAGGCGGCTTCGCTCGCCGGACATCTCGGCCTTTCCAATCTGTGCTGGATCTACGACAGCAACACGGTGACCATCGAAGGCCACACCGATCTTGCTTTCAGCGAGGACGTCGAGAGCCGCTTCAAAGCCTATCGCTGGAACGTGCTGCGCGTGCGCGACGCCAATGACACCGCCGCGCTGACGCGCGCGCTTGACCTTTTCCGCCAAACGGATGATCGGCCGACTATCATCATCGTCAACAGCATTATCGGCTACGGCGCGCCGCATAAGCAAAATACCGCGGCTGCGCATAGCGATCCGCTCGGCGAGGAGGAAGCGCGGCTCACCAAGCGCTTCTACGGCTGGCCCGAGGACGCGCAATTTCTTGTGCCCGACGGCGTGTACGATTGTTTTCGCGACGGGATCGGACGGCGCGGGCACGCGTTGCGCGACGATTGGATGGATAGGTTCGTCGCCTACAAGAAAGAATATCCCCAGGAAACGCGCGAAATCGTGACCCTGTTCGCCGGTGCGTTGCCGCCGGATTGGGGAGCCGACTTGCCGGATTTTCCGGCGGACCAAAAAGGCATCGCGACACGGGAAGCTTCAGGTCGGATTCTCGATCCTCTCGCTCAAAACATTCCGTGGCTGATCGGCGGCTCGGGCGATCTCGCACCCTCGACGAAGACGACATTCGACAACGCGAGCTCACTGGAAGCGAACGATCCCGGCGGCCGCATCATGCATTTCGGCGTGCGCGAGCATGCCATGGGCGCCATCGTGAACGGCCTCGTTTTGTCGAAGCTGCGGGCGTTCGGCGCCACCTTTCTTACTTTCAGCGACTATATGCGGCCAGCGATCCGCCTCGCCGCCTTGATGAAGATTCCGGTCTTCCACATCTTCACCCACGACTCCATCGGTCTCGGCGAAGACGGGCCGACGCATCAGCCGATAGAGCAACTTGTCGCGCTGCGCGCCATTCCGAACCTGATCGTGCTGCGGCCGGCCGACGCCAACGAAGTCCGCGAGGCCTATAAGGTCATTTTCGGATTGCCGAACGAACCCGCTTGCCTCGTGCTGAGCCGGCAAAAGCTTCCGATATTCGACCGTACCCGCTATGCGCCGGCGGACGGCTTGGTGCGCGGCGCCTATGTGATGGCCGATGCCGAGAACAGCAAACCTGACGTGATCCTCATCGCCAGCGGCAGCGAGGTGCAATTATGCGTCGGCGTGTATGAGACCCTCAAGCGCGAGGGAATCTCCGCCCGCGTCGTCAGCATGCCGAGCTGGGAGCTGTTCGAGCGGCAGGATCAGAGCTATCGCGACGAGGTGCTGCCGCCGGGAATAAAGGCGCGCGTGACGGTCGAAATGGGTAGTGTGATCGCCTGGGACCGCTACGCCGGTCCGACCGGAACGATTATCGGCATGCACAGCTTCGGCGCTTCCGCCCCGATCGCGGATGTACTTGTGAAATTCGGTTTCGTTCCGGATAAGATATTGCAGGCTGCCAAGAACCAGATTGCTCAAACTAAGATTGCAAGGAATAGCCGGCAATGAATCCCTTAAAGTCACTGCAAGATCATGGTCAGGCGGTGTGGCTCGATTTCCTGTCGCGCGGCTTCATCGCCAAAGGCGGCCTGAAAAAACTCGTCGATGACGACGGCCTGCGCGGCGTCACGTCGAACCCGTCGATTTTTGAGCAGGCCATCGGCCATTCCGACGAATACGACGACGCCATCAAGCGCATGCTGCAAGCGCACGATCGAACGGCCGCCGAGATTTTCGAAGAGCTCGCGGTCGAAGATATCCAGAAAGCAACCGACGTGCTGCGCCCTGCCTTCGATGCCACACGCGGCGCCGACGGTTTTGTCAGCATCGAGGTCTCGCCCTATCTTGCGATGGACACCGAAGCCACGATCGCCGAAGCTAAGCGCCTGTGGCGCGCGGTCGATCGCGACAACCTGATGATCAAGGTTCCGGGTACGCCTGAAGGCCTTCCCGCTATCCACGATCTGATTGCCGACGGCATCAACGTCAACATTACGCTGCTATTCGCGCAAGAAGTCTACGAGCAGGTCGTCGAAGCCTATCTGTCGGGGCTCGAAGCGCTCGCCGCCAAGGGCGGCGATGTTTCGCGGATCGCCAGCGTGGCGAGCTTCTTCGTCAGCCGCATCGACACCGCGGTTGATAAATTGCTCGACGAGAAAATCGCGCGCGCTAACGATCCCGACGAGAAGGCCCGGCTGAATGCGCTCAAGGGCAACGTCGCGATCGCCAATGCGAAGCTTGCCTATCAGCGTTATCTACGCCTGTTTGCGAGCCCGCGATGGCAGGCGCTTGCGAAGCACGGCGCCAAGCCGCAACGGCTGCTGTGGGCGTCCACCGGCACCAAGAACAAAGCATATAGCGACGTTCTTTACGTCGAGGAGCTGATCGGAAGAGACACCGTCAACACTATTCCAGTTGCGACGATGAACGCGTTCCGCGAGCACGGCAAGCTGCGCGATAGTTTGACGGAAGATCCCGCCGGCGCGCAGCGCCTCCTAGGCGAGCTCGGCCGCGCCGGCATTTCACTCGACAGCGTGACCGACAAACTGGTCGAGGAGGGTGTGCGGCTCTTTGCCGACGCCGCCGATAAGCTTCTCGCCGCTGTTGCCAAGAAACGTGTCGAAATCCTGGGCCAGCACATCGACAAGCAGAAGCTGGCTCTCGGCCACCAGCTCGAGAAAAAAGCCGATGAAATCGCCGAGGAATGGCGCAAGCGCGGCAATATCCGAAAATTTTGGCAACGCGATAAGTCGCTTTGGACCAATGCCGACGAGGATCGCTGGCTCGGCTGGCTGGATAGCGTCGCCGACGACGAGATCACGGGCTACGCAACCTTCGCGAATGAGATCAAGCGCGAAGGATTTGACGATGCGGTGCTCCTCGGCATGGGCGGCTCCAGCCTCGGCCCCGAAGTGCTGGCGACGACCTTCGGTCACAACAGCGGCTGGCCGCGTTTGCGCATTCTCGATTCGACAGTCCCGGCTCAGATCAAGGCGCTCGAAGCCGATCTCGATCTCGCCAAGACGCTGTTCATCGTATCGAGCAAGTCGGGCAGTACGACAGAGCCTAATGTTCTCAGAGACTACTTTTTCAAGCGGGTCGGCGACATAGTTGGCGCCGATAAAGCTGGACGGCATTTCATCGCCGTGACCGATCCCGGGTCTGCGCTTGAACAACACGCGCGGGAGCAAGGCTTCCGGAACATTTTCCACGGCATTCCCAGTATCGGCGGACGCTACTCCGTGCTGTCGCCGTTCGGCCTCGTGCCGGCGGCCATTGCCGGCATCGATATCGCGAAGCTTATGCGGGCGACGCGCGCGATGATGCGCTCATGCGGACCCGACGTGCCGCCGTCGGAGAATCCCGGCATCGCGTTTGGCATCGCGCTCGGCGCCGCGGCATTGCGCGGCCGCGACAAGATAACGATTGTGACATCGCCCGGGCTTGCCAGCTTCGGCGCCTGGGCCGAGCAATTGTTTGCGGAGTCGACGGGAAAACAGGGCAAGGGCCTCATCCCCGTCGACGGCGAGCCGCTCGGCAGGCCTGACGTTTATGGCGACGATCGCTTTTTCATCGCGCTGACGCTCGAGGGCGACCCCGATACAGGATACAACGCAAAACTTGCCGCGCTCGAAAAGGCCGGCCATCCCGTCGTTCGCATCGAACAGAGCTCAGCCGAGAATATCGGTCAGGAATTTTTTCGTTTCGAGATCGCAACGGCAATTGCCGGAGCGGTGCTGGGGATCAATCCATTCGATCAACCCGACGTCGAAGCAAGCAAGGTCAAGACGCGCGAATTGACCGCAGCCTACGAAAAGACCGGCGCGTTGCCGGCCGAAACGCCGGTTTGCTCGGAGAAATCGATCGCGGTCTACACCGATGCGGCGAATGCCAATGCGCTGCGCAAGGCCGGTGCCGATGGCGGAGTTGAAAGTTGGCTCCGCGCGCACTTTTCCCGCATCGGCTCAGGCGACTACGTCGCGCTCCTCGCCTACCTCGCCCATGACAAGGACAATGCCGCGCGGCTGCAGCCGCCGCGGCTCGCATTGCGCGATCGCCGCCACGTTGCGACCTGCCTCGAATTCGGGCCGCGCTTTCTGCACTCGACCGGCCAGGCCTATAAAGGCGGCCCCGACAGCGGCGTATTTTTGCAGATCACGTCGGACGATGCCGCGGATTTACCTATTCCCGCTCACCGCGCCAGCTTCGGCGTAATCAAAACCGCGCAAGCGCGCGGCGACTTTGACGTTTTGGCAGAGCGTGGCCGGCGCGCGCTGCGCGTGCATCTCAAGGGCGATGTGGATTTAGGCCTCGCCGCGCTCGCGGCGTTGATCGAACGCGCGATAGGGTAACGGAGCAAGTCCCATGCAAATCGGTGTCATCGGTCTGGGGCGCATGGGCGGTAACATCACGCGCCGCCTCATTCAAAACGGCCATGAAGTGGTGGTGTACGATCACGACGCCAAGGCGGTCGCCGCGCTCAGCCGTGACGGTGCGAGCGGCGCTGCGGGCCTGGATAAGCTCGTGCAGCAACTTCGGCCGCCCCGCGCGGTTTGGGTGATGCTGCCGGCCGGCAAAATCACCGACGACGTCATCGTCGAGCTCTCGAAATTGTTGCAATCCGGTGACATCGTCCTCGACGGCGGCAACACATTTTGGAAGGACGACATCCGCCGCGCCAAAATGCTGAAGGAGCGCAGCATCCATCACGTCGACGTCGGCACCAGCGGCGGCATCTGGGGTCTCGAGCGCGGCTATTGCATGATGATCGGCGGCGACAAAAAGATCGTCGATCGCCTCGATCCCATCTTCAAGGCGCTAGCGCCCGGTCCCGGCGATGCACCGCGCACGCCGAAGCGCGATGGCCGCGATCCGCGCGCCGAGCAGGGCTACATCCATGCCGGGCCGAACGGCGCCGGCCATTTCGTCAAGATGGTGCACAACGGCATCGAATACGGATTGATGCAAGCCTTCGCCGAAGGCTTCGACATCTTGAAGAACGCGAACAGCGACGCTCTGCCGGCAGATGTGCGTTTCGATCTTGATCTCACCGATATCGCCGAAGTCTGGCGCCGCGGCAGCGTCATCAGCTCCTGGCTGCTCGATCTGACGGCAAGCGCACTTGCCGCCGATCCGAAACTTGCCGGCTTCGAAGGCGTGGTCGAGGATTCCGGCGAGGGCCGCTGGACGATCATGGCTGCGATCGAGGAGGCGGTGCCCGCCGACGTGCTATCGGCCGCGCTCTACACCCGCTTCCGCTCGCGCCGCGAGCATACGTTTGCGGAGAAGATTCTCTCCGCGATGCGCAAGGGTTTTGGCGCCCATGTTGAACCGAAACAGATCGAGCTAAAAGCGGCACCCAAGGCCAAGGCATCGTGATGGCGAAGACCGGCGCCACCAAGGCACGACCGGCCGACCCGTGTTGCCTTGTGATCTTTGGCGCGACGGGCGACCTGACCCATCGGCTGTTGGTGCCCGCGCTCTATAATCTTGCCGTCGATGCACTACTGCCGGAAGCGTTCGCCTTGATCGGCGTCGCCCGCAGCGCTCTCTCGAGCGACGCATTCCGCGACGATCTCGCCAAAAGCCTGCCGAAATTCGCCACCCGGCAGATCGACCAGAGCGTGGTCAAACGCGTCCTCGCCTGCGTCGCCTATGTCCAGGGCGATCCCGACGACGACGCCACTTACAAGAAAATCGGCCAAGAACTTGCCCGCATCGAGCGCGAGCGCGGTACCAAGGGCAATCGGCTGTTCTATCTGGCGACACCGCCCGCCGGCTTCGCGCCGATCGGCTCTCATCTCGGGCAATCCGGTCTAGCGAAAAAAGAGAATGGCGCCTGGCGGCGCGTCGTTATCGAAAAACCGTTCGGGACCGATCTCGCCTCGGCGCGCGCGCTCAATCAAAAGCTCCTGGGCGTTCTAGGCGAGGATCAGATTTTCCGCATCGACCATTATCTCGGCAAGGAAACGGTGCAGAATATTTTGGTGTTGCGTTTTGCCAACGGATTGTTCGAGCCTATTTGGAATCGCGACCACATCGATCACGTGCAGATCACCGTTGCGGAATCGCTCACAGTCGGACGGCGTGGCAGCTATTACGACGCGATGGGCGCGCTGCGCGACATGGTGCCGAACCATCTGTTCCAGCTTTTGTCGCTCGTCGCCATGGAGCCACCGTCGCGGTTCGCCGCCGATGCAGTGCGCGCGGAAAAGGCGCAATTGCTCGACGCCGTCCAGTTGCAGAACCCTGATGAAGCGCGCCGCAATGCGGTTCGCGCCCAATATGGCGACGGCTACATCGAAAATCGTGCCGTGCAGGCCTATCGCGCCGCCGAAAACGTCAAATCCGACAGCACGACCGAAACCTACGTCGCGCTCAAGGTGATGATCGACAATTGGCGCTGGGCCAACGTACCGTTTTATTTGCGGACTGGAAAAGCACTGCGCGCCAAGCAAACGGAAGTGGCCATCAAGTTCAAGCAAGCGCCGGTCGCCATGTTCCGCGACACGCCGATCGATCGGCTGGCCGAAAATTTCCTGGTGATCGGGATTCAGCCGAATGAATGCATCGGTCTGGAATTCAACGCCAAGATTCCCGGGCCGTCGATCGCCATCGGCGGCGTCGGCATGACATTCAAATACGAGGACTATTTCGAAGCGGCCCCTTCCACCGGTTACGAGACGCTGATCTACGATTGCATGATCGGCGACGCCATCCTTTATCCCCGCGCCGACGGCATCGAGGCGGGTTGGCGCGTGGTGCAGCCGTTTATCGATGCGTGGCGCGCGGCGCCCGCGCAGGATCTCGCCACCTACCGCGCCGGTAGCGAAGGCCCCAAGGAAGCCGACGAGCTTCTGGCCCGAGACGGCCGCCGCTGGCGGCCGATCGCGTGAGTTTTTCATGGATGTGAGAGCGCAGCCGGAAGTCGTCGTAGTGGCCGATGCTGCGGCTCTGGCGCAAACGGCGGCGCGGCGGCTCCTCGACCACGTCGCGGAAAAGGACCGCGCTGCGGTCTGCCTCACTGGCGGATCGGGTCCCGCCGGGCTCTACCGCCTGCTCTCTGAAGAACCCTGGCGCGGCAAAGTGCCTTGGGATCGCGTGCATTGGTTCATCGGCGATGATCGCTTCGTTCCGGAAACCGACCCCTTGAGCAATATGGGCATGGCGCAACAGCTTTTTCTCGACCGCGCCGGCGCGCCACGCGAAAATATTCATTCAATCCCGACCGAAGCAAACTATCCCGAGGGAGCGGCGCGCCTCTACGAAGACGCTCTCAAAGCGTTTTACGGCGCCGATCGGCTCGATCCGGCACGGCCGTTGTTCGATCTTGTGCTGATGGGGCTTGGCGGCGACGGTCATACGGCCTCGCTGTTCCCGCACTCCCCTGCGCTTGACGAGAAAGACCGTTGGGTCCTGGGCATCGCCAAAGCCGGCATGGAGCCTTTCGTGCCGCGCGTGACGCTGACGTTTCCGGCGCTCGCCTCGACGCACGAAATGCTGTTTCTCATCGAGAGCGCCGACAAGCGCGCGATCCTAAGCCGTGTTCTTGGCGGCGAAGATCTTCCGGCCCGTCGCGCTTATTCCGACGAAAAACTGGTGTGGCTTGTCGTGCGCGACGCAGCGCCGGAGAAATAGCATGGATGCCGAAACACCAGTTAATGATACAGCCATCCTCGTGGTGATGGGAGTTTCCGGCTGCGGCAAGAGCACGATCGCCTCGATGCTCGCGCATCGCCTGGGCTGGATTTATGAAGACGGCGATTGGCTACATCCGCAATCCAATATCGAGAAAATGCATCACGGCGAACCGCTCAACGACGAGGATCGCTGGCCATGGCTGCACGCCATCGCCGACTGGATCGACGAGACGCGGCGTCCCGGCAACCACGGCGTCGTCGCCTGCTCGGCGCTCAAGCGCGCCTATCGCAACATTCTGGTCGGCGACCGGCGCGACGTACGCATCGTCTATCTCAAAGGCGACCGCAATCTGATAGCCCGGCGCATTGCCACCCGCGGCGATCATTTTATGCCGCCGGCGCTGCTCGACAGCCAGTTCAAGGCATTGGAGGAGCCCAAGGCGGACGAACGGCCGATCGTCGTTTCCATCGCTCCACATCCCCGCGAAATTGTGGAGACGATAGTGCAAAAACTCGGTATCGAAGAGGGTGCTAAGGTCAATATGACGCGCTGAAGAGACGGGGCACCGACCGATGAATGACCAAACGCTCTCTTCCGCCGAGGCCGCGCTTTCACCGCCTGATAGATCTATAACTCATTTGCTTGTCTTTTTCGGTCTGGTGTATGTCGTCGAGGGGTTGGGTCAGATCGGTGGGCTCGTCTCGCAACCACTCAACTATTATTTGAAAGAAGTACAAGGCTGGACGCCGGTCCAGGTCACCGCCTTTGTCACCGCTTTCAATTTGCCGTGGATTATAAAGCCGGTTTACGGTTTGGTTTCGGATTTCGTGCCGCTGTTCGGCTATCGGCGCAAATCCTATCTGATTCTTGCCAACCTTGCCGCCGTTGCTGGATTTTTTTCGGTGACGCGGCTGACCGCACCAAGCGACCTCGGCATCGCGCTCATGCTTACCGCCTACGCGATGGCAATTTCGAGCACGCTGTGCGGCGGCGTCCTGGTCGAAAGCGGCCAGGAACATCAGAAATGCGGCAAGTTCGTCAATCAGCAATGGCTTTGGTACAACATCGCCGCGATGTCGGCCGCGATCCTCGGCGGCGCACTCGTGCAATATCTCGATCCCACTTCGGCCTTGCATATCGCCGCCGGTATCGTCTCGGTCGCGCCGTTCGCCGTCGTGCTCGGCACCGTGTTTTTCATCCGCGAGAAGAAAGCCACCGTCAATGTCGAGGGCATGAAGCACACGCTCGCCGGCTTGGTTTCGGCATTCAAGCGGCGGCATCTTTGGGTCGTGGCTGTCTTTATCTTTCTCTACTATTTCAGTCCCGGCTTGAGCACACCGCTTTACTATCACATGACCGACGACTTGAAGTTCTCGCAAGGCTATATCGGTATTCTGGGATCGATCGGTGCGGCTGGATGGGTGGCGGGCGCCCTGCTCTATCGCCGGTTCTTCGACGGCCTGACATTGAAGCAGCTTCTTAATCTCAGCATCGCCCTCGGCACGGTAACCTCATTGGGCTTCCTGTTCTTCTGGAACGAAACGGCAGCCGCGATCATCAGCTTCAGCTCCGGGTTTACGGCCATGCTCGCAACAGTAGCGACGCTGACGCTTGCCGCCGAATATTGCCCGAAGCTCGCGGAAGGATTTTCCTTCGCCGTGCTGATGTCGATTATCAATCTTGCGACCTCGGTGGCCGATAATGTCGGCTCGTTCTTGTATACGCACGTATTCGACAAATCGCTGCCGCCGCTCGTGGTGATCTCGGCGGCGTTTACGGCCTTTGCCTTTGTGCTCGTGCCGATGCTGCATCTTGGTGACAAACGTCAAGGTGCGCCGGTGGAGCTGCGAGAACGATTGGAACCGCCGGGCCCCGGCGCGCGTTGATGGTTGCTTCGATAACTTATCGGTGCCAAAAAGTTTCAGGTGCCAGTCATGCGAAAAATCGGCGCTTATTTAGCGCTTGCCGCGCTAACAGCCGTTATTTTTGCTCCGCCGCCGGCAGCGGCCTTCGGTTTACGTATTGGGCCGTTCCATATCGGCATCCCATTCTTTTTCCACCGACGGAATCTCTATATGCACGCCAATCCGGGCGACTTGGCGCGTCCCGAGACGGGCCAAGGCGCTAATTCGGCGTTGCTGTATCCAAGCACCGCCTTGGCGGCGATTTTCCAAAACATCTTCTGGCCGGCCAGTTCGTCGCCGTGGCCGTTCGGCTATCAGGACATTTTCACCACCGCGTTCGCGAAAACGCCTGCCGATCAGAATCCGCGCCTGTGTCAGCCGGCGGATGATTCCAACGCCATTGTCGGGCATCTTCGCACCGAACTCGAGCCGACGCCGGATCAGATGCCGCTTCTGGAAAAGCTCGGCGGCGCGCTCGGCGCGGCCTCCGGCTACCTCGCCAAATCGTGTCCGAATGAGATTCCGGCGCGACCGACTGCGCGCCTGAAGGTCATGGGGTCGCAGGTCGAGGAGCTTGCCATGGCGATCGATATCGTTCGCCAGCCGCTCCAGGATTTTGAGCAATCCTTGAATGACGAACAACGGGCGCGCTTCGCAGTTATGATCTCTCCTCCGGCCATAGCCGAACGCAGCGACCGGTCGGGAAATATCACCCCGGGTTGCGGCGCATCGCCGACAGCGGTCGATTGGTCGGTCGGTCAGATCAGCCAATCCGTTCAGCCAACGGATGCGCAGCGTGACGCAGTGACCGGTCTAAATCAGGCCTTCGGCAAAGCAGCGAGCGATCTCGAGGCGCATTGCCCAACGTCAATGCCGCCGACCGCGCTTTCGCGTTTGGAGACGATCCAGGCTCGCCTCGACGCGACTTGGCGCGCGGAACTGGCCGTTCAGGTGGCGCTGGCGGATTTTGAAACGAAGCTGAGCGACGAGCAAAAAGACCGCTTCGACGCCACGAATTTCGCCGCGCGCTAATCGTTGCTTTGCCGGCTACGCCACGCGATTGTGCGCGTTCCAATTCCGTTCGAGATTGGCGATCAGCGCCGGGCTGAAATGGCAATAAGCCTGCTCGCGCGCGTAAACCGCCATATAGCGGCGAAACGTATCGAGCGGTTCTTGGCTGACGCGAATGGCGCGGCGATTGCCGGCGGCGCTGACGACGCCGGAACTGGTAAAGCCGTCGACCACCTGATCCAGCGCCGTATCCATCGACCCAGGAGGCGCGATCTCATCGCAAATGAGCCGGCCTTCCGGCGTATCGCAATCGAGACGCCGTCCGTAAAGAATCGCCTGACGCGCGATGCGGTCGCCGGTGAAGCGCCACAGACGCAGGTTTGCAGCGCCCGGAATAATCCCTTCCTTGCGCGCCGGCAACGTCATATAGGCATCGCTCGCCGCCAGCACGTAATCCAGCGCCAACAGAAGCTGGCAGCCGCCGCCGATGGCAAAACCTTCGACAACGCCGATCCACGGCTTCTCGGTCGTGCCGCCAAAGACCTCGTCGGGGCTTTTGTCCGGCTGCGCCACGCCGCGGAACAATTTGTTGACGAGCCCCATATCGCGCTTGATGTACCAGACGTAAGAAATCTTGCCGTGATAGAGATGCGTGAGATTGATGCCCGCCGAGAACAAGCGC
>Ga0182018_10002836_pt1 | contig 16574 bp, 10 predicted proteins | sample 812P2MmetaG_FD_120490 | JGI IMG/M metagenome (GOLD analysis project Ga0182018, IMG submission 120490) | Permafrost microbial communities from Stordalen Mire, Sweden - 812P2M metaG | ecosystem: Environmental > Terrestrial > Soil > Wetlands > Permafrost | place: Sweden: Stordalen | collected... | reverse complement strand
CAGCGGTTTTCGTGGTGGATGACCTCCATGTTGCATCGTTCGGATGAAGGCGAGTTTTCCGAACGAGTCCATTTGGCCGAACTCGACTACGTCACCAGCTCGCGCGCCGCGTCCACGTCATTGGCAGAAAACTATGTGGGTTTGCCGTTCGATCCGGTCTAAACAACGCTGCGAGGATCAAAACTGCAATTGCAGGGAGAAACGAAACGGAGGAAAACATGCCGAAGACCGAAGCAGAAACCAGTCTAGATGCGGTAGTCCGCGAGTATGGCCGGCCCGATTGCCACATTGGCGGTGGTGAAGATGAGTCTCCTTACGTGCCGTTCATCGAAAACGTGTTCATACGGCACGTATCGTTTGACGTGCGTAGCAATTCGTACGCGAACATCCTGTGGGTGAAGAAAGGCGGAGTGCTCGGCCGCCATCGCCATCGCGGGCCGGTGTGGGCTTGCACGCTCGAAGGAAGCTGGCGATATCTCGAGTACGATTGGGTCGCGCGGCCCGGCAGCTACGTGCACGAGAGCCCCGGCGTCATCCATACGCTCGTCTCGGACGATCCGAACGGCATGAAGACATTTTTCTGGCTTAACGGCTCGCTTGAATTCTACGATGACAACGACACTCTATTGCAAACACTCGACGTCTTCTGGTTTATAGACCACTATCTCAGCTATTGCCGCGAGCACGGGCTCAAGATCAATCAAAAGATGTTCGTCTAGCGGCTGCGCACTTCACGGAGGGCGGCATGCGTACCTGGATCAGATGCGCGATGTTGATTTGTGCCTGGATTGCGATTAGCGGCGGCACCGCCTTTGCGCAGGGTTGGCAGCACATTGGAAACGCGAATCGCGTCGAGAAGCTGCCCGATGGCGTTGAGCTTTCGTCTGGGCAGGCTCGCGTGAGGGTCACCGTATTTCGCGAAGGCATCGTGCGCGTCCGCGTGGCGCCGCAGGGAACCTTTCCAAAGGATTTCTCCTGGGCTGTAATTGAATCGCCTGAACCGCCAGCCGTAAAAATCGAAGAATCGAAGCAGGATGTGAGAATCGTCACCAGCCGGGTCGTTGTACTGATCCAGAAGTCGCCGATTCTGATCAGTTTCCTCGATTCGTCCGGCAATGCCGTGCTCGCCGATGAACCTCCACTGCCAATGGCCTGGGATGGTTCGCGCATTCATGCGTGGAAACGAATGCCCGCCGACGAAAGATATTACGGGCTGGGAGATAAAGCCGGTCCGATGAATCGCCGCAATCGCTCGTTCACGATGTGGAATACCGACGCCTACGGCTGGCAGGAGTCCACCGACCCGCTCTACAAGACATTTCCCTTCTGGATCGGATTGCGCAACGGCATCGCTTACGGAGTCTTCTTCGACAACACGTACCGGAGCAGCTTCGACTTTGGAAAAGAGTCGAACGATTACTATTCGTTTGGCGCGGAAGGCGGCGAAATGAACTATTACTTTTTCGCCGGGCCAGAGCCAAAAACCGTGCTCAGCGAATATACAGCGATGATCGGCCGGACACCGCTGCCGCCTCTGTGGTCATTAGGCTACCAGCAGAGCCGCTACAGCTATTATCCCGAGATTCGCGTCGTCAACATCGCCCTCTCGCTGCGCGAAAAACAGATTCCGGCGGACGCAATCTATCTCGACATCGATTATCAGAATGGCAATCGTCCATTCACGATTGACCGGGAAGGCTTCCCGACGTTCGAGCAGATGATCAAGAATTTGCGGACCGAAGGCTTTCACACCATCCTCATCACCGATCTCCACATCAAGAAGGAGGCCGGATACGCGCCATACGATTCCGGCATGAAAGCAGACGTGTTCGTCAAGAATCCGGACGGCACGCCATTCGTCGGCGCTGTTTGGCCGGGCGACAGCGTCTTCCCGGATTTCACATTGACGCGCGCGCGCGATTGGTGGGGTGGCCTTTACAAGCAATTTGTCGATATGGGCGTCGCTGGCTTCTGGAACGATATGAACGAACCCTCCGTTTTCCTTCGCGCTGACAAGACGATGCCTCTCGACGAGGTTCATCGCTTCGACGATGGAACGACACTCGATCATCGCGCGATCCATAATGTGGTCGGCCTCGAGAATGCGCGGGCGACATACGACGGCGTGCGGAAGTTGCAGCCCGACGAGCGGCCATTTGTGCTGACGCGCGCCGGATATCCGGGCTCGCAACGCTATGCCGCGTCGTGGACCGGCGATAACAGCAGCACTTGGAATCACCTGAAGATGAGCGTGCCAATGTTGATGAGCCTTGGCATCTCGGGCTACCCGCTCGTCGGCGACGACATCGGCGGTTATGCAGGCTCGCCTCCCGCCGATCTTTTGACGCGATGGTTCGAAGTCGGAGCGCTCAATCCGATTTACAGGGACCACACCGCCAAGGGCACGGCGGACCAGGAGCCGTGGGTTAACGGTCCGGAGCACGAGACCATCCGAAAACGATACATCGAGCTGCGGTACCGCTTGCTGCCGTACATTTACACGGCGACCGAGGAAATGTCGCGCACCGGATTGCCGTTGATGCGCCCCATATTTCTCGAGTATCCCCAAGCGATAGATCTCTACGATGAGAATGACGAGTATCTTTTCGGGCGGGATCTGCTCGTCTCACCGGTTCTCACCGAGATGATTGACGAGCATGAAGTGCATTTGCCGCCGGGCGAATGGTACGACTATTGGGACGGCTCGAAACACGGCGCAGTCGAAAAGATCAAGAGCCACCTTGAGCTCGACCAAATGCCGCTCTACGTCCGCGCCGGGGCAATCCTTCCCGAGGAGCCACTCGTACAAAGCACGATGGAGACACCGAATGGTCCGCTGGAATTGCGCGTGTATCCTAGCTCGGACAGGGGCGCGGATTGCAGCGGTTCGCTATACCTGGATGATGGCCACACAAACGCTTATCAGAAAGACGGATTTGTTCGGATCGGTTATTCCTGCCAAGTCTCAGAGAATTCCGTGACAGTTTCGAGTACGGCTTGGCAGGGAAGCTACCAACCGTGGTGGACGAACATCAAACTGGAAGTTTTCGGGGCCGCGCACGAGCCAAAGGAAGTGCGCGAAGGAGATCACGTTGCGAACGGCTGGAAATTCAACGGCGTAAATCATTCTGTCACGTTCACGTTGCCTGATTCTCACGCTGGCTGGACAGTCAGCGTCACCTACTAGCCGTTCATATTTTGTCAAATCGTTCTGGGAGACGATGAATGGTCAAAGGCCTGGTGATTGGGTTTATTTTGGGGGTTCTTGCCCTCGTTGCTTGCGTGTATCTTTACTTCGCCACCGGAAGAGCACCGGTTGCTATGACGGATCCGGAAATGCCTTTCGAAAAAATGCTCGCTCGTAAAGCATTGCACGCGCGGATTGACAGCGAAAAACCGCAAGACTCGCCCGTGCCTGCCGACGAGGCAAATTTCCTCGCGGCCGCAGAGGTTTATCGTCAGAATTGCGCTGTTTGCCACGGATTACCGAACCAGCCTCAGACCACAATCGCGCAAGGATTGCGTCCAAAGCCGCCGCAGCTATTTCACGGAACGGGTGTGACGGACGACCCGGCGTGGGAAACCTACTGGAAAGCGGCCAACGGAATTCGGATGACGGGTATGCCGGGCTTCAAAGGACAACTCAGCGACACCCAACTCTGGCAAGTAAGCCAATTGCTGGCGACCGCCGACAAGATTCCCAATTCCGTGAAGACAGCCCTCGCCCCTGACGCGCCTCCCGCGAAATAACTACTCAAGCCGCGCGTCACTGCTCCTTGAAGGTCGACTCGCGCAAGAGGACTACGTCGGAGACCACGTGAAAGCGGGCGACGGCGAGCAACTTGCCGTCGGGCGGGAATTGAAACGTGCGAATTCGATCCGACATGAAGTTCGTCAACCGATGACCAGGCGAGCCGTCGAGCGGCTGAACCCAAACGTTGCCGATACCGTACGCGGCAATCGCGCTCGGGCGCGGGACTCTATGCGGGTTTGGGCGTCGCGTTGGATTCGGAATGTGGTTCTTCGTCCTTGTGTCCAAATCGGACGAAAACCGGGAGGAGAAGCAGAATCGCGAGCGGCGAGGTCACCATGCCGCCGACGACCACGCGTGCGAGCGGTTGCTGGGCCTGAGCGCCGATGCCGCTCGATAGCGCGGCCGGCAAGAGCCCGAGCCCCGCTGCGGTGCAAGCCATCATTACGGCACGCATTTCTGCCAGTGCGCCTCTCTCAATGCCACCCACGACGTGCGAGCGCTTCATTCCTTCGCGAATTCCGGATAAGAACACCACTCCGCCGAGCGTGGCGACGCCGATGATCGAAGCGAATCCGACTGCGGCGGAGATACTGAATGGCGTGCCGGTCACAGCGAGCGCAAGAACACCGCCGATGGCGCAGAATGGAAGCGTGGCGAGAATCAATAGCGCGTCACGCAGGGATTGGAACGTCATGAACAACAGCGCGAGAATAATCAGGAGGCTGATCGGCAGGACAACCTCCAGCCGCTTCTGTTCTTTCTGCAAGGCATCGTATTCTCCCGCCCACTCATAATGGTAACCCTCGGGCAATTGAACTTTGCCCGCAAGCGTGTTCTCAACTTCATTCATCGTGCTCGCGAGGTCGCGCCCGCGGACGCTGAATTTCACGGGAATATAACGCCGCCCATTTTCGCGATAGATCATAAAAGCGCCCGATTGCAAATCCACATGGGCCACCTGGCCCAGCGGAACGCTGCTGCCGTCGGGCGTGGGAAGCAGGATGCCGCGAATGGCTTCCGGACTTTGCCGATATTCAGGTTTATAACGGATGACAAAATCGAAACGGCGATCGCCTTCAAGAATTTGCGTCGCCGCCTGCCCTCCCACGGCAGCTTGGACGGCCGAATTTATATCCGAGGCCATCAGGCCGTAGCGCGCGCTCGCCGTGCGATCGATCGAAACGATTAATTGCGGCTGGCCCGTTTCGGGGAAAACACCAAGATCCGTGACGCCCTTCACCCCAGCCATCTTGTCGCGAATTTCTCCCGCCTTCGCGACGAGGACGTCTATGTCGTCGCCGAAAAGCTTCAGCGAATTTTCGCCTTTGACGCCGGACATAGCTTCTTCGACGTTGTCCTGAATATTCTGCGAGAAATTGAAATCAATGCCCGGAAACTTCGTAAGGCGCTCGTTCATCTGTCGGATCAGTTCGGGCTTCGTAAGTTTGCCCCAGCGATCGGCGGGTTTAAGTTGGACAAAAAACTCGATGTTGTTGAACGTGGTGATGTCGGTGCCGTCGTCCGGCCGGCCAAGCTGGGACACCACCTGCGTCACGACCGGAAAATCCCGCAAGATCGTACGAATGTCGTTGGAAAGGCGAGTGGCCGATTCAAGCGAAACATCCTGCGGCAGGACGGCGCGCACCCAGAGATTGCCTTCCTCGAGCTGCGGCATGAATTCTCCGCCCAAGAAAAACATGACCCCAAGAGTTGCCGCAAGTACCACGATGGCCGCGGCAAGGACGCCTTTGCGACGGGCGATCACTCGCGGCAATAATTTCGCATAGCGCATCCGCATCCACGCGACGATGAACGTCATCTTTTCTTTCGGATGATGATGCTCGCCGGGGATTTCCGCGACTGGCGCCTCTGCATTTTTGGCTCCAAACGACGCGAGCGTCGGCGCGATCAGCAGTGAGAACAAAAGTGCTCCGAGGAGTGCATAGCCGTATGTTGCCGACATGGGCGCGAAAATCTTGCCGGGGACGCCACGCATGGTGAAGAGCGGAATCAGTGCGACGATGATGACCATTACCGAAAACAGCACGGGTGTGGCCGCAGCCGCCGTCGCGTCCGCGATCACGTCGAAAATTTGCTCTCCCGGACGAACAGTCTGCAAACGGCGATGGATCCGCTCGAGCACGATGATCGCAGCGTCCACGAGAATGCCGAAGTCTATTGCGCCGATGGAGATAAGATTTGCCGAGACTCCGGTGGACACCATTAGCGCAAAGGCAAAAAGCAGCGAGCACGGAATGGCAAGCGCGGTGATAAGCGACAATCGGATATTGCCGAGGAACAAAAGCAAGACTGTCGTCACAAGGATAAGACCCATCAACACAACGTGCCGCACGGTGCCCGTTGTTACGTTGATCAAGTCCGTGCGGTCGTAGATCGGAACAATATGAATCCCGTGCGGCAACAAGCCATTGTTGAGCTGGTTCACCTTCACGCGCAGGGCCGCGAGCGCCGGAAGCGACTTCTCGCCGCGCTGCAACAGGACGATTCCTTCGACAACATCGTTCTGGGCGTCAGCTCCGACCAGTCCCAAGCGCGGCTGATAGCCTTCGTGAACGTCGCCAACGTCGCCGAGAAAGACGGGCACGCCATTGCGTGATGCCAGCACGATATTGCGCATGTCCTCAAGATTGCGAAGTAATCCGAGGCCGCGGACATTGACGCTCTGGCTGCCGTACGTCAGATAATTCCCGCCTGCGTTTGCGTTGCTGGCCGTTACCGCGTTTACCACCTGCGGCAGAGGCACGCCATATTGCAGCAGCTTTCGCGGATCGATTTCTGCCTGATATTGCTTCGTCGTGCCGCCGAAGGTTGTGATATCGATGATTCCCGGCACCTGCTTGAGCTCGCGGGTGACGAACCAATCTTGCGTCGCCTTCAGTTCGTTCAGCGAATACCCGTTGCCTTCGAGTTTGTAACGGTAGATTTCACCGATCGGTGACCACGGCGAGAGCTGCGGCGTGAGATTTTGCGGCAGCGTCACGAGTTGCAGGCGATTCAAGACTTCCTGGCGATCCCAAAGATATTCGCTGTCGTAATCGAAATAGAGTTTTACGTCGCTGAGGCCGAATACGCTGATCGAACGGATGTACTGGATGTGTGGAATGCCGAAGAGCGTCGTCTCTTCGGGCACCGTGATCTGCCGTTCCATCTCCTCCGCCGACCACGCCGGATTTTGCGTGATCACTTCAACGAGTGGCGGCGATGGATCGGGATAGGCTTCAATATTGAGGCCGTGAAAAATGTAAAGCCCGCCAGCCAGCCAGGCCACGAGCGCCAAAACGACCAGAGGGCGGAATTGCAAAAGGTAGCGGGTCAAGGCTCGCATGGTTATTCGTTAGCTCGCCCGCACCAGAAGCGCTCCTTCGGCCACCACGGTCTCTCCGGCCTGTAAGCCCTGCGTGATCTCGACGTCAGAACCGACTGCGCGTCCGGGCGTGACCGCACGTTTTTCAAAATGGCCCGGGGATTTTTGAACGAATACAAAGACGCCGCCTGATTCTCGAAGCAGCGCGCTCGTAGGAACCTGGATTCCGTTCAAGGTCGCGCGCAGAACCCGGATCGAAGCGAACATTTCCGGCTTGAGCCTTTCACCGGGGTTAGGCAGAACGACGCGCAGCCTCAGAGCGTGCGTGACTGGGTCGATCGCGTCACCCACATTGCCGACGCGGCCTTCCAATGTTTGTCCCGGATAAGCGCTGACGGCAATCTCCGCGCGATCACCGGCCTTCACGCCGACGATGTCTTTCTCGTAGACGTCCCCCAGAACCCAAACGGTGGACAGATCAGCGAGCGTATACAAGGGCGCCGGCGCATCGAGGGATTTCGAAAATTCTCCTGGAGCGGCGCCGATATCGAGCACGACCGCGTCGCGCGGAGCGGTCACGGCCAAGCGATCCATCGCGCCTTCCGGCGATGCGCCGAGATCTTTGAGTTGGGTTTGGGCGCGGTCGAGTTCGGATTTTGCGGTGTTGTCGTCCGCGACCGCCTGTTGATAATCCTTCTCGGCGATAGCTTTGTGCTGATAGAGGTCGGCAGCGCGTTCGAGGGCTCGGGTTTTGAGTTCCGCGTCCGTCCGCGCTTTCTGATAGTCCGATCGCGCCGCAGCGACGTCGCTGCTATCGAGAACCGCGATCACCTGGCCACGATGCACGTGATCGCCTGGCCGCACCTCGACCGATGTGACTCGTCCGCCGAGCGGCGGATAAACCCGGATGACTTTTGTCGGGTCGGGTTCGACACGGCCAGGAATCTCGAGGTAGTCCGGAACAGATTTCCGCGCGAGCACGATCGTTTGGACGCCGGATGAATTCGCCGGAATCGAGATTTCGGACGGCGCGCTGCTAGAATCGGCAGCAGGCGCAGGAGTCTGCTGCTGCGCCTGGCTACCGCAAGCGATCATTCCCGCCGCCATTATTAGCGAGATTAAGAAGCGCTTCATCACTGTGCTTTCCTCGTCGCGAGGGCGGCAACAACTGAGTATCGATTGATTCTTCATTTCTCCATTTCTGAAGCACACTTCGCGCTCATATATAGATGCAGCGGCGGCAAGAGTGACTTAGCCATGTACTATTACTCTACACTGAGAAGATAGTTCCCTGAAAAAGAGATGTACCACCGTGGGAAAAGACTGAGAACGAAAGAGAAATCGCGTGCGAGCTGTTCACAAAAAATGAACTGTGGAGTTTTATCGGTGCTAGCGGCCGGGCAGCAATCTATGTGCCCGTTTCAAAGTCGAGCTCGACGTCCGGAAGTCTGTCACCCTTTCGCGCAAACCATACGTAGAGAGTGGGCAAGATGAAGATGCTCATCGCCAAATTGACCATCAGACCTCCCACGATGACGATCGCGAAGGGGCGTTGTGAATCGGAGCCGATGGCGTGTGACAGAGCCGCTGGCAATAAACCCAGCGTTGCCACAAGCATCGTCATCATGATCGGACGGAGCCTCAGCACGGCCCCTTCAATCGCGGAATCCTCGATCGAGTGCCCTCGGGCGCGGAGCTGGTTGATGTATTCGAGCATGATGACGCCGGTTTGAACCGAGACGCCGAAAAGCGCCAAGAAGCCAACGCCGGACGAAACACTGAAATGGGTACCGGTAAACAGCAGTGCCAAGAGTCCGCCGAAGCTACCCATCACGACCGTGGCGAGAATGAGAGCGGCCCACTTTGGGGAGCGAAACATCATGTACAAGATCAGGTAGATCACCATGATCGTCAGCGGGACGATCACTAACAACCGCGCTTCGGCGCGTTTCTCACTTTCGTATTCGCCTTCCCAATCAATGTGGTATCCGCGGGGCAATTGAACCTGGGCGTTTACTTTCTTGATCGCTTCCTCAACGGCGCTGCCGAGATCGCGGCCGCGCACGCTGTACTTGATAGCGACATACCGCTCGTTTCCTTCACGATAGATTTCCGAGGCGCCGTCCTGTTCTTTGATCTTGCAAAGCTGTGCAAGCGAGACCCGTTCGCCGGATGGCGACAGCAGACGAATATTCTCGATAGCTTGCTCCGTTGTGCGGTACTGCGGGAGATAGCGCAGCACGAGGTCGTACCGCGCCTCGCCTTGTAATACTTGAGTCAGAGCGGTACCGCCGGCAGCGGTTTGGATGGCGTCCTGAATGTCCGATACGTTGATCTGATAGCGTGCGGCTTGCTCGCGGTCCACCTCGAAATTAATATTTGGCTGGCCGAGCGCACGAAAGACGCCGAGATCCTCGATTCCCTTGACCTGGCGCATCACGTTCACTATCTGATCGGCCTTTTCCTCGAGCACTTTCAAATCATCGCCATAAACCTTCGTTGCGAGCTCGCCCTTCACCCCGCTTACCGCTTCTTCCATGTTGTCTTCGATGGGCTGAGAAAAACCCCAAGTCACGCCGGGGATTTTCTCCAATTCCCGATTCATAGAGGCAATCAGCTCATCCTTGTTCTCGTGGAACACGGGCCGCCACTCTTCCTTGGGCTTCAGATCCACGAAGAATTCGGTATTGAAGAAGCCTGTCGTATCCGTTCCATCATCAGGACGTCCTACCTGACTCCAGCACTGAGGCACTTCGGGAAACGAACAAAGCAGAATTCGGGCCTGGTTCATCACGCGGATACCTTCGGTTGGTCCGGTGCTAGGCGCAAGCGTACCGCGCACCCACAGCGCGCCTTCATCCAAGTGAGGCAGGAATTCAGAACCGATCACACCGCCGAAGGTGAGATAGATGGCGATGAGCAAACCGGCCGCCGCCACGCCAATCGTAACCAGACGATGCTCGATCGCCCATCTCGCAGCACTACGATATCTCGTTTTCAAGAACTCCATCACCGGATTGCGCCATTCGCGCACGCCCTTCCCGAAGAAGAAGCTGGCTAAAACCGGCGCGATGACAATGGAGAATATGATGGCGCCGAGGAGTGCAAACGTGACGGTCCATGCCATGGGCTTGAATAGACGTCCCTCCACACGCTGCAAAGTGAAAATGGGCAAATATGCGGTGATGATGATTGCGATGGCATAAAATACGGGACGCTGGACTTCATGCGCGGCCTCGGCAATGACCTGGATCGGTTTCCTTGAATTATCCCCCTCCTGACGCTGGCTCATATGGCGGACAATGTTCTCGACCATTACTACGGCACCATCCACAACCATTCCGAAATCCAACGCGCCAAGCGACAGCAAGTTTGCAGGAATGCCCTTTAGGCTCAGACATGTGGCGGCGAACAACAGCGAAAAAGGGATAGTAAGCGCTACAATGATCGCTCCCCGAATATTCCCGAGGAATAGAAACAGAATGATGGCGACGAGGATAATTCCTTCCGTCAGATTTCGCAGAACAGTGTGGGTTGTGAAGTGCACCAAGTCGCTGCGATCGATGAATGGAACCACCTTTACGCCGGCGGGCAGGATTCGCTCGTTCAGTTCTTTGACTTTCACGTGAATCCCACGAAGCGCGACGTCTGCATTTGCGCCTTTACGCAGGAGCACGATTCCTGAAACCACATCGCCGTCATCGATGATTTTGCCGTCTTCGCGATGGATTGCTTTCGCAGTCTGCCCGAGCCGGATTTTCGGACCTTGCGCGACCTGCGCAATATCCTTTACGCGAATCGGAGTTCCGTTCTTGGTGACGATGACTGTGTTTTCGATATCTTGAACGTTCTTTACGAGGCCCACTTCCCGGATGTTCAGTTGTTGGAGGCCGGACTCGATAAAGCTGCCGCCCGCATTGGCATTGTTGTTCGTGAGTTGCTGCTCCATCTGGGCGAGACTGAGACCGTAGGAAATCAGTTTATCGGGGTCGACGCGAACCTGATATTCGCGGGTGGGACCTCCAAAGCTGGATACGTCAACCACATCAGGGACAGCTTTGAAGTTCTTTTCGACCACCCAGTCTTCAATCGACTTCAACTCCATCGGGTCGTATTGAGGGTTCGTACTGTGCAAAGTATAAAAATAGATTTGGCCTACCGGGCTCCAGTCCGTACCCATTTGAGGATTGATCCCAGGGGGCAAGGTAACCTGCGAAAGTCTTTCAAGTACCCTCTCGCGGTCCCAAGCATTCTCTTCCTCATCATCGAATATCAGCTTCAGATCGGAGAGCCCGAACAGCGAAAACGATCGCAGATGGGTTACGTGCGGGATTCCGCTCATCTGAATTTCGAGCGGAATGGTGACTTGCTGCTCGATTTGTTCCGCGGAGATCCCCGGCCACTGCGTGATGATCTCGACATAGTTGTCTGCCACGTCGGGATAGGCTTCTACGGGAAGCTGATGAAATGACACCGCGCCCCAGCCGAATAGAAAAAGAGCGGCTGCGAGGACGAGGAGACGATTCTCCAAAGCAAAATCGACAACCTTGCGGATCATCTACTGTTCCACTGAATTTTCGAATACCAGAGCGTTCAGAATTACTTTTGTTCCGGGGGTTAGGCCCGACGCCACCTCCTGCATGTTGGCAGGAAGCGTATTTCCAGTGACGATTTCGACCCTCCGAAATTTGTTATCTCCTGCAGGAACGAAGACCCAGTCGCGATCACGTAAATGCAAGATTGCAGTACTGGGAATCGTGGTGTGAACTTCCTGCTTCTGTCCGTGAAAAGTAGCGGTCGCAAACATACCAGGGCGGATGAATCCGGGATTGGCGACTTCAATTCGGACTTTCGATGTGCGAGTAGTTGGATCAAGAACGGCGCCGATGTTGCTAATCGTGCCCTTCAGAACCTTGTCAGGATATGCGTTCAATTTGATATCGGCGGTCTCGCCCAGGCGCACGTTTGGCAAAGCATTTTCGTACACATCGCAAACGATCCAAACGGAAGACAGATCGGAGATTGTGAACGGGTTCGCGGCGGACAAGCTCTGTACGCCCGCCGCGTTGGTCACTTGCTGGTCGGTAATCACCCCCGAAATGGGCGCGTAAATATCGACGATTCCGGTGGGATGATCGGGATCGTTACCGAGAAGTCGAAGATGTTCTGCGGTGGTTTCGACGGCGACCTTCGCGTCGTCTTCGGCGTCTTGAGCGATTTCAAGTTCCGACTCCGGGATGGCGCCGTGCGAGTAAAGATCCTTCGCGCGGGTAAGTTGCTTTCGCGCGAGAAGTTCGTCGGCAACGGCTTTGCGGTAATCGGAGTAACCGCCGGAAACGTCGTCACTTCGGACGCGCAACAAGAGTTGACCCTTGTGCACCGTGTCTCCTAGCCGCGCGCGAATGTCGACAACGCGGCCGGAGGCCAGCGAAATCACGGGCACCGTCCGTGCAACATCCGGGCTTACCGTACCTGTGGCTGACAATTGCGAAGCGGCATTGTGCCCGACCGCGGCAAATAGGGGGAATTGCTCAGGACGGTCAACCTGAAACACGTTCGAATCTTGCTGGTTTTCGACCTGAGCGGGCGGCGGCGCCTCGGCTGCCTGGTCGCTCTTGGATAAGCCACATCCTGCCAGACACAAGGATAGTGCGCTTGAGAAAAGTGCACGAGCGATTGCCGGAAAAATGCTAGATCCGGCAGGCGCGTGAAAGAAACACGCTTGCGTCATAAATCCTCACTTGCGACCTACGAATGAAATTCGATTTTCTAGAACGCGATTAGATAAATTGACGGACGCTAGAGGGAAAGAACGGGGGGACCGCGAAAATCGAGGAATCCCAGCAGAACGGGGCGAACGATCGTGACGTTGGTGACTAGAACGTTGCCTTGTAACGCTAAGGGAGGGACAGAAGCATGAGCTGAAACTATGGCACTGAGTACGGCTTGCGCGTGGATCGGGCGATGTTGCTGGATGGAGATTTTGGAAGATCTCGCACTGACAAGGGCTGCATCTTCCACCAGCGCGGCAATTTCATAGAGGTCATCAGTCAGCGAGATGGCGTAGAACATTAAGACCAGGACGCACATCAAACCGACCGCACTGTAAAGGATTTGCTTGCAACGACTGCGCGCAAAGATGTCCCGGCGCCAATACACGACCCACAACGTCGTGCTGGTCAGCGCCAACAGCAGCCAAACGAGATTGAGTAATGCTTCCATGGCTTCCGAAAACATCCGGCGCAGCAGCCTACCATTCCTGAGGGAACCCCGCGCCTTGCACCTTTGATGCTATCTCGAAGCTTGGCGGCGACGCAATCTAGTTGACCGGGGGCGGAACCGAACAAGTTAGCCGCCGGGCCGGCAGCGCGGCCAGCCAGAGTTATATTGACACCCCTATGTACCCGCCGTTAAGATTTGCGTCCTAGTTGACCATCTGCCCGGGTGGTGTGCCCGGCGGGAGACTCATCATGAAAAAAGCTCTTTGGACCGTAGCGGCCTTAGCGTGTTTTTTCGCGGCTTCCGCGGAGGCGCGACCTCAAAACAGCCCGCCACCGGCGGGAGTTACAGCGGCGCCCGCGGCCGCGCCCGCAGTCGCCCCAGCCCAACCGCAAGGGCGCAAGAAGCGGATCGCTGTTTTTGATTTCGACTTCGCAACCGTCCAATCTAGTTCGGCGGCGATTTTTGGTCAGAATGTCGACGTCGGCAAAGGGATCTGCGACCTTCTTGTGAGATACCTGGTGCAGGACGGCACGTATTCGGTGATCGAGCGCAAGGCGCTAGACAAAATCTTGACAGAGCAGAATTTCTCGAATAGCGACCGCGCCAACCCTACGTCTGCGGCCAAGATTGGAAAATTACTCGGCGTTGACGCCATCATCGTCGGCAGCGTCACACAATTCGGCAACGAAACGAAAAATAAAAACATCGGCGGCGGAGGAGGCAATTGGGGCGGTTTTGGAGTCGGTGGAGTCGGGCACAAGAGTTCGAAAGCAGTTGTCGTGGTGGATGCACGCTTGGTTGACATTGACACGGCCGAGATCCTCGGCGTGGCCGACGGTAAGGGCGAGTCAAAGCGCGACAGCACGTCCCTGCTGGGTGGCGGCGGCAATTGGCACGGCTTCGGCGGCGGAAATGCGGATTTCGGCAGCAGCGACTTTCAGCAGACCATCATTGGAGAAGCGATAAATCTGGCGGTCCAACAGTTGAGCACGGGAATTGTTGCTGACAATACCAAGCTTCAGACGCGCACAATTTCGGTTTCGGGTCTGGTCGCGGCGGTCGACAGCGGCCAGATCATCCTCAATGTGGGAGCGAAGGCCGGATTGAAGGTCGGGGACCAGCTTACGGTCGAGCGCGTGACGCGCGAAATCAAGGATCCGTCAACCGGCGCAGTGATTCGCAGAATGACGGCTCCGGTCGGGACGATTCGAATCACCGACGTGGACGACATTTCCTCCGTCTGCACGCCTGTTTCAGGTTCCGATTTCAAGGTGGGCGACTCGGTCAAGACGATTACGCAATAGAGCGAAAATTCAACGCATTTGCAGTTTTCGGCGCCCGGTGAAGATGTCATCCGGGCGCCTGCTTTTTCAGCAGCTGTAGTTTTCATTCGCGCGCATGCATCGTTGACAATTTCAACAGCACCCCCGTAAAATCACCTCGCGCTTGGGGCGCGCACCTTCTGTCGAATTGCGCCCAACCATGTCTGGGGAGGCCGATTTGACGCTGGCCGGCACATCCAATCCAAAAGTCGCGGTGATCGACACGGACGAGGCGTTTCGCTCGAGAATTGCCGCGGACCTCGGAGACGAATTCGAAATTCTCGAAGGCGATGATTTCGAAGCCGCGTACCATCACATTCAGGAGAGCGGGCTCGACGTATTGCTGCTCGGCCTGCCACTGCCCTCGGGAGGCGTGCGCGAGTGCATTCAACTCCTCAGCCGTCTCGCAGAAAGCGAGATTGATACCCTCGTCATCGTTCTGAATGAAGACAACAACAAAGCCCCGGCACTCAAATTGATCGAGGCGGGATGCTACGACTACTTCGTCAAGCCGGTGGATACGGACGTGGTTCGCGCTTTGATGCGGCGCGCGATCAAAAAGCTCCACATTCAACGCGAAAATCGCATCTTGCGCGAAGAGGTTTCCCGAAAGCAGTTCGGCGGAGATCTCATCGGCTCGACCGATTCCATGCGCGACCTCCTCGAAACCATTCGAAGGATGGCCCGGGCTTCGACCAGCGTGATCATTCGCGGCGAGAGCGGAACGGGAAAAGAACTGGTCGCTCGCGCTCTTCACGAGCAGGGCCCTCGCCGCACGAAACCGTTCGTAAGCGTAAATTGTGCGGCTCTGCCTGAAACTCTCATGGAGGCCGAACTTTTTGGCTATGAGCGTGGAGCTTTCACCGGGGCCGTGGCCATGAAAGAAGGCCGGATCGAGTTGGCCAACCACGGCACATTGTTCCTGGATGAGATCGCCACGCTCACGCCGGCCCTGCAATCGAAGCTTCTGAGAGTGCTCGAAGATCATGCGCTTCTCCGGCTCGGTGGCAAGAAGTCTTTCAAAGTGGATTTTCGCCTCGTCAGCGCCACGAATGAAGACCTCGAGGAAATGGCCAAGACGGGCAGGTTCCGCGAAGATCTGTACTATCGAATTCACGTCGTACCGATTTTCATTCCGCCGCTACGCGAGCGTGTGGACGATATTCCACTGCTGATTGATTACTTTGTGAGTGTCTACTGTGCGGCGAACCGCACCCCGGCGAAACGCATCGCCGAAGATGCCCTTCAGGCTCTGAAGCGCTACGCTTGGCCGGGAAATGTCCGGGAGCTTCAAAACGTGGTGCAACGATTTGTTCTGATGACGGATGCCGACATGATCAATTTGAAGGATCTTCCCAGCGATGTAGTTCAAGCTGCTGGCAAGGGCGGCAAGGGCCGGTTCCGTCTGCCAGCCAGCGGCATCAAGCTCAATGAGGAGCTTGATGCCTTCGAGCGCCAATGGGTGGAAACAGCGTTGGCTCAAGCTGATCAGGTGAAGTCGGAAGCTGCCAGACTTCTCGGCGTAGACAGGAACCGAATCAATTACCTCTGCCGGAAGTACGATTTGTAAGTTCGTTGTTGAAAAAACAAACTCGATCTTAAAAACTCAGCACAAATGCTCAATTCGCCGCAACGGTACTAAAACTTGTCCTGCCCATAACCGGCCTAAATTCAATCGAGTACGCCGGCCTAACGTCACAGTGAGATTGGCACGAAGCGTGCATCTTAGATATGCGTCGCCCACGAGGGCCAACCCAAAGCGAGGAGATACACGAAAATGGCAACCAAAAAGACGCAACTGAAATCAGCTAAGAAGGCCAACAAGATCGTTGCGTTGACGTCGCACGTCCCAGTGAAGCCGTAATGGCTCAGCCCTGCTTCGCATAAAGCGAGCAGAGGCCACACGAAATCTGCGGGGTTGCCAGCGATGGCAGCCCCGCAATTTTTTTGT
>Ga0182018_10002835_pt1 | contig 16577 bp, 14 predicted proteins | sample 812P2MmetaG_FD_120490 | JGI IMG/M metagenome (GOLD analysis project Ga0182018, IMG submission 120490) | Permafrost microbial communities from Stordalen Mire, Sweden - 812P2M metaG | ecosystem: Environmental > Terrestrial > Soil > Wetlands > Permafrost | place: Sweden: Stordalen | collected... | reverse complement strand
TCAGGTGATCAATGTAATCCGTGTCGAGCACAATGTAATCCGCGCGCCGGCCTGAGAGTTCGCCAAGATTTGTGTCATCGCGAAGGCAGGTCTGGCACTCGAGCCCGAAATAAAACTCCGACCGCGCAAATATCACATCCCCCGGGCCCACATGGCCATTGAGGAATGCCACCGTTGGTTGATACAGTCTCTCGAGATTTCGGTTGCTCGCTGTGTAGGCAAGGCTCATAACTCCAAGCAGAACCACGACAGCCTGCGCAGCAGTTATCATCCGCGCCGCGATGTTCCTGCTCTCCCGCAAGCGACTCATTGCAATCGCGAGGAACGCGCAGAACAACGGGCTCAGGTGTACCAGATACCAGCCCTGCTTCGCACCTTCCAAAAAGACCAGAGTAAGCGAGATAGCGGCAAACATCATCAGTAAGACCGCCGAGCGACGGCGAAGCTCCTTAGAAACCGCGCAGACAATAATCGCGGACATATAGGACAGCGGAATCAGAACACGCACCATTTTGAATCCATGCGCATTCTCCAGGCCGTAGGCAGACACATATCGCGTCACTTCGCCCTTGAACAGCCGAGTTAGTGTCATTGGACCGTCAAATCGGCCGGCTACATTTCCAAGGAACTGCGCCACAAATAGATTGGGAGCTTTAGCGATGTACAGTCCCCAACCCAGACCCAATACTCCATAACATGCCACAACGACAGCCAGGTGACTCCAGCGTAGCCGCCTGCGGTCCAGGTACAAGCTCAGAATCAGCAATGAGACTACCGCCGCAATGCCGCCGTTGGGATGTACCATCCCACTCAACGCGCACGCAGAATTGGCGACCGCAAGAGCCAGCATCAGAGATCGCTCACGCCAATGCATGTATGCGGCCAAGGCGGCCATCGCGAAGAAAAGGCTGATGATGTCTGACCTGCCTCTGGACGACAGCGAGAGAAAAACGAAATCCATTGACAGCAGAATCGAGGCCAGGGCCGCAACCCGATTCGCCACTAGCCGCCGCAGAGCGAAATACCACATCAGAATCGCACCCAGGCCACAGATAACAGAGAGTCCCCGTTGAACCAATATTCCAAATCCAAACATCTTGAACGCTGCCGCCTGGAGCACCATGCCCATCGGCACCATCCAGTAGAAGGTCTGGTCGATACCCTGCAGGTATTTGATCCCAGCTGACTCCATAACCGGATTCCGCAGAGCACCTGTCACATTCAAGACCTGCGCAGGTACACCATAGAAGCCCTCGTCGCAAAGCGGAAGGTTGGTCAGCGCTAACATGGTTCCTAACACGACCTGCAACACGCAAGCAGACACGACCATCGCCCAACTTACACGGTCGGATAGGTCAAAACCGCCGCCCTTCTGCACGGGCGAATGATCTGTTTGGTTCTTTGTCTCGGGCATCTTCCCTCGCCGCATTCCCAGGGCCGCGTCCACCAGGCAACCGGCCGTAACCGAGCCTTCCCACTCCAGCGCTAACTTGTCCCATGCATTCCGTCGATCAGCCTTTCCGACTGGCTGCGCGTTGTGCGGATCCGGCCTCCGGAAGAGTGCGGAAGGAATCTTCGAGGCTGCACAGGAAGTTAAACCGGAAGATATACCAGAGCGCCGCGATCCCGTCCTTCATCCCGATCTTCTTGCCCTGCTCGTAGGTCCGTCCATGGTACGAAATGGGCACCTCATAGATGGCGACACCGAGTTTAGCCACTTTTGCCGTCACTTCAATCTCGAAGCCAAATCCGCTACTGGTGATCGTCATGTTGCGGATAATTTCGCCTCGAAACGCCTTGTAACAGGTTTCGACATCGGTCATGTTAATGTTCGTGCACAGGTTCGAAAGAAATGTCAGTCCCTTGTTGGCGAGGTAGTGATAGAAGTACAGCACGCGCGACGCCTTGCGCACCAGAAAGCGAGAGCCATAAACCACGTCCGCGTGGCCTTCCAGAATCGGGGCAATCACATCGCCGATTTCCGCGGGGTCGTACTCCAGGTCGGCATCCTGAACGATGACGATCTGGCCCGTCGTCAGCGCAAAGCCCGTCTTTAGAGCCTCGGTCTTGCCTGCATTCGCCGCGTGATTGGCGACTTTGACCCTCGGGTGCTCTGCTGCCAGCCGTTCCGCGATCACCCGCGTCCCGTCGGTGGAGCAATCGTTGACGATGATGATTTCGCTGGCTTCAGGAACCGCCAGCAGACGTTCCACGATCTCGGATAACGTGGATTCTTCGTTGTAGGCTGGCACAACGATCGAAAGCGATAGCTGGTTTTGGGCGGCGGTATTCATTTGAGACTTTCATTTTAACCGGAATCTCCCACCTTAGGCGCTGGTTCAAGCGAATTGCATTGTGAAACTGCATCGCACCCTCGATTGCCCTTGGCCCTATCTGTCGGACCAGCCTCCAGAAGATCGATTGTTCTCCGAATCAAACTCCGCGCTGCCTCGATCTGATCTTCACGATGCTGACTGAGTCCATTCCTGCGATTGAGCTTCACGATACGATCTCAGCCCCAGATCAACCGTTGTAGAATCGCCTCAACGGTACCTGCCTGGGGCAACAAACTGTGCGCGCGGAAATGAGATTGCAATGCCGGATATAGAGGTCACGCCGAAACATACCGCGCTCTCACCATCGAAACAATGGATCTGCTGGGCAGTCCTATTCCTCTCCCTTCCCGCCCTCCTGCCTCTGACCGGCGCCGTGATTGTCCCATTACTGAACAATCAGGTTCCTACAGGGTTCATCGAATACGATCTGCCTTCGTACCACGCAGAAGGAAGAGCGTACTTTGATCGCGGATTCCATCTCACCTATAGCAACCCGTATGCCGGTTACAATTCGCCTGCCATTTATTTTCAGCCCCACACATTTTTCCTCGGCCTCTTACAACAACTCAGGCTCGATCCAGGCGTTACCTTCAATCTTTTTGGCCTGCTGACTCTCTTCTTTGCGGCCACTGCCGCCGTCCTTTTTTACATCGAAGTTGTCGGAGTCGACACCACCGCAAAAAAGCTCGGCCTGCTTTGTTTCTTTTGGGGCGGCGGCATCTTTACCTTGTGGGGCGTGGCGCGCGCTCTGTTCAGAATGCATCGGTTCTCAGCTATCTTCGAGGTTGAACCGACTTACGGCTGGTGGATGCTCAATTTTGGGCGAAATCTTGTCTACCCAACCGAGGCTTTTTATCACGGCTTGTTTCTGTTTTCCCTATGGGCGCTCATCCGCAGGCGGCTTGCCCTATCGCTCGCAATCGCGGCAGTGGCTTGCATGAGTCACCCATTTACTGGGCTGACATTGATCCTTGTACTGATTGCCTGGTCCGGTATCGAACTGATGTTACGGAGCGGTGCAGTTAGCGCGAAATTCCTGATCGGGGCCATGGTAATCGGGGCTCTTCATCTCGGATACTACATCGTCTGGCTTAATCGCTTCGCCGACCACCGCGCAGTGCAGAACCAATTCCAGAAAGCCTGGCTCTATCCGCCAAAGGTCTTCATCGGCGCTCTGATTCTGGTCGCTTGTCTGGCAATCTGGCGGTTGGCCGCCTCGTCATTTCGCTGCCTGCGCGACTCCCGGGTACGCCTGTTTGCTGTTTGCTTCGTGGTAGTTTTTGCACTTACGCAGCATAACCTGGTGATGCGCCCTATCCAGCCGATTCACTTCGCCCACGGCTATGATTGGATGGCGCTTTTCTTCCTCGGCGCTCCGGTACTAATCGCAATCCTTGACTCCATATTGAAAATGCCCAGGCCATTAGTAAGGAGCGGCGCTCTTACTCTCGTGCTTGGTCTATTTCTGTTGGATAACACTGCGTGGCTAGTCAAGATTGCATTCAATAACGAATATCTTGTGTCCCTTACGAAGGATCAAAGCGAAGCACTTAGCTGGCTTAGCCAAAATGTTAGGGCCGGAGATTTGGTCGTCTGCCAGGATGGGCTCATTAGTTATCTGGTTAGCACGTACACTCCGGCCCTAAGTTGGCAGGGTCATGAGCATAACACTCCCTGGATGGATCGCCGTCATGATGAGGTAGAGCGAGTGTTCAATCAGGGGAAGTCGTTACCGGAGTGGAAGAGGCACGGCGTGTTCTATGTTTCGCCGCCAGCATGGGTCCCTCCTCCAGATCTCTCCCTGACCGAGCGTTACACGAACAGCGAGTTCGCCATCTGGGCATCGCGCTAGATGGCTTTCGCAAGGTCAGGCTTGGTAAGTGGCTTCGAGACTGCCGGAAACACTCGATCGCGGAAATGAAGCGCGGGCATCTCGATGATCTTGGCCGCGGCAATGCCAAAGAGAATGGCGCCAATCACGGTGGCCCAATACAGCAGCATCGGCGAGGTGATGTGAAAGTGCGGCAGCACCTTCCATGCAAAAAACACTTGCCAAAGATAAATCGAATACGAGTACACGCCGATTCGAGCAAGCAGCGAACTGACCACGCGAATCGCACGAGGCCCATCAAAAGCCACTGCCTTGGCGACCAGGAATCCAAACGCGATATAGAGCAAGGTGAATCCCCACGTATGCATTTGTCGGCTCTCAACCGGGAATATTGTCAGCACCGCGACCGCGGCAGCAATCACGACCCAGCCGCCAGGCCACCTCGCCATCCAATTGAACACTTGCGGTTGAAACCGCTTGAAGTAACAGATGAGGACTCCAAACATGAGTCCGTCAATCCTCAGGTGGGTCGGAAACACGCATGTCCAGAAGTCGATGGTCCCATCCTGCCTCCAGCCGACGGCAAAGCGGCAGGCCAGGCAGAATACAGCGGTCACTGCGAAGACCACGGGGAGCGCGGCGAACGGCCTGGTGGGATTGCGCCGAATCATGAAGAGCAGCAGTAGAGGAAGGAAAATGTAAAAGTGTTCCTCCACAGCAAGGGACCAGGTAATGCCCCAAATGCCATAGAAGTAGTCCTGAAAAAAAGTGAGCTCCGGCAACAGTCCCCTAGTCGAAAAATGATGTCCTGGCATTATAAGGTCGATAAGCAGGCCCGTGGCGATCAGCGTATAAAACGCCGGCCAAATCTTGAATCCGCGCCGAATGTAGAAGCGCGAAAGATGAATGCGCCCCCACTCCTGATAGTCAGAAAACAGAAGCCCTGAAATGAGAAAGCCCGAGAGCACGAAGAACAGGTCGACGCCCGCCCAGCCTATTCGCATCGTAAAAAAGGTGAATGGATTTGTAGCGTGAAGATAATCCACTGCCTGTCCGGCGTGGCGGCCAAGCACCATAAGGATAGCGATGCCGCGAAGAGCATCAAGATTGGTGTTGCGGCGGCTTGGTGAAACATTTGCCGGGGAACCCATCGATACCACTCAGTCTCCCATGGGCCATTTTCGCTGTCAAAGTAAGAACATGAATGATGGCGCGGTTCGCCTGACTTCCGTTCCCGACGACCTGCACACGCACGGCAGAAATCGCTACGGCTCCTTGAGCCAGAACTTCCGCCGCGCTCTCAGGCTGCTCTCGCGCCGCACAAACACCACGTCCGTTTGAAACAGTGCGTGATCGCTTTCCCGCCTGTTCTGCCCACAGAAGTCGTATAAGGCAAACCCCTCTTGATGCATGAACGCGACTACGTCGGTAAACAGCGGTGCCCCCTCGTTATACGGCAGCAGTGACGCTTCCGTGATCACCACCTCAGTTGCTCCAAGTGCCTTTTTCCCGCCTTTGAGTATCTCGAGCTCGAAGCCTTGAACGTCGAGTTTCATCAACAGCGGCGTGCCCAGTCCGGCGTTCTCCGTTCGGCTATCAAGCGTGTCCATCTTGAGTTTGATTGCCTCTTTGTCATATGAAGTCATCTCAGGCAGCACGGACGACCCCGTCGTTCCCGCCTCCGGTCGATAAAACGTCACCGCGTCCTTCTTCTCCGCTCCCAGCAAGCAAAGAGTGTAGCTCGAACGTGCTCCGATCTCGCGAACCGCATTGTGCAGCACCGCTTCGTTCTCCGGGTCTCCGTCGAACATCAAAATGCGCGACGCCCGGAAGATGGACGAGGCAACGCGGCTCCACTCGCCCGCGTTGGCGCCGATATCGAGAATGGCCGAGGGCAAGAATCCGTTCTCTTGGAGATGTTTCAGCAGCCCCGGTAAACTGGGAACTCCTGCGCGGAACTTCTCCGTCTCAGTGCCCAACTCTTCGCCCGAATTTTCGACGGAGGTCTGCGTGCCCCGCATTGCTCTCCGCATTCCAATCAACCGGCTTTGAACCGCAACTGGCAACACCTTCCACGGCGAACTGAGGATATTTCCCATCTGCATTCCCATCCTTTGAAGATCATCCCATGGTTCTTTGCGAGGCTGCGGTCCAACCAGCCGTGTTTCAGGAAACCACCGAACGCGCCGCAACGTATGCTGCGCCCAAAACGCCAAACGGCCTTGCTGGCAGCAGGCGAATCCCTTCCACCGCCCCCACCGGCGTCGCGATGCCCGATTCAAGCCTCGCTTTCAGCATATTCCGCGTTGGTGTCACATAGTGAACGCCAACCAACTTGCTATTGCCCTCAGCGCTCGCTGTCCCAAATTGATCTGGGTCAAAGAGCGAACAACGTGTTCGCCACGCGTGGTCTGCCCAGATGGTCTGCTCAAACCACCCATGATACTTTTTGATCCGCGCCGGGCCCCACCGTTTGAAGAGATATTCCATGCGATCGTAGTCAATCCGGTCCCGCTTCACCCAGAACAACCCGGAGTTGAGCTGCCGTGCCAAGCGCAACGGCCCGAGTGGCCAAAAGTCCCCCGGATGCGCGCCGAAGCAATTCGCGCGGTCCATCATGAAGGCCCCCGCAGACGCTTTTGCCAAACCATTGGCTTGCGCCAAGCCGCTCGCCTGATTCGAACCGGCAGCCTCCACCGACTCCGGAAACAGTCCCCGAAAGCGCTTCTGGAACAGAACATCGGTGTCCACGTAGCAGACAATGGCCTCGGGATGCGTCATGGTTGTGTCAAAGAGCTTGAGCACATGGGGAAGATGGCTGCGCGCCTCCTTCATACTTGGAAAGCGCGTCAGCGCCTCCGCCAGCTGCTCATCCGCTGCGCGCCGCCGCACCAGCACCGCATCCGGAAACGCCGTAACAAACCGCGCAAACGACTCCTCCGTCAGCGAACCGTCATCGTGAATGACGAGTCGTACCGGCTCCTCACTGCAAGCGAGCAGCGACTCGAGGCACGGAATCGCAAACCACAGATGAGCCTCGCAGGCGAGAGTATGTACGAGCATGAGGGAATCTTATCAACTCCCTGGCGCGTGAGCGCGGCGCGGGCTTGTCGCAATTTGCAGCAGGTTCTTAATCGGATAGTCAATCGCGCGGTGGATCGGTCCGGGAGTCACTGCGCCGATTCAGTGCAACCTTGATCAAGAGAAGCCTCAAGACAATTGCAAGAGGATGCTGCAAGGACGGCACCAGCAGCATAAACAATTCGCCCAGACCAGAAACCGATGAGGGGTTACGTTAGAACCCTTGCCGGGTATCGCCTGGAAAGCGATTCTCTTCTGACTGGGTTCGAAGCACGGCCTCCCACCGCAATAACACGGATTGAAATCCGTGTGCTACGAAGACGGCGAACGAAAATTAAACGCCATGCTGGTCGAGGAACGGGAAGAGGAAACGAGGAGACAGGCGGGGCGAATATCCCCGCCTGTTCTTTCCTGTCATTCTGTATCGAGCGGTACACACCGAGCGATCCGAGGCGATGCAAAAGGAAGACCAGGGAACCCTCTTAGAATGCGTCTCCGAGGCCTTTGCAGGTTCCAGCTAAATTGCCGCTGATGTCTGTTGTCTGGCAAACGGTGATAGCCCCGCTCTGGTTATTCACAAACCAATCCTCTCCAGTCGGAGAAGAAGTCGTTGTACCCGGCAGGTAGTATAGGCCAATGTACTGCGTGATTCCAATAGGTGCCGTAGGCAAGACGGTCGGCGCAGTCACCGTGCCTATTTTTATACACTTGGCATTGCTTATATTAGCCTCCCATTCGCCCGTACAGAGGGTGATATTTCCTGTCTGTTGATCGACTACTGTTATTCCGCCGACAAACGGATTGACGATCACGCTCAAATTTCGAGCAGTAGTTGCTGCTGCGACTCGGTCACCCGTGAGAAAACAAGTCGCGCTGAATCCAAGTGCGATCACGAGGATCGATGCAAATACGGTGCGTTTCAACGAAAGCCTCCTTACCAGCAGACACGCTTATGGTGTGGCCCAGGAAATGAATTTTCCCAATATAGCATTATTCATCGTAAGAGGCGTTAAATGGTCGTCTCAAAAAGGAATAGATTTGCTCCACGCGTTCGTCGGCTTGCCCTGTGTTCGATTCCTTTCGCATCCAGTCTCGGATAGGATGGATTGCGTCGCACCCGGAAGTCAGACCGTACTCGAAGCGCTCCGGAGGCCCTTTGCTCCACATCTCACCCACCGCACTCGCCGACCTGCGCGCCCACGCTGAACAGGCGTATCCGCAGGAGTGCTGCGGCGTGCTCCTCGGGACCCACACTCCGGAAAGGAATAATCCCGAAGGCTGGCTCGTTCGCGCCGCTGTCCGAGCCGCCAACACCCGTACCGACTCACCGAAGAATCGCTATGAGATCGCACCAGCCGAACTGGTCCGCATCCTCCGCAGCGCTCGGGATCAAGGTCTGGAAGTCGCAGGCTTTTACCACTCCCACCCCGACCACCCTGCCGTGCCCTCAGCCACCGACCTGGCCGAGGCCCACTGGCTCCAGTGTTCCTATGTCATCACCGAAGTAGCCCGCGGCCAGGCCGCCAGCACAGCCTCATTCCTTCTCGCCGGCACAACAGAAGACGACAAACATTTCAAGCCCGAGCCGATCGAGCTTCTGCCACCCGCCTAGGCCCCCTCAGACTCTGGATGCCCCATCCAATCCGCGTTCTTCGCGGAATGGGTGGGAAACCTGAAAGCTCAAGGCATCGATTTTCGATCACAGAGGCCTAAACCCCGCACAGATGCACCTGCACGCCAAGCTCGGCAAACATTGCCGCCTTCGCCGCCAGTGCCTGGTCCGCCTTCTCCGCCGTCTCCGTATAGGCCACATTCACATGGTTCGCGTGGTGCCGCGCCATAAACTGGTCGCGCGTAATTCCATGAAGAAGCGTATGCATAATCGGCCACTGGGACGTCGTCGCCTTCCAGCGCCGCTCCGTCTCTTCGGCCGGCAGCTCCACCGCGGTCGCTCGTCCCATATCCACATGCACCGCGCCGCCTTCCACGAACACTCTGCTCCACACCACGTGCCCCGGCTTGCAGATGCCCTTCAGCGTCCCGCCGCCCAGCCTGAAGTACATCGCCGGCTGCCGTTCGCTGATCGCCTTCGCGTATCCCCCGTGAATATGCGACGCCGGCACTGCGCCTGAAATCTGAAACACCCACACAAAATCGTCGATGCCTTCGCCCGTGTAGTGTTCGCCCCAGCGCACGTCGTGCAGCGTCGTCGCCGGATCCATGTGCATCGCGTTCCACACGCGATTCGTCACCAGCGCATCGAGGCCGGCGCACTCGTCCACTTCGTTAAAGTGCGGCAGCGGCTTCTCCGCATAGAGTTCGCGCCCATCTTTCGCATACACCGGCGGCCGCTCCGCATTGTTCAGCAACCCCTCCACCAGGTCCGAAGCCGGAGTCATGTCCTTCAGGCCCTGCTGATACTGGATCCCGATCGCATCGCACCCAAACTCCGCCGCAATCCGCATCGCGGCAATGTACATCTTGCATTGCGTTAGGATCTGCGCATCGGTCAGGTCGGTCTCCTCCACCGGCCCGGTCCTGAACGTCATGCCCCGCCCGTCCAGCCAGCTCCGCACCGTCTGCGCCTCTTCATCCGTCACCTCGCGCATCCCCGCCACCAGCGCGCTCTGGCTCAGCCGCTCCTTGTACACACCCAGCGGGTTCAGCAGGTTGTCTTCGATAATGGCGTTATACATGCCCATGCATCCTTCATCGAACACCCCCAGAATCGCCTTCCGCGACAGCATCACCCGCGCCAGTTGCCTTCCCAATTCGCGCTCGGTTTGGGGCAACTCGCTCAGGTTCAGATCCCGCACGTGGCTAAGATTGTGATCCACACGATGCCTCGACAGCCACTGCCGCAGCCCTCCCCGAAACATCTCATCCTCAAATTCCTTGCTCCACAATGTGCTGAACTTGACGCCTGCCTTCCACAGGCTGCCGTTCAGGTTCAGCATCCCCACCAGCCCCGGCCATTGACCGCTCCAGTTCGCCACCGTCAAAATCGGCCCCTTGTGGCTCCCGAGGCCCGCCAGCACGTGGTTGCTGTATTGCCACACCGCCTCGGCCACCACAATCGGCGCATGAGCGTCGATACCGGCAAACACATCCATTCCCATTCGTTGATTAAAGATGAACCCATGCTTCAGCTTCTCGTCGTAGGCGTGTGCCCGCCGCAGCGTAAACCCCTCCGCCTTGAAGGCCTCCGTCAGCTTTGCCTCCATCTGCGCCTGCGCCGGCCAGCACATCTCGTTTGCTGACTGCCTCAGATCGCCGCTTGCCACAAGCAAAACTTCATGGGCCGCCACCGGCGTAGGTGCTTCCAGCTCTGGAACAGAATAAGACGACATCAACGTGCTCCTTTTGCCACTGTCTTTGGACGCGTACGAATCCTACAACCCCCGCCATGCCCCGCGAAAGTCAGCGGCTCGCCAACTGGCTTCGCTGACTGCCGGGACCCTAAATATGAGCGAATTTTAGACGTAGTTGCCTCGCGAAGGCCGGCTTCTGAGATCCCCAGAAGATTCAGCTAGACCTCTAGACACCTCCGATCTCCGCACAAGGCGAAGACGTTCTCGAAGATTCCCATTCTGGAGGTCGGGAGGCAAACGACAATCGGGCTTTATTGCGGCGTCCGATCCACCGCAGGAATTCGGGCCGGCGCCTCAAGCAGAAATTTGGGATCGATGCGGGCGTCGTGCCAGCGGACGCCGAACCAAAGATGTGGTCCCGTTGCGCGGCCCGTCGCTCCTTCCCGGCCCAATGCCTCGCCGCGGCTGACTTCCTGGCCTGCGTGGACCTTGATATCCGAGAGATGAAAGTACATGCTGATGAGCCCGTCGCCGTGATCGATAAACACGGCGTTGCCCTCGAAGAACATTTCATCGGCAAATACAACCGTTCCCGCCGCAACGGCAAGGATTGGAGAGCCAGCCGGCGAGTCATAGTCGGACCCCATGTGGGCTTGTTCTGCCAGCTTGCCGTTGTATACACGCTTCACACCAAAAGATTTGCCCACGCTCATTGGTCTGACCGGTTCCCCCAGCGGCAGCGTAAACTTCGCCGGCCCTTCTTTCATGCTCCATATCTTGCCTAGCCGCGCCCGGTCTGCTGCATCGCGTTTCAGATCCTCCTGCGAGGGGTTGGCTTGGGGAATATCCGGGAGGGTAATTTCCTCGGTCCCATAATCGTGGGCTTCCACAGAGATGCGGGCAAGCTTCCTTGGACCGGTGTCCCAGATTGCGATGGGGATGGGCCCAGGCTTGTCCAGCAGGTCGATCGGATAGTAGCAGGTGCCCTTGACCGCGCTCCAGGAGCGCCCTCTCATACTGCACCGCTTCGCACCCGGAGCCACCCAGCGGACAAGCGCACCCGGAGGTGCAGAGATCGTTGGTTCATGTGCCTGTCCGGTCGAGACCGCAGGCGAAATGAAGCAGATCAGCGCTATCATCGCAAAGGCGATACCGCGAAAAGGAATGACCATTGAAATCTCCTACGCGCAGAGAGTCTTGATTTGAATTCCACTCGATGCACAACAACGCAAATCCGAGATTCCAATCTCGAATCTCTAATACTTTTGGATGTATCCAGGCACAAAGAAGCCAGACCCTACAGAAACCTAACAGAGGGAGGCCTGAATCTTCTGTTCAAGACGGCACAGCTCCCTGATCCGAAAAGGAACGCTCTGCTCCTAATCCCACCGGGCGCATGGTCTCTGATGGGTTGGAGTTCATGCCAAATAATGTGGAGAGGCTCGGATTGCCGTCCATCCGGAAAAGCCTGTCCATCCCATATTGAACATCCCTGGGCCACGCTTGACCGCTTATCTCAGCTCAAGTTTCCTCGGACCCGCCCCCGAACGGCCCCTTATTGACCTCGGCCCCAAAAACCCTGTAAACTACCTTAGTTTGGCGATTCCTGCCTGATATCGCGAAGCGGATGCTCGCCCCGTTTTTCGGGCTTGAGCCTGCCGGCATCGCGGCACAGAAGTTTTCCGACCGAGCCTTGTTGGCCTGCAGTACCCGTGGCCAGAGAAATTTTGATGAAACGCTTCCGCTCGTTTGCGGCGTGCGTTGGAGGTAGTATGTACGCGGTTATTCGCACCGGCGGTAAGCAATATCGGGTCGCACCCGGCGACGTTCTCAAGATTGAAAGCCTTAATTCCGACGACAAGAACATCGAATTCAGTGATGTTCTCGCCGTCAGCGGCGAGCCCGGCACCGTGGCCGTGCCCGGCACTGCAAAGGTCACCGCCGAGATCCTCGGCGAAGGCCGCGGCGCCAAGATCCTGGTGTTCCACCTCAAGCGCAAGAAGCAGTACAAAAAGCTCCAGGGGCACCGCCAGAACTTTACCGAGGTACGCATCACGGCAATTGAGGCCGACGGCGTCACCTATAACGCCGCCAGCTAAGGCATTTTCCGGCACCCCTGAAAAGCGGGTGCCCCATCCATCGCGCGCTTGCGATGGGTGGGATTCACAGAAGTCAGAGGAGATTCAGAGATGGCACATAAAAAAGGTGGAGGCAGCTCCACAAACGGACGCGATTCCAATGCACAGCGCCTCGGCATCAAGGCTGGCGCCGGTCAGCTTGTCACCGGCGGCACCATCATCATGCGCCAGCGCGGCACCCGCATTAAGCCGGGCACCAACGTAGGCATCGGCTCCGACGACACGCTCTTCGCCAAGGTCACTGGACGCGTCAAGTTCTCTGACCACGGCAACCGCGGCCGCTTCGCCTCTATCGAACCCGTCGCCGCCGAGTAAGCACCGTTCCACCCGCATTCAACCCAAAGGCCATGCCCAACGGCGTGGCCTTTTTTGTGCGCGCAAAAGCCTCATCAAAATTGCCCGGGCACGGCTTTTCCTTCGCACAAGAGCCTCATCGAAATTCCCTCGACACGGCGAGATCATGAGTCAGGGCCCGGCTTCAGCCGGGCCGATCATGACCCCAAAAATGTCAGGGCTTCAGCCCCTGCGTATCGCAACCCAATTCAATCCCCATACCCCGCACCCTGGATCCCCTCCCCACAAACAACAGGGCCGGAACCCATTGGCTCCGGCCCTTGCCCCTCCCCGTTTATATCGTCGCTTTATAGCTCTGACTGCCGGCTCTTCAAGTTCCGGCTCAGCACTTTCTCCACCACGTTCTCCACATCGGTGAGGAAGAAGCTGTTTGCCTGCTGCGGCCCTGCCACTTGCGTGCCGGGGTGGCCAAGCGCTGAGGCAATCTCATTCCAGCGGTAGATCGTCGAGTTCACCGGCATCACAACCGGCTTGCGTACTGGCTCAGGCATCGCGCAGTAGGCTACCCACGTGCCAAGCGCCAGCAGAATCACCGTCTCATACGCAAACTGCAAAGGATCGTTGAGCGATGTGAATCGTGACATCAGCGACACCGTCACAAAGTCGTTCGACGCCATCAGCCCGAAGCCGAGCGACAGCCCGAACGAAACATCGCGCACCGAGAGCCGCAAAGCGTTCATGCTCAGGCAGAGGAACGCCAGCAGACAAATCTCCAGCAGGCTCACAGAGCGCATCAGCGCAATCGCTACATCCGTAATCGCCACCAGGCCCCTGTGCGCAAACGGTATCGTCGAGAACGTCACGATGATCGATACCAGCACGGCCCAGCGGAAGATAACAATGCCAAACTTCAGCAGGCCGGGTACGGCCGAAAGCGCTGACCGGAAGATCTCCAGGCAGATGAAATAGAGGATCACCGCGCTGGCAAGGTACACAGCCCAGAACGAGAAGAAATACACCTGCTCGCAGATCTGTTTGAAATCCGCCGTAGCAACAAGCCGCCCCGACCTGCCCAGAAGCAGCAGCGAGAAAACAGGGGCCGAAACAAATCGGAGTCCCAGATACGCGCCCATCGCTGGATAGCGGCGATGCAGGCCCCGTCTCCAGAACATGAACGCGATTACGGCGACGAGCAACAGCTCGACGCCACTCATTGCCGTCATCGCGAGTTGAGAGGACATATTCGGCGACCTTCCGCGTTTCTGAGAACATTCTCAGAATAGCGCCGAAGGAACGCCCACTCAATCAAAAACACGAGAATCGCGATGCCACTTTTGTGGTATCAGACCTTACGGAAGGATTAGTGACCTCAGAGCTTACTTCGAGGGGGGACATCCACCGGCGGCGGACATGTCGGCAGTCCCGGCGCGCACAATGGAATCGGCTCGGTCGCCGTCGCTGATTGGTGGCTCGTGAATGGCTTAGCTGTTGAGGAGGAAACAGATGCGGCTGCAACGCCGGCAAAAGCGATCGAAAGTGCGAAGATGCGAATGGCGAGTTTCATGATGGGTAACCTCTTTATAGTAATCTCTCCGGGCAAGGAATTTCCTCTCACGCCCTGTTTGTACAATAGACCAACATTAAATCTAAGTCTAGTATTTTCACGCGGTTATCTAGTTAGTAATCGGAATGATTACTGTAGTAATGTACAACTTCAGTAATCTAATTCTCTACACTTTCCGTCGCGCCTCCAACCCCTCTTTTACCCACTCTCTGGCGTGTTAAAATGAATGCAGGCAGATTCTGCTTAAGCCCACGTCTTTCAAGCCTTTAGTCTCCGTTGGAGTTGCTGCGCTTCCCTGCATTGACCCCCTCCGGAAAGGCCTGAATGCGAGTCTCATCGCGATTGGAAAACTATGGCGACTGAAGTACCCCCACCTCCTGACGACAACGGCGGAAACGGCAACAACGGCAGCTACACCGGCGAAAACATCAAAATCCTCGAGGGTCTTGAGGCAGTTCGTCTGCGTCCGGCTATGTACATTGGCTCGACCGGGGATATGGGCCTCCATCACCTGGTCTATGAAGTGGTGGACAATTCCGTCGACGAAGCGCTGGCCGGGCACGCGACGAAGGTCGAAGTCACCATCCACGTCGACAACTCCATCACAGTGGTCGACGACGGCCGTGGCATTCCAGTCGACATGATGGACACTCCCGACGGCAAGAGAATGTCGGCAGTTCAAGTGGTGCTCACCAAGCTCCATGCGGGTGGCAAATTCGACGCATCCAATTACAAAGTCTCCGGCGGCTTGCACGGAGTCGGCGTCAGTTGCGTCAACGCCCTCAGCCAGGAATTCAACGTCGAGATCTGGCGCGATGGCCACACATGGGAGATGGACTTCAGTTGCGGCGCGCCCACTAGCGAACTGCGCCAATCGGGGACGAGCAAACGCCGCGGCACGCGCATCCACTTCCTGCCCGACAAAAGCATCTTCACTGCTACCGAGTTCAACTACGACACGCTTGCCCAGCGCCTCCGTGAGCTGGCCTTCCTCAACAAAGGCCTCGAGATTACCCTCACCGACGAGCGCACCGCCGACATAAAGACCGGTGAGGCAAAGCGCACTGAATTCAAATACGCCGGCGGCATCGCCGAGTTCGTCAAGCACCTCAACCGCGGCAAGCAAGTGCTCCATGAGAAGCCCATCACCATGGAAGCGTTGCGCGACGGCGTGGATATCGACATCGCCCTCCAGTACAACGACAGCTATTCGGAATCTGTCTTCAGCTTCGCGAATAACATCAACACCGTCGACGGCGGCTCGCATCTGTCCGGCTTCCGCACCTCGCTCACCCGCACCATCAACGCAATTGGCCAAGCGCAGGGCCTGTTTAAAGATCTCAAGGAAAACCTCAGCGGCGACGATGTGCGCGAGGGCCTCGTGGCCGTGGTCAGCGTCAAGCTGCCGCAGCCCCAGTTCGAGGGCCAGACCAAGGGCAAGCTGAACTCCGACATCGCGGGAACCGTCCAGGCTTTCGTCAACGAACGCCTCGGCATGTTCCTCGAGCAAAATCCGCAGATATCCAAAAAGATCATCAACAAGGCCATCGAGGCGGCACGCGCCCGCGAAGCCGCACGCAAAGCTCGCGACCTCACACGCCGCAAGGGCGCTCTCGATGGCGGAGGCTTGCCCGGCAAGCTCGCCGATTGCTCCGAGCGCAATCCCGACCGCTGCGAGCTCTACCTCGTTGAGGGCGAGAGCGCAGGCGGCACAGCCAAGCAGGGTCGCGATCGTCGTTTCCAGGCCATCCTCCCGCTCAAAGGCAAGATCCTCAACGTCGAAAAGGCCCGCTACGACAAAATGCTCGGCCACGAAGAAATCCGCGCCATGATCACTGCTCTCGGCTGCGGCATTGGCAAGGACGACTTCGACGCCTCCAAGATTCGCTACGGCAAGATCATTCTCATGACCGATGCCGACGTCGATGGTTCCCACATTCGCACTCTCTTGCTCACCTTCTTCTTCCGCCACATGACGGAGCTCATCAAGCGCGACAACATCTACATCGCGCAGCCGCCGCT
>Ga0182018_10002834_pt1 | contig 16581 bp, 15 predicted proteins | sample 812P2MmetaG_FD_120490 | JGI IMG/M metagenome (GOLD analysis project Ga0182018, IMG submission 120490) | Permafrost microbial communities from Stordalen Mire, Sweden - 812P2M metaG | ecosystem: Environmental > Terrestrial > Soil > Wetlands > Permafrost | place: Sweden: Stordalen | collected... | reverse complement strand
GCGCGGGATTTACCGCGGTGATGCCGATCGGCGAAAGGCCAACAGCCAAGAGCGCCTTTAATACGTCGGCACTTTTTCATCCACACGCCGCGACCAGGCATCGATGCCACCTCGCATGGACTGGGCCTTTTCGAATCCCTGCTGCCGCAGCCACACGGTCACATTCATCGAGCGAACGCCGTGATGGCAAACCACTACAACCGAGTCGTCTGGATCGAGTTCCTGGTGCGCCCGCGTCGGCACATCGCCCATGGGCATCAACTTCGCGCCATCGATCCGCGCCGTCTCAAACTCCCAGGGCTCGCGCACATCGAGCAGAGTGAAAGAGTCTCCCGCATCTAATTTGCCCTTCACTTCTTCGGGAGCGATTTCGTAATCCATCAGTACGTACGAGGCTACTTCCCTGTCCAGTTCGGCTCGCGCTTCTCCATAAATGCGCAAATACCCTCCCGCGCATCTTCCGTCTTCATCAGCTCGTCGAAATAAATTCGCTCGGCACGGGCCAGCCCCTTATCGAAGTGCATCGAGTCCCAAGCGTAGGAAGCCTTCTTGGCCAACGCCAGGGCCACGGGGCTAAGCTTGCGCAAATTTCCAACAGACTCGTCCACGGCGGCAGCCAATTCACCTTCCGGTACAGCCCGGTTGGCCAAACCAATCTCAGTCGCCTCTTTTCCGCCGATAGTCCGCCCGGTGAGAATCAACTCAGCAGCCTGCTTTTGTCCCACGAGGGCAGCCAAGGCGGTACACGCCGCGGGCGGATAGCAGCCCAGCTTGATCTCCGGAAATCCCCACTGCGCCGATTCGCTGGCATACACAATGTCGCACACCATGGCTAACTCCGCGCCCCCACCCAGGCAGTACCCATGCACTGCGGCCAGCGTTACTTTTGGAGTCGCGACGAGCCCTCGAATCACGGCGTGGAACTTTGTCAACATCTGGTCAACCTGGCCGGGAATGTGCGCGGCCACGTCCACGCCCGCTGAAAATGCTTTACCCTGGCCGCTAAACACGATTATGAAAACGTCTGGCCGCGACTCGATCTCCGCCAAGCACTGCGATAGTTCCTCCATCATCCGTATATCGATAACGTTCAGCGGCGGATTGCGTAGCACAACTCGCGCAACCGGAGGAACGAAGTCAACTGCGAGACGGGAGCGCGCGATCTCTGTGGTCGGCATATCCAGTTTTTCTGCTTTCAAGCCCGGCAGCTGAGCCGTGCCGCCTTTCCGCGGAACGGCACGGCTCAATCCGTGCCCTACTTAACATCCAATCTAAGGGTTCTATAAATTGATCGCCGACTTCCGCACTTCTCCAATCGTCGAGAGCGGATCGCGCGCCCCCGTTTTTTCCGCGATCCATTTCTTTTCATTGTTGATGATGTCGAGCAAAAGCTGCTTGTCTTCGGCTAACGGCATATAGTCCTTCACGTGCTCTTCGTAGGCGCGGTCGTCAAGCGGTTCACCGCTTTGAGCGTGGCACTTTTGTCCAGCCCATTTTCCAATGGCGCGATTGAACTTGATGTGCGGCGCATACAGTTTCGGCTCGCCCGCCTTGAGCGAGTTGTTGAAGCGCTCAATCAAGCCTGCGACTTCGTCGCGATAGAGGTTGCGGTTGTAATCGTTCAGGTCGTCAAGGTCGGGAGCCTTGTCGTTTCTAGGCTCGTCGTAACGACCTTTCACGCCCCACACATATGCCCAGTGCGCCGAGGAAGAATGATCCGTTCCAAACAGGTCGTACGAACTGGAAATCCATTTGTTGAGATATTTCTGAATCAGCCAGGCCGGAATCACTCCCGCTTCCACAATGCGCCGTAATCCGTCGTTGCCCGTGCCCATGTGAAAGGCTTCCTCGCGCAGCATGTACGACATCGACCGCCCTAGCGGAGCGAACGCGGAATACTTGAGCATCTGCAACTGGAACTTTCCGTCGCGGTCCACGAAGTCGGTGTAGGTGAAAAAGTCCATCCAGTTGTCGACGTCGACATTAAAGGCGCCCAGCAGACGCTGGTTCTCAAACGCGCGCCGCTCCAGCATTTTCTGCGCCTCGACTTTGCCGGAGTAGCCGAAGTGGTCGACCAGCAGAGCGCACATCTGCCAGCCGTGGCGCATTTCTTCGATCATGACGCGAGTGATCGCGCGCCGATCCCACTCGGTGGGCGCGTTTTCCAGCAGGTTACGCTGCTGTTCGACGCTGGCAAACTCGGTGTCGCCCTGGTAGACGATCATGTTCATGAGGGCGTCGCGCATCTGTTGCGTAGGAATCTGGCGCAGGTTTTCCCACTTGCGGCGGCCTTTGTACGAACCGAACTCGATCTCTTCCGTGTCGATGGCGCCATACAGCGTGTCGAAGTGGAACGCATCGATATCTTCGCTGTTAACACCGATATCTTTGCGCCAGTCGTTGAATAGGCCAATCCAGTCACTAAACGTTCCGATTTTTGCTACTTTTCCGGGCATTTCAAACCTTTCGAACTACCGAGGACACCCACTCGTCGAGGGCAATCGTAATCTCTTTCCGCCTTCGGCTCATGCTGTCCCCAGAGTCAACCAAACCGAGTCAATCAAACCAAGTCAACCAACCTGGTTGATTACCTCGCTTTGAAAATCGCCGGACGCTTTTCTACATATGCCGCCAGGCCTTCCTTGGCATCTTCGCTCTGGAACAGCAACTGTTGGTTCTCACGTTCGACGGCCAGTCCGGACTCCATCGGAATCTCCCAGCCCGTCTGCACCGCGCGCTTGATGCGTCCCACGGCTTTCGATGCCTTGTTGGGCGGACAGAATTGCTTGGCGTACTCCATGATGTTTTCCATGAAACCGTCGCGCTCGAAAATGTCGTTCACGATACCGAGTTCCTGGGCCTCTTCGAAGGAGAATGTGTTACCGGTCACCATCAGCTCAATGGCCTTGCTCTTCCCTACCATGCGCGACAAGCGCTGCGTGCCACCCGTACCCGGCAGCACCCCGAGATTCACCTCCGGCAGGCCAATCTTTCCGGCCTCCTTGCGCGCGATCCGCAGGTCGGCCGCCATGGCGATCTCCAGTCCGCCGCCTACACAATGGCCATTAATCGCAGCGATCACCAGCTTCGGCGTGTGCTCCAGCCGCAGAAGCATCTCGTTGGCGTGCAGGCAAAAATAATATTTGAAAGTTGGATCGACGCTAGTCAGCATCTTGATGTTGGCGCCCGCGGAAAAAAACTTTTCCCCCGCGCCGGTCATGACCATCACATAGACGTCGTTATCCATGCGCGCTTTCAGGATCGCTTCGTCCAGTTGCCGGTTCATTTCGTAGGTGTAGGTGTTGGCCGGGGGATCGCACATCTCGATGACGGCTACGCCGCCGTCGGTGCGGTAGTTGACAAGTTGCTTGGCGGTTTCGCCAGTTGCCGGTTGCACTGTAGTCGCCATAGGGATGCTCCTTGATCTTTAAACGCCCAAATTCGAACTATTAACCTGCGTTCCTTACCGCTCCTTGCGCGCCTTTGCGCCGGCCGTTACGCCCCGCAAGAACACATCGCCCATCTCGCGCGCAATCGATGCCGCGTCCGCGTCCACGCGCGGGTTGTGCCAGGTGTAAATCCAATTCATCATGCCGAAAAGGCTCAGCACGGCGATGCGCGTGGAAAACCGCAAGTCGCGCTCGCGTTTCAAGTCATCGAGCAGGCCTACGCAAATCCGGTAGTACTCACGCTTGATGGCCGCGACTTCCGCAGCGAAGCCATTTTTCAATACTTCAGCCTCATGCGAAAGCACCTTCATAGCCGCCTGATTGGCAAGAAAATATTCCAGATGGTTGACGATGAAGATGCGGATGCGCTCTTCGGGATCGTTCACGCTTTGCAGCCGCGCCTTCAGACCCTGCACAATCGTGGTGAACGTATGCTTCTGGATCAGATATAGCAGGCGCTCTTTAGACTCGAAGTAGTAATAAAGTCCCGCCAGCGACATGCCGCTTTCGCGCGAGAGATCGCGCATCGACGCCCCTGCATACCCTTTCTGGCAAAAAACGTCGGTGGCATGAACGAGGATCTCGGCAAGGCGCCGGTCATGGCGTGTGGCTGGAACGGTGGTGGTGCGGTGCCGGCGCGCGGTAATTCGGGTTGCGGTGGCGGGACTGCCCATAATCCTGAACGGACGCCCAAATTCGAACGATCGTTCGAACCAAGTATACCTCGCCTGTGATTCGGATCACAAGAGCTGGACATTTCACCCTAACCTGAGTTATTACAATTAGCCGCTAGCCAATTGTCGGAAGAGAGCTCGAAACCGAATCAGCGCGCCTTCTTGAGTCTCGGCGGAATGGACGCGCGAATCCTTCTCAAGAGATTCGAACTCAAGACATTCGAACTCAAGACATGCCAGCAGAAGAGATGCGCGATTGTGGCGCTCGGCATCTCGATGCGGAGCCCGGGCGCATTCTAACTAAGACTCCATCCCGCCCGTCCGGGGCAGGACTGCAGACATTTTGTCTTTGCGGTCGAGAGCGGCGAACTCCAAGAAACTGCAGTTCGCTCCTGTCCCAGCGCCTGGTGCGGATCGTTTCGTCCCGCCCGAGTTAATGCGTCACTGCGGCGAACAGGTCGGAATGCATCAGCGACTGAAACTGCTGATCGTTGGCTTTGAAGTGCACCGCTACGTTCGCACCGTCGGAGTCGACTGAGGTGTTTTCCACGGCGATCTTTTCTGCCGGCGTGGCGCTCATCTTCTTATAGAGCATGTAACCCTTGAGCAGCGAAGAAACGGTCGTGGCGGTCGTAGAGTCGGACGTGACCACGGTCATATCGAAGTTGACGCCGCTGTTGAAACTCAATGTGTAGCGGGAACCCAGCAAGCGCTTCTTGATTGTGTCGTAATCGGCGATCTTGGAAGCGTCCCCGATGGCGGAGTGCATGGCGTTCTGCGTGCCTTCCTGGTCGAGAATGCTCCAGACGGGGGCGGAGTCCACGCTCGACATCATGTCCGCCATGTTGCCGTTGGTATCCAGACCGAGAACCTGGCCACTGCTGGTATCGATAGCCACACGGATTGAAGTCGAGTCGCCAAACAGCAGTGTGCTGTCATCGAGGAAGGTCATGACGAAGCCGCCCTCCATGGGATATATGTCCGACGTGCCGTACTTCTTGGGCACGAACTTCTGCAGCTTCATCTTCTTGAGCACGGCCTTAGAGTTGAACGGCCCTGCAGCCACGCCGACCGTCTTGACGCCTTGCTTGCCGGCGCGGAACGAAGCAAAGGTAAGCGTATCGACATCTTTGTCGGGATCAAGGCCGATGGCCTTTAGAGCGGCCTCGAACTGCTTAATGTTGTCTGGCAGCAATTGCTGTTTGAGCGCCATCGCGGTGGGCGAGTCTTTGAGAGCGCGATAATCCACCGAAATTAGCTGCAGCAGATCGGCGGGAATGCTGGCGCGAGCGGACGAGTTCAGCGGCATGGCATAGGCCATGCTCACCAGAACGAGAGAAGCCAAGCAAATCTTAAGGAGTTTCATAACGCCTCGACAGAGAACATGTAGGGCTGCGGTCCTTTACTTGGATGCACGATCGGGCCGTGCCGTTATTCGATCGCTTTATTGTATTTTACTTGTAGCCTCAGGGTATCGCACAAAAGTACACTGCCCAGTTACCGCCTGGGGTCCACCGGCGGCAGAGACGTAGCTTGCTACGTCTTCGCCGATATCGCCGCGAAGGGTGGTGAAAAAGACGTTGCCAGCAACGTTTCTATGAGAGGACCGCACTGCGCTTGCGCACTTCCGCCGCAAACGCCTGATCTTTCAGCGAAGCCAGATTGATCTCTACATTGGCCAACGCACCGGTAATGGCCGCATGAGCCAACGCCAGAGCCGTCGTCAAATCCGATTTCATGTGCGGGTTCGTAATGGGCTCGAGCGACTTCACGATTTGTGCGACTTCGTGGGCTTTTTCAGCAACGCCCAGCGGAACGTCGGTGGCGCCTTTGAGGGCGTCTTCGATCATGACCTCGCCGGACTTTTCATCCCTAGTGGTCTTAGCTTGCTTGTACGCCTTCATGACAGAGTTGTAGGATGCGGCGTCGGCGTCGACGGCAGCCTTCAGTCCTTCGCGAAGCGGCGTGAGACACACTATGGCCGCGCTGAGTTGCGACTCGTATTGCAGATAGGCCTTTCTGCCGCGCGACATGGAGGCGACCATGGTGGCCAGACCCGCGGCCATGGCTGCCGCCGCGGCGGAGGCGCTGCCACCTCCGGGCGTGGCCGTTGGGGCTGCGAGTTGTTCGATGAAAGGTTCGACTCCCGCGCGCAGGCCGCCGACGGCCATTTTCCCGCTCATGACCGCCTTCAGACGGTTTTCCAGAATCAGCGACGAATCGAAATTCTCCACCTGCAGGAACCACTCGGCGGCTTGCTCCAAAGCTTTCTTCGGGACCAGTCCAACGATCTCACTCGACACCGGCGCGACGCCATAGCGGGCGGCCTCGCGTTTAACCATCTCAAACACGCGGTGCACCGGCGTTTGCTCGAAGTCGGTAAGGTTCATCGAGACTTGGGCTAGACCGCGCACCAGAAAACCAGCGCCTTTCACGAAGCGCATTCCGCCGCTTGAGAAGCGCACGGCTTTCGCGATCTTCTTCGCGATGTCAACATCGGGCGTGTTGAGGAACACGTTATACGCGATCAGGAATTTGCGCGCTCCGACCACCGTCGCCCCGGCCGTGGGATGTACGCAGGGCTCGCCAAAGTCGGGATAGCGCGCGGGGTTGGTGGCGATCTCGGCGCGAATACCTTCAAACTGGCCGCGCCGAATGTTTTCCAAACCCTGGCGCTCGGGAATTCTGGCGGCGGATTCGTAGAGATACACGGGAATCCGGTAGCGCTTCCAGATCTCCTCCCCGACGTGACAGGCCATGGCCACGCAGTCTTCAATGGTGACGCCCTCGATGGGAATAAAGGGCACTACGTCGGTCGCTCCCATCCGCGGATGCGCGCCACTGTGCAGGTTGAGGTCAATGAGCTCAGAAGCCTTGCCCACGCCGCGGACGGCGGCCTCCTGAATCGCTTCGCGCTCGCCGGCCAGAGTAATGACGCAGCGATTGTGGTCGGAGTCCATCTCGCGGTCGAGCAGGTACACGCCGGGCATCGCCATGGCATCGACGATGGCGTCAATTTTCGATTTGTCGCGGCCTTCGGAAAAATTAGGAACGCATTCGACGAGCGTGGACATAAGGGAGAAGAATAGCCGCCTCACGCCAGCGCCGCAACTGTCCTTGCAACCGATTCCCGATTCCGCCGGCTGAGGTGGCTATGACAGGCGCACAATCCCGCAAACCCATCGAACCATCACGGCCAAATGCACGGGTCGCGCGCAGAGAGGCGGTGGTAGCTGAACAATCTTCAATTCGCCGAACAACGTCGACTTGACCAACGTTGACTTGACCAACGTTGACTTATCGATGGCTGGCTCGGCCGAGAAATTTCCCCAGTCCCAGCCGCACTTGCACGGTATTGACTCCCGGATTCGGCGTCGCTAATCCCGCATTGGAGATGTGCATGTAACGTAATTCGACACTGACATTGTGTCCAACGCCGAGGAAGTGTACACCGACGGCAGCCTGGTCTGTGAAATTCACGGTATTCGTGTAGGTGGGAACATTCTGATCGCTGAACAGCGTTCCTCCGCAAAGTTCCAGGTAGGGTGAGAAGCGGCCGCGGCGTACGAAATTCCACTTCAGGCCGAGTGGGTCGAACCCTGCGCCGTATGCGGTGTTTGCGGGTTGGAAGACAAAAAAAACCGGGACCGCGTCAACCGCGTATTCGAGCCGTCCGCGAAGAAAGCCGGGAAGGTGCGGGCCGGTGAGAATCCATCCGTAGCGCAGGCCCGCGTTGAAGACACCGGTGTCGCCTCGTCCCCCGCTGACGGAGTGCCCGCCGCCGGCCCATATCTGAACTTCGTGCCCGCCTTGCTCCGGACCGCTCTGGGCGCAGCACAGGGACGATGCGATCAGCAGCCCGACGATCAACAGAGACGAGCGCATGACGATTCCAGTCGAGGGTGATAGCGCCTCGACGCGGAAGCTTCACCATACAGGAAGCGTTGCACGCCGACAAAACAACCGCCGCCGGGGCTGCGACGAAAAGCAGATTCCTCGCTTGGCTGGGAATGACATTACGCTGTGTGGGTCCCGCCGGTTTGCGTGGGTCGTGGTTTGGCCTAGGGGGCGCGGACTTGTCACGGCTGATGCCCCACCAGATGCATCAGGTCTCGGGCCACGCGCGAGGTGTTGTGGCGCGCGACCGCGGCCTCTTCCAAATAGTCACCGAGAACGGGAATCACGCCGAGCGCTTCGATGGCGTCAAGATCATTAACGATCTGGCAGGCGCCTTCGCTGGCGTACTTCGCTTGCAGTTCGGCGGAAGCAGGAGTTCGATTGAGCAGAGCGTAGTCGAAGATTTGTTTTTGTGCGTGGCTGTTCAGGGCGCGAATATGGTCGGCAGCGGTCAGCCCCAAGCTTTCGTTGGCCTGCGTCATCAGGTTGCAAATGTAAACTTTGGTGGCGGGTGATTCGACAATTGCCGGCGCAATGCCACGCACCAGCAAGTTCGGGATCAGACTGGTGAACAAAGATCCCGGACCGATTGTGATCATGTCGGCGTGGGCGATGGCGTCCAGAGTCTGCGGCATGGGTCCCACGTCGGGCGGGACTAGAAACAGTTCCCGGATGCGTCCCTTGCTGGCGGTGATATTGGTTTCGCCGCGCACGCGTCTGCCGTCTTCCATGAGTGCTTCCAATTCGATGCTTGACGTCGTCGCGGGATAAATATGGCCACGGGTTAGGAGAATCTCGGAAGAGAGTCGCACGGCTTCCGAAAAATCTGAAGTCAGGGAAGTGAGTGCCGCGAGAAATAAATTCCCGAAGCTGTGGCCTTCCAGTCCCGAGCCCTTTTCGAAGCGGTGACGGAAAAGCTTGGAAAGTAGAGCTTCATCTTCGCTGAGGGCAACGATGCAGTTGCGGATATCGCCCGGAGGAAGCATGTTGAGTTCTTTCCGCAGGCGTCCACTTGAGCCGCCGTCGTCGCTGACCGTGACGACGGCGCTAAGATCGCCGATGAACGGGGAATCCGACTGCGCTGGAACCTCCGACGGCCAGAGTACGAAACGCTTCAGCCCCTTGAGCAGAGTGGAAAGCCCGGTGCCGCCGCCGATAGCGACGCAGCGAAGACCGGGCTCGCGCGCGGTCTTCTCCGGTATCCGGGGCTCGGCTGTTTTGGTTTCCATCGAAGTGTGCCGGACTAGGTAGGCTCTTCTTCGCCGAGGTCACCGTCCGAGCCCAATTCGGAGCCGGGATCCGGATAGAGCAATTCCGTAAAACGCGGATCCTCTGCGAGATTCTGGAAGTCGGAATCATTGCGCGCCTGGAACCGCAGGTGGGCGTTCAAGCGAAGGGCCTCGTCCAGATGCTTCAGCGAGTCCTCGGCATGACCGGTTAGACAGTCGAGCGCAGCCAGACCGTAGACCACATAATCAGCCTTGGCATTTTGCTTGAGCAGCTTTTCCAGATGCTCGCGGGCGGTGACGTAGTCGCCAATATTCATCAACGACACGGCGTAGTCAAAGTGCTCTTCGGCGGTCTTGAACTGCGTGGCCGTGGATCGCTCCAGGTGCTGATTACAGATGCTAAGGTGAACGTTGGCGCGGTCGGTCAGTTCTTTGCTGGGACCGGCGGCCACCTTTTGAAAATGAGGCTTAGCTTTGTCGAATTTATGCTCCTGCATGGCGCGCAGTCCGGTTTCGTAGCTCTGCAGAGCCTGCGTGTAACGCGGATCTTCCGCCACAGTCTTTTTCGCCGTAGGTTTCTGAGCCATGTGCAAAACTCTTCCTGTGCTCTTGGTAATGGGGATCTCCTTGGAATCCTGCATTCTAGCCGAGCAGTAAAGTATCACCCAAACAGTGGGTTGAGGTCCAGTTGGCTACGAGTAACCGCTAACGGACATCTCAATCCTCGGTACTAGGTAGCAGGTAGTAGGTACTCGCAACCGACGCTCGTTAATTCATAGCCGAGGCCGACAGCAGATCGATCTGCTTCCACTCTCCCTTAATGATTCCAGCCCGGATTTGCGCCGCGGTCTTGCCCTTCTGGTGCTGCTGGTAGGAATAGTAAAGCTCCTTCAGACAGGTGGCGCACTGCGCCCCGTGCGTGTTCTCGAAGCAGCTGTGGAGGCTGTTGTGGCCCATGCGGTCGCAATAGCAATAGCAGGGCTGCTGGTGGAGCACGTTGGGAATTTTCGCCGCCAGTTCGTAGGCGTGAGTCTGGTATGCATTCTGCGCGTCCGCTCCCCACAGGTCGGCCTTGGTCAGGATGGGAGGCAGCTTCGTCCCTTTCGGCGGAGGCCCGGCGTTATAGGCCGGGACGCCTCCTTCTTCCGGCAGCGAGGCCCATTCGGCGGACATGCTTAGAGTAGTCACCAGGAAGAGGAAGACAACAGTGAGACTGCGGTAGACGAACTTATCTTGGTATAAAGAGCGTGTCATGAATTCCTCGCGTATGTTCATTGTAACCTGTGGCCAACGAGGATCGGAAGCGCGTCATGGGGCCGAGGTACCTACTAAAGTAGACGCTTCATGCAACCCGCTGCTCGCAAGCGGCGTTCTGTATACAATAGGAACGCATGCCAGGAAAATTTTCAGATCCAGGTCCAGCCGGCGAGGTAGAGGTACCCACGCCTTGTGCCCTCGCCGCCGCTGAGCCGGTACCGATAGTTCCCGCTCGCCTGGGGAGCGGAATCGCAGTATGGGTCCGCGATCTGATCATTTCACTGGCGATCTCCGCCTTCATCATCATCTTCCTCTACCAGCCGGTGAAAGTGGAGGGAACCAGCATGATGCCCTCGCTCGAAGATCAGGAGCGGATCTTCGTCAACAAGTTTGTGTATCGGCTGGAACCGATTGAGCGCGGGGATATTGTTGTGTTCCGCTATCCGCGTGATCCGTCCAAGAGCTACATCAAGCGGGTGATCGGAATGGCGGGCGATCGCATTCGCATCGACGGCGGCCAAGTCTATGTGAACGACCAGGCGCTCGACGAAGACTACGTTCCGCCTGCGTATACCGATTCCCGCTCGTATCCCGATACCACGGTTCCGGCAAGTTCATTCTTCGTGCTGGGCGACCATCGCTCCATGTCGAACGACAGCCGCGATTTCGGCCCGGTCAACCAGAGCTTCATTTACGGCAAGGCCGTGTTCGGCTACTGGCCAATGGACAAGCTAGGACGCGTAAGGTAAGCAGCCCATGCATCCCGCGGCGTCTTGTTGAGAGTCGCGATCATCCGGACGGAAGCGCCCATCTCTCGCAGCCACTAATTTGTTTCGCGATTTCTGTTTCCGCTCTTGGCCGCCGCGCTATTCCCTGATAAGATTCTGAAAATCCACTCACCGGAGCGAGAATGCAGGCTATCCTTGCGCTGGAAGACGGGCGAGTCTTCCGAGGCAAAGGCTACGGCGCCAAAGGCGAATGCTACGGCGAAGTCGTTTTTAATACATCCATCACTGGCTACCAGGAAATCTTCACGGACCCCTCCTACTCGGGCCAGATCGTTGTCCTGACCAACCCCGAAATCGGCAATTACGGCACCAACCAGGAAGACAACGAAGCCACGCGTCCGTGGATCGAAGGGCTGATCGTGCGCGAGTTCTCACGCGTGAGCTCAAACTGGCGTTCGCAGCAGGTGGCCGAAGAATATTTGGAGCAGTTCAAGGTGCCGGTGCTGTCCGACATCGACACGCGGGCACTGGTGCGGCATTTGCGCGACCACGGCGTGATGCGCGGAGTGATCTCGACTATCGGCAGCGATGCCGACAGGTTGATTGCCAAGGCGCGATCGATCCCCAAAATGGACGGAATGGATCTGGCAAAAGAAGTCAGCACCAAGCGCCCGTACGTGTGGGAGGTGGGCGAGCGCTCGCACGAACCAGTGGCCGTGGTCGGAGTGAAAGATGAGCCGCCGCGATTTCATGTGGTCGCCTACGACTTCGGCATCAAGCAGAACATTTTGCGCAAGCTTCGCGGCGAGGGCTGCAAGGTGACGGTGGTCCCGGCGCAGACTGCGGCGGAGGATGTGCTCGTCTTAAAGCCGGATGGAGTTTTTCTCTCCAACGGTCCCGGCGATCCCGAGCCCTGCACCTACGCGGTGGATTCGATTCGCAGACTCATGGGACGGCAGCCAATCTTCGGGATCTGCCTTGGCCATCAACTCGTCGGCATTGCGCTCGGCGGCAAGACGTTCAAGCTGAAGTTCGGACACCACGGCGGGAACCATCCCGTTAAGCAGTTAAGCACCGGCAAGATCGAGATTACGGCGCACAACCATAATTTCGCGGTTGACCCCGACTCGCTGGCCGAGAGTGAAGTCGAGCTGACACACATCGATCTGAACGACCAGACGCTAGAAGGCCTGCGGCACCGGAATTTGCCTTTGTTCACCGTGCAGTATCATCCGGAAGCCGCGCCCGGGCCGCACGATTCGCATTATCTGTTCAAGGAATTCACGAAGATGATGGAGGAGTGGAAAGGGTGATTGCTTGGGCGCAAAGAATTCTTGCGCCTACAAAGTTTTGAAAGGGCCTTTTCCAAGCCGACCCGTCGCCAGCGACAAGACCATGCTAAGCCACGATAAGAACCAGATCGCATAAATGCCTAAACGCACTGACATTCAAAAGATCCTGATCCTCGGCTCCGGCCCTATCATCATCGGGCAGTCGGCGGAGTTCGACTACTCCGGCACGCAGGCCTGCAAGGCGCTCAAGTCCGAGGGCTACGAAGTAATCCTGGCGAACTCGAACCCGGCCACGATCATGACCGACCCGGAATCAGCCGATCGCACTTACATCGAGCCGCTCACGTTGGAGTATCTGGAAGAGATTATCCGCATTGAGCGGGAAATGTCGCCGGGCGCGGGTTTTGCCGTCTTGCCGACCGTCGGCGGACAGACCGCTTTGAATCTGGCCATCGAACTTTCGGATGGCGGCGTCCTGGAAAAGTACAATGCATTCCTGATCGGCGCGAGTGTTGCTGCTATCAAGAAAGCCGAAGACCGCCTCTTTTTCAAGGACGCCATGCAGCGCATCGGGCTCGACGTGCCCAAGTCGGCCCTGGTTAACAACACCAAAGATGGCATCGAGTTCGCCGGCAAGATCGGATTCCCGGTCATCATCCGCCCATCGTTCACCCTGGGTGGCTCGGGCGGCGGCATCGCCTATAACCGCGAAGAAATGCTCGAAGTTCTTAGCCGCGGTCTCGATTTCTCTCCCGTACGCGAGGCGCTGATTGAAGAGTCGGTGCTGGGCTGGAAAGAATTTGAGCTCGAGGTGATGCGCGACACCAAAGACAACGTCATCATCATCTGCTCGATTGAGAACTTCGATCCCATGGGCGTGCACACCGGCGATTCGATCACAGTCGCTCCGGTGCAGACGCTCACCGACCGCGAGTACCAGGCCATGCGCGATGCCTCAATCGCGGTGATCCGCGAGATCGGCGTCGACACTGGCGGTTCAAACATTCAGTTCGGGGTGAATCCAGAAACCGGGCGCATGGTGGTGATCGAAATGAACCCGCGGGTCTCGCGCTCGTCCGCACTCGCGTCGAAAGCCACCGGATTTCCCATCGCGAAGATTGCGGCCAAACTGGCTGTCGGCTATACCCTCGACGAGATTCCCAACGACATCACGCGCAAGACTCCGGCCTGTTTCGAACCGACCCTGGACTATGTCGTCGTGAAAATTCCCAAGTGGCAGTTCGAAAAATTCCCCGGCGCCGACGATACGCTGGGCCCGCAGATGAAATCTGTGGGCGAAGTGATGGCCATCGGCCGCACCTTCAAGGAAGCGCTCATGAAGGGCATCCGCTCGCTCGACACCGGCAAGCGCGTGGGGGGCGACAAGATTGAACCAAAGATTCTGACCCAGCGCCTGGTGACGCCGCACCCGGAGCGGCTCGCCTATGTGCAATACGCGCTGCGCCAGGGACACACGGTGAAGCAGATCGCCAAGATGACTTCAATGGATCCGTGGTTCCTTTATCAGTTGAAGGAAATTAACGACCAGCAACTGGAATTGGAAAAACATCCCATTGAGTCGATTCCCCCGGAAGTGCTGCGCGAATCCAAGCGCATGGGATTCTCCGACGGACGGCTGGCGCAAGTCTGGCGACTCGAAGGACAAGAGAAAATCCGGCACCTGCGCAAGAAGCATGGCGTGATGCCCGTCTATAAACGCGTCGACACTTGCGCAGCCGAATTTGAAAGCTTCACGCCCTACCTTTATTCGACCTACGAAGATGAGGACGAGGCGGCGCCTACCGATAAAAAGAAAGTGATCATTCTCGGCAGCGGTCCCAATCGCATCGGGCAGGGTATCGAGTTCGACTATTGCTGCTGCCACGCTTCGTTCGCGCTGCGCGACGACGGCTATGAGACGATCATGATCAATTGCAATCCTGAGACCGTCTCGACAGACTACGATACCAGCGACCGGCTTTACTTCGAGCCGCTGACTTTTGAAGATGTCTGGGCGATCTACCAGCACGAAACTTCCAAGGGCGCGCCCGTGGGAGTGATCGTACAGTTCGGGGGGCAGACTCCGCTCAACCTCGCGTTGCCGCTGAAGGCCGCCGGAGTAAAGATCATCGGTACCTCGCCCGAATCGATCGATCTGGCGGAAGACCGCAAACACTTCAATAAATTGCTCGAAGAGTTGCAGATTCCACAGGCCCCCGGCGTCATGGCCACCTCGATCGACGAGGCCATCCAAGGGGCGCGGCGCATCGGATATCCGGTGCTGGTGCGGCCTTCCTACGTGCTCGGCGGCCGCGCCATGGTCATTGCCTACGACGAAGAGTCGATCGTTCGCTACATGAAAGAGGCGGTAGAGTACTCGCACGATCGCCCGGTGCTAATCGACCACTTCTTGGAAGACGCGATTGAAGTGGACGTTGATGCACTGTCCGACGGCGAAGACGTTGTGATCGGCGGGATCATGCAGCACATCGAAGAGGCCGGCATTCACTCCGGTGATTCTTCGTGCGTGTTGCCTGCGGTGGATATTCCGCAGCCGCTGCTGGAGCGCATGCGCGACTACACCTTCAAGCTGGCACGCGCCCTGAAAGTCGTGGGGCTGATGAACATTCAGTTCGCCATCCCGCGCGGAGACGGCAGCGCGAATGGCGCTGACGGCGACAAGGTCTACGTGCTCGAAGTAAACCCGCGAGCTTCGCGGACCGTGCCTTTCGTTTCCAAGGCAACCGGCGTTCCCCTGGCAAAAATTGCGGCGCGGCTCATGACCGGCCGCAAGCTGCGCGAGTTTTTGCCGGAGTTCATCGAGCGCCGCGCCGACCTGGACACGGGCAGCCACTACTACGTGAAGTCTCCCGTGTTCCCATGGAACAAGTTTCCCGGCGTTGACACCGTGCTCGGCCCCGAGATGAAATCGACGGGCGAAGTGATGGGTGTGGCCGACAATTTCGGCGAAGCATTTGCCAAGGCGCAACTCGCCGCGGGTCAAAAGTTACCCACGCAGGGTGCCATCTTCATCAGTGTGACCGACCATGACAAGCCGCACGTCGCGCAAGTTGCCCGGAAGTTTGTGGATATGGGATTCAAGCTGGTGGCCACGACCGGCACCGCCGACGTGATCGAAGCCGCCGGCATGAATGTGGAGCGCGTCTACAAAGTCAAAGAAGGACGACCCAACGTGGTCGACTTTATTAAAGGTCAGCGCATTCAGCTCATCATCAACACGCCCACGGGACTTGAGCCCTGGTTCGACGAAAAAGCGATTCGCCGTGCGGCCGTGACCGCGCGCATCCCAACCATCACGACGCTGGCTGCAGCCCGCGCCGCAGCTGAAGGCATCGAAGCCTTACAGCGGGGACAAGTGAATGTGCGGGCGCTGCAGCACTTGCATGCAGACCGAATGGTGAATCGACACTAGGTAAACTTCGATGGACCACACGAGCGAGTCTGCGCCTCCCGCCAGCTCCGTCGTCCTCCGATCGTTGGTGCAAAAGATCCTCGACGAAGTGGATTCTCCTGGCGTCGGTGCTTCTAGCTGTCTTGGGAATGTGCATGTTGCGGCAGGAGCGCCTCTGCGGGAGCGAAGGGACCAAACAAGGAGTCGGGCATTTTCATGAACAATTCAATCAAAACAAATATCACGAGATTACGCAGAGGCTACCCAGGGTTTCCGTGATGCTGCTCCTGAATCCGAGGCTAGCGCCTTTTTCGACAAGGTCCATCCCAAGATGGGGGACGAGGTAGGCAATGGGGAGCCAAGGTATTTTGCCAATGTTTCCACTCGCGGACATTCATCACAGGCACCTATGACTCAGAATTTGTTCATGGAGGCGGACGAGAACAAATTTGGTGGCGCATTGAGGATGAGAGGGCGAGCCTGATTCGATATGACATCAGCACGGGGGAATTGATAATGAATTGACATCCTCCCCGCCCTAAAGGAGCGGGGATTCCTTCTCAGGCTACGCATGGGCTTAATCTCCCTACGTTAGCGCCTGAAGGCCCTGGCCCGGGCCCACTTGTAGCTTTACTGCATTCGC
>Ga0182018_10002833_pt1 | contig 16587 bp, 15 predicted proteins | sample 812P2MmetaG_FD_120490 | JGI IMG/M metagenome (GOLD analysis project Ga0182018, IMG submission 120490) | Permafrost microbial communities from Stordalen Mire, Sweden - 812P2M metaG | ecosystem: Environmental > Terrestrial > Soil > Wetlands > Permafrost | place: Sweden: Stordalen | collected... | reverse complement strand
TCCTGTGGCGAAAAACGTCCACGGAATTCGTCACCTTTGATGCGCGCCTGGCGCTGGGCTTCCGTCAGCAGACGAAGCTGCTTGACTTCGAGGTGCAATACCTGCTGGCGCGCCTGGGGCATCTGGGAGAACTCGCGCAGGCGATCGCGGACGAGCTGCTGCTTCTCCGGCGGGAGCTGGCTGAAGGCCCGGTAGCGCTCGCGGAGTGCCTGCTGTTCTTCCGGGGGCATGTGGTTGTACAACCAGATGCGCTGGCGGATCAGCCGCGCGCGATCCGGCGGCAGCTTGGCGAGCTCGCGCTCGCGCTCCTCGGGGGACATCCGGTTCCAGCGGTCGATCGAATTATCGAGAAGCTCTTGCGCGGCGGGCTGGTCCGGCTCCGGCTCGGAAAGGGTCGGTCCGGCGGCCGCAGCCACCAGCACCATTGCCTGGAGGGTGGCCAACCCGAAGCCGAGAAACCTGGCGCGTCGAAAATCACATGGCATGGCGATGCACGCTTTCCGTGGAGTCCGGCGTGCCGAACTGGCGCAGTAAGTCCAGGTCGTCCAAGGTGCGTTCCACCTGTTTTGCGCGCACGATGTCACGGTGCGGCGCGATGGGGCCAGGATGTCGCAGAATCAGGCCCGCCATCAACAGCAGGCCGGCCGAAGCGGTCAGCGGCAAGGCTTGGCTAAGGGGCATGGCGCGAAACGGGCGCGTGAGGCGCCCCCACCACGAAAGCCGCACTCCCTGTTCGATCCGGCGATACAGCCGCCGGTCGAAATCGGGCGAGACCGCGGGCGCCTCCCAGGCGTCCAGAGCCTTCCACACCGCGATCTGGCCGGCCGCGGCCGAACGGCACGCGGCACAGCCGGCCAAGTGTTGTTCCAACGCTTGGGCGGTTTCCAGATCGAGTGTACCGGCGGCATAAGCCACCAGCATTTCCAGGTTGTGGTCTTCGGTTAGGCAATTCATATCGTTCCCATGTGCGCCAAACGGACGCGCAGCGTTTCATAGGCGCGGTAAAGCAGCGATTTTACGGCCGATTCCGAGCACCCCAGCACCTGCGCGATCTGGGTATACTCCATCTCTTCATACTTGTGCATCAACACGGCCGCCCGTTGCTTGTCAGGCAGTGCGGCTACGGCCCGCCGGACCTCGTCCAGTTTGACATCGTCCACCAGTTTCTGCTCGACAGAGAGCCGCCAATCGGAAATCTGGCGGGCAGGCAGATCCGTCGATGCATCGTCCAAACGCTCCTGCCCCCGCTCGTGTTTCTCGTCGCGCAGCCAGTTCAACGCCATGTGCGCGGCGATTCGGAACAGCCAGGTCTTGAACTTGGCCGTGGGCTCATAGGTCGATCGGGAGCGATACACGCGCAGGAAAACTTCCTGCGCCAATTCCTCGGCGACGCCCTGCTCCTGCACCATCCGGTAGACGAAATGAATCACCGAGGAGCGATGCTTCTTGAGCAAGACGCCAAAGCTGGGGCTATCCCCTTCCTTGACGCGCAGCATGAGCTGGGCATCGTAATCCAAAGTGGCTGCCGCGGCTGCCCCCATATTAGTATTAACCCGAGGTTTCATCAAAGGTTGCGCGTGAACGCATTAAAATTATTCTCCCTTGAGAGTGCGCTCCATCAGCCGCCGGATGGCCTCCCGCGGCGGCAGCCCTAAGTTCAACATTTCAAACATCTGAGCCGAGATGGGCATTTCGACTGCATGGCGGTGCGCCAAGTCGACGGTCGCGTTAGTCGTTTTGACGCCCTCGGCCACCATCTTCATGGATTTGACGATCTCTTCGAGTTTACGCCCGCGCGCCAGTTCCATGCCGACGGTGCGGTTACGGCTCTGTTCTCCTGTGCAGGTGAGGACCAGATCGCCCAACCCTGCCAGACCGGCCAGCGTTTGTGGCCGCCCCCCGATGGCGATGGCGAGGCGGCTCATCTCGGCCAACCCGCGCGTAATTAGGGCGGCCTGCGTATTGCTGCCCAACCCCAAGCCGTGACAGACGCCCGCGCCGATGGCCACCACGTTCTTCACCGCGCCGCAGATTTCGACACCCGCCGGATCGAGGCTGGTGTAGAGACGAAAGGTGGGTCCGGAGAAACTGGCTTGTACGCCGGCCGCCAAAGCCTGGTCGGTGGAAGCCACCACCAGCGCGGTGGGATCGCCGCGGGCCACCTCGCGGGCGAAAGTAGGTCCGGAGAGGACCCCGATACGGGGTTCGAAGCTGCCGGAAACGCAGTCGCGGATTACCTGGGAGGTGCGCAGCAGCGTGCCGTTTTCCAGACCCTTGGTGGCGCTTACGAAAACCATGGAGGGATCCAGGCACGGCAGCATCTGGCCGTAGATCGGGCGCACCAAGTGCGAGGGCATGACGCTGAGCACGATCGCGGCGTCCGCCAGCGCGGCGGCGAATTCCGTTTCCACCGTGACATTGGCGGGGAGACGGAATCCGGGCAGGTATAGATCGTTGACGCGCGCGGCGCGTATCCGTTCAGCGAGGTCTTTTTCATAAACCCACAGACGAATCGACGGGAAGCGGGGCGCCAGCACTATGGCCAGCGCGGTGCCCCAACTCCCGGCGCCAATGATGGCGAGGGCATTCATTTGGGGCATGCGCGGCTCCCGTTCACTGGCGGCTCCCGAACGAGAAGACGGACTCGGTTCCGGCCCGCAGCCGCGCAACGTTTTCGCGGTGGCGGTAGACGATCAGTGCCCCGCTCAGGATGGCGGCTACGACGACGGGGACAGGTGGATGCGCGATCAGCCACACCGCCAGCGGGAAGGTCCCCGCGCCGACGATGGAGCCAAGCGAGATGTGGCGGGTCCAGGCGGCCATGACCACGAAAACCACCAGCACCGCGGCCAGCGGCAGCGGCGTCAGGCAGAGCCAGGCGCCCACGAAAGAGGCCATGGCTTTACCGCCGCGGAAGCGCAGGAACGCCGGATAAGAATGCCCGATCATGACGGCCAGCGCGGCGGCGCTCATCCACTCGACGTTCCCGCCGGTGAGCCGGCCTTCCAGCCACACGGCCAGGTAGCCTTTGGCCATATCCAGCAGCAGAGTGGCCACCCCCGTCGCGCGGCCGCTGGTCCGCAGGACATTGGTGGCGCCGATGTTGCCGCTGCCGGAAGCGCGCACGTCGCGCCCCGTGGTCAGCTTTACCAACAGATATCCGAAGGGGATGCCGCCCAGCAGATACGCGATCGTAAGTCCCAGGGCGGCGATCATCAATCGCCTGTTGGAACGATTCGCGCGTTTTCGACCATGAGGATGACGGTTCGGTGCCGAGCACGCGTCCGATGGACCGTTCCTGCCGCCATTAGATCTCTCCTTGCCCCAGGATACCGCAGCTTGAAAGCGGAAACCCCGCAAGCTTGGTGTACACGGAACCGGCCGGACTCGGGCGGCTCCGATAGAGGAAGAAACGATCGACGCTGAAGCGGCCGAAATCGAGCGACGGCAGCGCGACGATGGTCTCCCGCAGTTTCTGCAAGGGCACGGGTTCCTTGATGCGCGCCAACGTCAAGTGGGGGCTAAACGGACGCCCTTCCGGCTTAAGACCCAGCGGCTCGAGGGCACCATCGGTTTCCGAGGCAAGGGCCGCCAGATCGGGCGAGGCTTCCACACCCGCCCAAAAGACGCGCGGGGAGTGCGGGTTGGGGAAGAAGCCCAGCTTCCGGATATGAATCGGGATCGGTGGATGGTTGGGGAGTGCGCCGAGCGCGATGTGGAGATCCGGCAGGCGATGCTCGGGCCATTCGCCGATGAAGCGGGTGGTGACGTGCAGATTCGCCGGCGGGATCCACTTGATGCGCGCCACGGGGCGGAGTCGGCCGAGCAGGCCCTCGAGAGTGTGGACTACTTCGGGAGGAAGATCGAGACCGGTGAACAATCGCATGCCGCGCGCCGCCTCATCGTCCCAGAAGGCGCTTCCACCAACCGGCTTTCTCGTCGCGCAGGGATCGAGCACATTCCTGAATTGCCCGATCTCCTGCATGTTTGTCCTCGATCCGCAGGATCATGTACATCTGATCCCGGTCTCGGTGGAATCGGTCCATCTTGGCATGCACGTCCCGATGAAGCTTCAGTATGGCGCCGCCGATTAGATTCAACAGAGCGCCTGTAGCCAGCCTGGTTGAAAGCATCCGATCGCCAGAACCAAAGGCGCCGATTATGAGGATGACAGTTCCAATACCCAACAAAGCAATAGCGGACCAAAACGTCACGCGAGCTTCGACTATGCGCAGGTTGTGTATAGGCCGGGCAATCTCGTCAAGCCCAGCCAGGCTCCGGATGATTTCGTCCTGAGGGCGGATACTTGGGAGCATCTTGGCAGCGTCTTAACCGGGCAACACAATCTCTCTTACGGGCCTGCCCTCTTCGTCCGCGATCACGAGCTTCCGATTTTTCTTTGCCTCGATCATGGCAATTTTTAGGATCCCAAAAGCATATCTGAACAGTTGGGTCATTGAGATATTCATCTCGTCCGCCATGGCTCTCACTTCTTTAGCCACAGTTGGGGAGACGTTGAAATTCAGCCGCTCCACTTCTCGTTGAGGTGTTACACCGGCATCTATGCCGGTGTCGCGTCCAGGTGCAAATCCAGCCATTTGGTCTTAACCTTCCGTTTGGGCTTAGCTTCCCTGTGTTAATTATACACTGATGGCGCTCTATATAAACCCATTAAAAGCTCCTGCAAGACACTTTTGGTACTTCGACAAAACTCGGGAGGCCTGGCTCGGAGTTGGAAACAAGTGCCATGGTTTGAATGTAATATGGGTGTATCAGACGTTCGGTTTCTTGCATTGATTAATAAAATTTAATATTGCTGAAACGCCGCGACTCGTCGGCGCGCGGAAGGCAGCGATGGGGTGCGGCGTGGGGCGAATCGCGGCAACCGAGCCGTCGTCCCACGAATCGTCTATGATGAAAAAGGACTTCCGAGGAGGCCGTATGAAGGTTCTGTTACTTCTGCCGCTGGTTTGCGCCGGGGCATTGCCGGCGACGAGCGCGGCCGACTCTCATACGACTTATACAAAGGACGTCGCGCCCATTCTATTCCGCCGCTGCGTGGAGTGCCATCGCGCCGGAGAGGCCGCTCCCATGCCGCTGGTCACTTACAAAGAGGTGCGGCCGTGGGCCAAGGCAATCCGCGAGAAAGTACTGGAGCGCAGTATGCCGCCCTGGCTGGCGGATGCGGCTTACGGCCATTTCTCGAACGATCGCCGCCTGACGCCGAAGGAGATAGACATCATCGTCGCCTGGGTGGACGCGGGCGCGCCGGCGGGCGACGATCATGACCTGCCGCCCACGCCCAAATTCGAGGAAGGCTGGAGCGTCGGTAAACCCGACGTAGTGATCTCCCTGCCAGACGAGGTCGCGGTTCCCGCGGAGGGCGTGGTCCCCTATCGCTATATCACCGTTGCCACCAAGTTCACCGAGGATAAATGGGTGCAGGCAGCCGAGATTCGACCCGGCAATAGGGCCGTGGTGCATCATGTGATCGTCTTCCAGGCGGACCACGCCCCTGGCGATCATACGGGCGGCCAAAAGGAAGGCGGGCGCGACTGGGCCAGCGGTAAACTGGCGGGGTTCGCGCCGGGTGAGGAACCGAAAGTGTACCCGCCGGGAACCGCCAAGTTGCTGAAGGCCGGGGCCAAGCTCATCTTTCAACTGCACTACACGCCCAACGGCAAACCGGCCACGGACCGGACCTCCATCGGCCTGATCTTCGCGCGCGGCGCCATTGAGCACCAGGCGCTCAGCGGCACGGCCACTAACTTCCGCTTCGCGATACCTCCCGGCGATGCCAACTACGAGGTGCGCTCCAGTTGGACCGCACCGGAGGACGTCCGGATCGTGGACCTGATGCCCCACATGCACGTGCGCGGCAAGGATTTCACTTACACGGCAGTTTATCCGGACGGCCATTCCGAGATCGTCCTGCGCGTGCCCAAATATAACTTCAACTGGCAATTGATCTACCGCGAGCAAGATCCTTTGCGGCTGCCGAAGGGCGCGCGGCTGGAATGCGTGGCGCACTTCGATAACTCGCCCAACAATCCCGCTAATCCCGATCCAAGGAAGGAAGTCCGATGGGGACCCCAGACCTGGGAAGAGATGATGATCGGATGGTTCGATTACACGCTGGATGGCCCCCAACTCGCCACGCATCAAACGTACTGACACCCACGGTACGGATTTGCACAAATTAACGGTATACCGCGTTTTGGCGGGATACTATACTTATGCAGGTGCGGGATGTCAAGGAATCGGATGCGAAGCTCGTTGAAACCTTCCCGCGCGCCGCGTCCGGTACGTGTGCCAGGCTTCGCTATGTGCTGGCAATCTTCCCGATAGTTGCCGGTCTCCCACTATCTCTCAACGCGACGGTCGCCGCGGTGAACCTTAACACTTCTCCCGCCTCGACTCAGCTTCTGGGGACTACGATTCAATTGACCGCTTCCGCATCGGACTCCGATCCGGGACCGCTGACTTATAAGTGGGAAGTACTGGCGCCCGGTTCTTCCAGCTTCAGCTTAATGCGCGACTTCGACCTCGACACGACTTTCACATGGACGCCTAATCAAATCGAAGGCACGTACCAGTTGCGCCTGACCGCCAGAGACTATCTGGCTGGCACGAGCGCCCAACAGGTGGCGGCGTTTCGGGTAAATCCACTGGTGACTGGGAGTAATCCGGTTGTAATCCCGTCGGCCAATCCGCTGGTTGCCTTGTTCAGCGCTCCTGCTTGTCCGGCCGGCAGCACCATGTCGGTTGTCTTCGAAGCGCAGGGATCGACCTTGCCGAGCACTACCGGTTGGAGACCCTGCCACGCCGGCAGTATGAATTTCTACATTGCAGGCATGACGGCGAGCCAAACCTACGTCATGACTTACCTGGTCGATACGGGAGGAACCGTGACGCCCGGGCCGCCGGTCTCCTTCACTACCGGAGCGATTCCCACGTCTCTGAGCTTTCCAGCTCTGAGCGTACCGCTGCCGCCGGGCCCGCAAACCGACATTGACGAGCCGGTTGTGCTGACGGATTACGTAACCCCGCCGGAATTTCTCACGGCTACAGACCTGAGCGCCAACATCATCTGGTACTATGCGCAGAGTACCCAGTTGACGCGGCCGGTTCCGGGCGGGACCATGCTGGGTATTTTCACCGGGCTGGGCACCGGCACGGGCGTTTGGGGACCCGATGTTACGCGGGAACAGATACTGCGCGAGTTCGACCTGGCCGGCAACACCGTCCGAGAGACAAATTGCGACCGTGTCGAGGAGCAGCTTGCGGCGATAGGACTGCAAGATGCGCTCAGCGACTTCAACCATGACGCCATCCGCTTGGCCAACGGCCAGACCATGGTTCTGGGGGATGTGCAGAGAATATTCCCGGCGGGCACTCAAGGCTCCACTGCCCCGCTGGATATTGTGGGCACGCTGATCGTCGTTCTGGATCGGAACTTCCAGGTACTCGGATATTGGGACTCCTTCGATCACGTGTGTACCGGCAGCGGTTGCCTGGACATCAACCGTCCGGGAGACGGGGTATGCGTGACAAACATGCAGGCAGAGACTTCGCAAGGTTGCCCGCCGGTGCTGCTATCCTCCCCCGCCAACGACTGGTTACACGCCAACAGTCTGGAATACCTCACCGGCGACGGAGATCTGCTGTTATCCTTCCGGAACCAGAACTGGGTTGTCAAAGTCGACTACAACAACGCAACCGGGACCGGTGGCATTCTTTGGCGTCTCGGGCTGGATGGAGACTTTACGCTGGGTAGTGCGGCCGGGGAACCGTTCCCGTGGTTTTCAGGCCAGCATGACGCCGGCTTCGTAAACAACGGAGAGCAGACCCTCCTGGTATTCGACGATGGGACCACGCGGCACGTGGAACAAGGCGGAGATAGCCGCGGCCAGGTTTGGAATATCGATCAGACCGGCATGGTGGCCTCTCTCCAACTGAATGCCGATCTGGGGGCCTACTCTCCATCTCTGGGCAGCGCACAGCTTCTCCGGAACGGAAATTACGCGTTTCAAGCGGGCTTTATCCAATTGGGCACCTCGGTCGAGGTGCAGAGTACCGAGATCGCGCCAGACGGAACAGCCGTGTACGAGCTTCAAAGCGTCGGTACCACGCGCAGCTATCGCGGCTGGCGGCTGATGGACTTATATCATGCCACGTGCAACGGCTCGTCCGGCCCGGAGTAATGGAACGTAAGGTTCGCGAAATTAATTAAGGAAGGACCTTGATTACAAGGCTTGCGGTGGCGGTGTGCCCCGCGCCGTCTTCGGCGATGAGCTTGTATGCGGTGTCTTTCCGGGGGGCGACCTGCAGACAGTAATTTACCGCCGGATGCAGATCTGTAACTACCGGGGGATCTATGCGGACTCGCTTTGCTCCGTAGACGCCCAGGCAGATTTGGGTTTGGGTTCCGCTCCGGATCACCTGCGGAGAAGCATAGAAATTGATAATCCTGAATGCCGTTCCACCAATTAGATCGAGCGTCTGGCGGGCGCGGCGGGCTTCCTCGGCCTGGCGCGCCTGCTCGCCCTCTCGCGCGCCCCTCCAGCGCGAGTAGAAAATCCAACCATCATAGACGACGGCGGCGAGCACCCCGATGCTGATCAACGGCAGCACTCGACGGATTAGCCCGATAGGCTCGCGCATTCACACTCCTACATCCTCCGGAATCCGGTTCGTATCCATCACTTCATTTTGCCAGTTTGTGGCCGGCAGTGACGGCATGCAGGGTAGCCACACCGATCTGCCCATTGAGATTCTCATCCGGCGATGGCGCATCGCCGCCGCCGAACCACGCGGTCAACCGGCCGTCCAGCAGTCCGATGGTGGGGTCGCAAATCACGCGGCTGTCCCACGCCGCGTGCCCCTGGAATACCGCCGGCAGTTTTTCCCAGTGAACGCCATCGGGGGAGCGCGTCATCCCCAGCCGCCGATTCTGCTGCGCGTCGCGGCCGGTATATAGCATCCAGTAGTAGCCGTGCGCGATCCACACGGCCGGCTCGCCCAGCCCCATTTCATCGAAACTGCCGTATTTGCCGAGCTCCAGAATCGGGTTGGACCTCAATTTCTGCCAATGTTCGCCATCCAGAGACCGGGCCACTCCCAAGCGCTGCCGCCGCGCGCGATCCTCTCCCAAGTAAAACAGGTAGGAGTACCGGCCCACCTTGAGGACATAGGGATCGGCGAGCCCGCATTCGTCCCAACTTCCGCGCGGACCGTAATCCATCACCGGAAAGTGCGACTTGCGCCAATGCCGGCCGTCGCGGGAGCGGGCCAATCCCAGCCGGGGCGTTTCCTTCGGTCCAGCTTGGTACCAATACCGGAATTCGCCTTCGTCGAAAATGGCGGAGCCGTTCGCCGCGATGTACGCGCCTTCGCCGGAGCGCGGTTCGGGCGCCAGCACTACGCCTTCTTTCTTCCAGGCCAGTCCGTCCGCGGAAGTTGCCAGGACCGTGCGCCACGTCTTCCCGTCGAAGCCGGAATAGAAATTGTAATAGGCGGCTCCGCGGCGGACCACGGAGGGGTTCAAGGCATCCTGCGAGTCCCACTCGCCGGGAACGCCGTGCGGCAAAACCGGGGCGTCGCGAGGTTCCCATTCGTAACTCACCCGGGGTTCGGCCGGCGCCAGCTCGGGGAGCCGGAAATCGGAGTAGCCGCATGCGCCACATCCAAAGGAGAGAATGCAAAGCGCGCCGCTGCCGATGGCGCGCACCAACATCATGGAGTTCATGGAATAGGTACGCGCAGTTTGAGGCCGGCGCCCCGGCCGGGCCGCGATTCCAGCGTCATCTCCGCATTCAGGGCACGCGCACGCCGCTGAAAACTAGCCGGTCCCAGCCGCAGCAGTTCCAGTTCGTCCAACGAATAAACGCCGGAGAAGTGGAAGCCGCCGCCGTTGTCGTCGACCGATAACTCCAGCGTCTTGGCCACCCGCTCCAAAGAGACTGCCACGCGCGTGGCGCCCGCGTGTTTCAGCACATTGTGCAGCGCCTCGCGTAGCATCTGGATAACCTCCGAAGCCATTTCTTCGGGGAACTTCAGGGGACCCTCCCCGCCCACGAAAGACACCGGAATGCCGCTCTCCTTCTGAAAACTCTCGCAAATCCGCCGCGCCGAAGCGTACAGGTTGGATCCCTGCATATCCGGCGGGCGCATGCTCCGGACGAACGCCCGCAACTCCTTCACCTGTTGCTGCGCCAACTCCTGCAAGTCCCGCAGATCGTCCATTCCAGCGCCGGAATCCCGCTCCAGGAGTTTGCGCAGAATCTCCAAGCGCATCTGCAGGCTGATGAAGCTTTGCAGCGGACCGTCGTGGAAATCGGAGGCGATGCGCTGCCGTTCCGCCTCCCGCGCGCGCTGGGCCTCCTCTCTGGTCTCGCCGGCTTCGCCGTCCATCTCCTCCATACGCGATTCCAGTCGCTTTTTATAGACCGCAAACGCATACGCCAGCGTGCCCGTGACCACCGCCGTGCGCCGGATCGGGAATACGTTCTGCGATTGCAGGACAACGCAGAAGATCGCGCTTACCACCACCACAATCAAGACCTCGGGCGGGCGATACTCGAACACCGCCTCCGTGAGCATGTAGAGGTAGTAGAAGGCGGGAAGCCAAATGACGGACCCGATCCCGGCGTCGACCAGCGCCAGAAAATAGAGTAAATCCACAAAGAGCACGAGCAAGGCGAAAGCCCCGCCGCTCCGCTTTCTGAGTGGAACCAACAGGCTGAAGACCAAGTACACGCCAGCCACCGCCACCACCCGGGGAGTGCCCCTGGGGGAAAGTAGCAACCCGCTGGCCAATCCGGCGGCTGCGAACGCCAGCCGCGCCCACAGCAGGACGCGCCTGCAGGCTGGCGGGAACGGAACCAAATCACCTGGCACTTGCGCTCATCATATGGCTAACGCCGGTACAGAAAAAGAGTGTGACTGCGCCCTTCGCCGTCATCTTCAATGTCTTCCACCTTTACCGGCGTCCAACCCCTGAATTCGAAATCGTGCGCGACCACGCGCGCTCCTTTTTTCAATTGCCGCTCCAGCAGCGGCTGCACTTTATCGTTGGAATTCGGCAAGAGGTATACCGTGATTAAATCCGCGGAAGTGTAATCCTGCTTCAGAATATCGCCTTCGACGATCTGCGCGGTCTTTTCCAGACCGAGTTTGCGGATGCGCTCGAGGCTTTGCCGGCACAGATCTTTGTCCAGTTCCACGCCGATGGCGTCGGCGTGAAACTTCTGGGCGGCCGCGATGACGATGCGTCCGTCGCCGCTGCCCAGATCGAACATTTTTTCGCCTGGTTTGAGGCCCCCCAGTTCCAACATTTTCACGACAATGCTCTCGGGCGTCGGATAATAAGGCGCCAACTTAGCCGGATCCTGCGCCCAAGCTGCGGCGCCCACGAGCACCAATATAATACGGCGGCTTAGCATCGGAATTCCCCTCAAATTGGGTGATTTTGAGTGTAACAAAAAGCACAGCCAACTAGCACCACTTACTATTGGTTATCGAATGGCGCGGAGGACGGCGAAGTTGGAGGACGAGCGTGGCGGCCCGCAAGTTACTGGCGGGGGGCTCTGCCTGGGGATCTCCCTTCGTAACTTTTTCCCGCGCGCGCAGTATAACGAGCATGCCCGCTCTCCCGCATGATCTTCGCTACGCGTTCCGCACCCTGCGTAAAGCGCCCCTGTTCAGCGCGGTAGCCATTCTTTCGCTGGCTTTCGGCATTGGCGCCAATACCGCCATCTTCACACTCATCCATCAGCTCATTCTGCGGCGTCTGCCGGTCAAGGATCCCCAACAACTGGTAATGCTGGCCGGGCGAGGCCGCCACTACGGCGGAAACAACGGGCGCGCCAAGCTCTCTTATCCCATGTACCAGGATATCCGCGACAAGAATCAGGTATTCGCTGGAATGTTTTGCACGCATACCAGCACCATGAGCGCTTCATTTGAAGGGCGCACCGAACTCATCTCAGGCGAATTGGTCTCCGGCAACTTCTTCCGCGTGCTGGGTATCGGCGCGGCAATTGGCCGTGTCTTTACCGCTTCAGACGACCTGTACCAGGGCGGACACCCACTGGCGGTTCTCAGCTACGGCTACTGGAAGAGCCGTTTCGCGGGCGACCGCGGCATCCTGGGCAAGAAAATCATGGTAAACGGCTATCCGCTCACGGTGATCGGCGTCAGCCAGGCGGGCTTTGACGGCGTGGAGCCCGGATATGCGCCGCAAATTCGCGTCCCGATTACGATGAACAACAGCTTGCCGCCGGGCGACACATTCGACCGGCTCAACAACCGCCGGTTCCGCTGGACGGAGGTTTTCGGCCGGCTAAAGCCCGGTATGACACGCGAAAAAGCGGAGGCCGGTCTACAGCCGCTCTTCCACCAGATTCTCGACATGGAGGTGCAACAGAAGGAGTTCGCCAAGGCGTCTCCCTTCGTAAAGCGCGAGTTCCTGAAGATGCACCTGGATGTCATGCCTGGAGCGACGGGCCGGTCCTACTTGCGCGATTCATACTCAAAACCGCTGCTGGCCCTGATGGCCATCGTGGCGCTGGTTCTGTTGATCGCCTGTTCGAACCTGGCGAACCTGCTGATTGCGCGAGCGTCCGCGCGGCAGAAGGAAATCGCGGTACGGCTCGCCTTGGGCGCCAGCCGCGCGCGCCTGATCCGGCAGTTGCTGGTGGAAAGCCTGGTGCTTTCCGCGGCCGGCGGCGCGCTCGGTGTGGGGCTGGCCGCCGCGATCGACCAGGCGCTGATCGCCTTTCTACCCACCGGCAGCACGCCGCTGTCGCTTTCCAGCACGCCGGATTGGACGGTGCTCGGCTTTACCGCGCTGGTCGCGATGTTGGCAGGCGTGATATTCGGACTCGTGCCGGCGCTGCAATCCACGCGGCCGCGCCTCGCCGATACACTTAAGGACCAGGCTAACGCGGTGCTGCATGGCGGGTCCGTCCGGCTGCGCAAGGGTCTGGTGGTGGCGCAAGTGGCGCTGTCGCTGCTGCTGCTGATCGGCGCGGGACTGTTCCTGCAGAGTCTCCGCAATCTTAAATACACGAACCCGGGCTTCGACGTACATGGGCTGCTGTCCTTCGCCGTCGAACCCACCTTGAACCGTTACGACAAACCGTGGACGTTCGAGTATTACCGCCGTCTGAGAGATCGCCTGAAGACCGTGCCCGGAATCCAGGCCGAGACGCTGGCCATTATACCGGTAATACAAGATAACGAATGGGACAACTGGGTTACCATCGAGGGCTACACGCCCAAGCAGGGCGAGATGCCCGATCCGCACATGCAATACTGCTCCACCGATTACTTTGCGGCACTGAAGGTCCCCATCATGCTGGGGCGGGATTTCACGATCAAAGATGCCGCGGGCGCGCCCAAGGTGGGCATCATCAACCAGAAATTTGCCCACCGGTACTTTGGCGGAGTGAATCCGCTGGGCCGGCACGTCGGCATGGGCATCGACCCCGGCACGAAGATGGACATCGAAATCGTGGGGGTCGCCGGCGACACCAAATATGAGAACATGAGCGATGAAATGCCCTACGAGTTGTACATCCCGTATACGCAAGTGGATTTCGTGAACGGCATGACCGTGTATCTGCGCGCGCAAGGCGACCCCGCCAACGCCTTCAATACAATTCGCCGGGTGGTGCGCGAAGTCGATCCGGCCGTGCCCATGTACGATCTGCGCACGCTGGACGACCAGATCGAGATCAATCTGTTCATCGAGCGGCTGCTGGCGACGCTTTCGACCGTGTTTGGCGGCATTTCCACGTTGCTGGCCGCGCTGGGGCTTTATGGCGTGATGGCCTTCGTGGTGGCGCGTCGCACACGGGAGATTGGCATCCGCATGGCGCTGGGCGCGGATAGCGGCTCCGTGGTTTGGATGGTGATGCGCGAAGTGCTGGTGCTGGCGGCGTTCGGCGTCGGGATTGGCGTGGGCGCCGCGTGGGCCGCCACGCGCTTGATCCAAGCGCAACTTTTCGGTATCCAGGCGACCGACCTCTCGACAATGGCCGCGGCCGCGCTGGGAATTGCGGCGGTGGCGGCGCTATCGGGCTATTTCCCGGCGCGCCGTGCGACCGGCATCGATCCGGTGCGCGCTTTGCGCTGGGAGTAGCCGTTGGTTAACGGATTTCGTTCAAATCATGACAGATCACCCGTAACTCCGCGATACTATTGTCGAGGATCGGCTCCGCACGTATGGGTAGACTTGGCCGTACCTGGCAACTGTTCAAGGAGAGCTTCGCGGTGCTCGCAGGGGATTCGGAAATCCTCGTGTTTCCGGTCTTTAGCGGGATCTCTTTGCTGCTGCTCGGCGCTAGTTTCTTCATTCCGCTCTATCGCGACGGCACCCTGCAGGCGGTCACGCACCACAAGGGCAAGTGGGACGACTACGCCGTGCTCTTCGCCTGGTATTACCTGAATTTTTTCGTAGGCATTTTCTTCAACAGCGCGCTGATGGGCTGCGCGAATATCCGGCTCTCCGGCAAACAGCCCACCGTTGGCGCGGGCTTTCGCATCGCGGCCGACCGCGTGGGGCGTATCGCGGCCTGGGCATTGTTGGCGGCTTCGGTCGGCCTGCTGCTCAGTTCGCTGCGGGATCGGAACAACAAGCTTCTGAGCATCGCAGCGGCCGGGTTGAACCTGGCGTGGTCGTTGATCACTTACATGATCGTGCCCGTGCTCCTGTTCGAAGATCGCAACGTGTTTGGCTCCCTGCATCGCTCCGAGGAGTTGTTCCGGAGCCATTGGGGCGAACAGGTGGCGGGCAACTTTGGCTTCGGCCTGCTGAGCACGTTGCTCGCGATTCCAGCCGTCTTCCTGGCGCTGGCCTGCTGGCGGCTTGACCCCATCGCTGGAATCATCCTGGCAACCGTTTACGTGCTGATCCTGGCGACGGTAACTTCCGCGGTGCGAGGCGTCTTCACCGTGGCTCTGTACCGATACGCGATCGCGGGCTCGGCGCCGCCCGGCTTCTCGGCGGAGGCGATTGACGGCGCCCTGGGAGGCCGGCGCCGTATCACGTAGCAGGCGCGCGGGGACTCGTACTGATGCAGCCAAGTGCTACATTGGTCGAAGCCCGATGGCACGGTTTCGCGAAGAGCAGCGCTTTCAGTGGTTTTGGACCGCGATGTTTTGCGTCCCGGCCCTCATGGCCGCTTACGGTTTGTACCGGCAGGCGTGGCTGAACCAGCCTTTCATAGCGGGCGCTTTGCTGTGGCCGGCCTCCGCCGTGGCGGTGGTGGTGGCTGTTTGGTTCTTGCGTTTGAAGCTGGTGACTGCAGTCCGCGACGATGGCCTGTTCATCTGCTTTGTCTGGCTATGGCCCGAGCGTACCATCCCGTGGGATCAGATCCGCAGCGTGGCGACTCGTAGCTATCGTCCCATCAGGGACTTCGGCGGCTGGGGAGTGCGCTGGGCGGCGCAGGGCATCGTCTATCACGCGCGCGGCAAGCGGGGCGCGCGCCTGGTGCTGGCCAGCGGCGAGCGTGTGCTGATCGGCTCCCAGCGGGCCGATGAACTGGCGCGTGCCATTGCGGAGCGCACCGGCCTGACTGTGGAAGCCGCATGATGGCGGCTCGGCGGCCATCGGTGTCCGGGTGTCAGGGGAGGGCGGCGGGGAGGTAGATTTTGAGCGCTCCGTCTTCTACGGAGAGACGGATTTCTCCGGGAGAGTGGCGGACGATTTCGTCGATGGCCGGGAGATCGCGCCCGACCGCCGCGGGGGTCACGGAGAGGGTCGCATAGCTGTCGCCGGCATCCTCGCTCGACACGGTGGAAGTCTCGATCGAGAACTGGCCGGAGAAGGCAGCGTCGCAGGCGGCGAGAGCCAGTTGCATCAAGATCAACTCGATGCGGCCGGGATCGGCCTTGGCGCTGGCAGCAGGTCCCAGTATCAGTTGCAGGGCGATGCCGTCGCCGAGCGCGCATTGCAGCAAATCGTCCAGACCGGCGATCAGCTCGTTGAGATCCAAATAAGCAGGCGGGGCGGGCTGGCGCCGGCTAAATTCAAGGAGACGGTTGGCCAGGCGCGCGGCGCGGTTTCGTCCGGGGCCGGCTTCCAGCAGGCGGCTGAATTCTTGAGCGACGGCGGCGGTGAGGCGGCCGAGGATTTGCAGGCGGTTCGCGGCGCCATGATCCGGCGCGCCCCAGGGCTCGTCGGCGGTCCGTCGACTCGGAGCGCGGAACAACAGGCAGACGCCCACGGCGTGCGTTCCGCCATCCCGCACGGGCGTGGCGCTGCCTTGGATGAGATGGCGAGCGCCGTGGCGGCCAAGCAGCACCACGTCGCTGCCCAAGCCGTCGCCCAAGCTATTGCCCAAGCCGTCGCCCAGGGAGTTGCCCAAGCAGACGGCGACGCCTTCCCGAAACACCCGGCCAATGGGGGACGCCTGCGGCGCTCCGGTCAGGGCATTGAGAATGGTGAAGACTTCTCCGACCGGTTTGCCGAGGGCCTCTTCCTCGGTCCAACCCGTGAGGTCTTCGGCTACGCGGTTCATCAGCGCGACTTGCCCGCTCTCCCCGGTGACGATGACGGCTTCATCGATACTGCCGATG
>Ga0182018_10002832_pt1 | contig 16588 bp, 8 predicted proteins | sample 812P2MmetaG_FD_120490 | JGI IMG/M metagenome (GOLD analysis project Ga0182018, IMG submission 120490) | Permafrost microbial communities from Stordalen Mire, Sweden - 812P2M metaG | ecosystem: Environmental > Terrestrial > Soil > Wetlands > Permafrost | place: Sweden: Stordalen | collected... | reverse complement strand
GACGTTTCGGCGAACTCAAACTTCACGTTCTACGTCTGCGCCGACCAAACAACTTGCAGCGCCAACGAATACGGCGGGACCAGTTTTGCCGCGCCCATGTGGGCAGGCTACCTGGCTCTGGTCAATCAACAGTCAGTCGCCAACGGCAATCCGACGCTCGGATTCATCAACCCCGCCATTTACACCATCGGGCTGGGATCGAACTATGACACCGACTTCCACGACATAACCAGTGGCAGCAACGGCTACGCGGCGACCAAAGGTTACGATTTGGTCACTGGGTGGGGCAGCCCGAACGGCAGCGCGCTGATCGCGGCGTTGGCTGGATCGGGGAGCGGCGGACCTGGAATCAGCTTTGCGCCGGCATCCTTGTCGTTCGGTAAGAAGGTAGTTGGCACGACGACAGCGGGGAAGAAAGTTGTCGTCACCAACAGCGGAACCGCGACGCTGAATATCACCTCTATTGCCGTCAGCGGCGATTTCGCGCTGGTAGCGGTTAAGGCGACCAAGAAAGTAACTCCTTGCGCGAATGGCAGCTCGGTAGCGCCGGGCGCGACCTGCGAAATCAAGGTCTCGTTCAGCCCGCTTGCCGATGGGGCACTGACCGGTGCGGTCTCGTTCACCGACAATGCTGCCGGCAGTCCGCAGCAGGTAACGCTGAGCGGAACTGGCAAAGACTAATCGACCAACTGAACCATCGGGCGGGACTTCGGTCCCGCCCTTTTTTATTGGTGTGGAATTCAGTCCGATCCGGGATTTACTTGGTCAACGAGCAGCCGCAATCGGCCGGCGGGACGTGCGCCTGCAAAAAGTCGGCCACGCGTTTGTAAGCGTCGATTTGATTGTCCACTTTCGAGAAGCCGTGACCTTCGTTTTCGTAGACTTTGTACTCGGCTACGCCGCCGCGCTTCTTGATGGCCTCCACTACCTGCTGCGCTTCTTCTTTGGGACACCGAGGATCGTTGCCGCCCGCCAACAAATATAGCGGCGCCTTGATTTGGTCGACGAAGTTGATGGGCGAACGATCTTCATAGAGCGCCTTGTTCTTGACGAGATCGCCCATGGTCGCAAGATCCGATTGCTGCAGTATCGGATCTTCGTGCTGAATCTCCGTGAACCAGTTCACGAAAGGAACAATTGGAACACCCGCTGCCCATACATCAGGAGCCTTGGTGACGCCCATCATGGTGAGATAGCCGCCGTAGCTTCCACCCATGAGGATGAGTTTTTTGGGATCGACGTAGCCGGTTTGTTTGATCCAGTCGGCGGCCGCGAGCACATCCTGTAAATCACCACCGCCCATATCGAAAAGATTGGCTTGCTGAAATTCTTTTCCGTAGCCGGTTGACCCGCGATAGTTGGGCGCGATGACGATGTATCCCTGATTGGCCATGTACTGCACAAAGCGGTTAAACGTATTGGTGGTCTGCGCGGCCGGTCCGCCATGTACATAGACGATCGCAGGATGCTCGGGATTGCGCGGCAGGTTGTAGGGCACATAGACGAAGGCGGAGATCGTCCATTTGCCGTCTTTGCTGGGGTAATGAACAAGGTAAGGCTCAACCATGTCCTCGGAGCGCACGCCGCCCACCAGCGACGACGTAAGTTGCCGCGATATGTTCGGGTGCGACAGCTTGTCGCTGAAGGTATAGACCCACAAGTCGCCGGGAGCGGTGGGGCCAGTGTGTGAGAAGAGCATGCGCGACCCGTCAAGGGTGAAAGGCGAAGGGTTGCCCGCAACGTGGTTCACTCCCTTGGGCAAACCGAGATCACGAGCCTTTCCGGCGGCGATATCATGGAGATAAATCTCGACGTTGCCATCGACGTTCGCGGTGTAGGTCAGTAGTTTGCCGTCGGGAGAAAAACTCTCAGCCGACGTTTCCCATTTGTCTTGTGTCACCCAGCGGATCTTCTTGCTCGCGATGTCGAGCAATCCAACGTTGTCGTAGCCATTGCCGGCGTTGGAAGTGATTAAGACAGTTTTGCCGTCGGGCGATACATCGCTGGCGGAGTAAGTGCTTTCGCCTTCGTGTGGCGTCAGCAGGATGCTTTGCGCGCTGGCGACGTCTACCAGAAATATGTTGGAGTCCGTGCCCTTCGACTGTTCCTGCGAATAGACAATGAACTTGCCGTTTGCAGACCAGATGGGGGCAACGTTCATCCGGTCTTTGGCCGTGCCAGTCGTAAGATGTTTGACCTCGCGCATGACCGTGTCATAAACGTCAATCTCATACACGGACGAAGTTTTCGGTTTAACGATGTAGGCGAGGTAGCGGCCGTCGGGTGACCAAGCCGGACTTTCCTCCGAGATTTCGCGGGTGTTGGTCAGGTTCACCACCTGTCCGGTTTTGGGCGATACCAGAAAGATGTCCCACTGTTCGTCGCCGTCATAGTCGGAGGTATAGGCGATCCATTTGCCGTCGGGCGACCACGCCGGGCTGGTCTGACGCTCGTTGCTGATGGTGAGTTGCGTCGGCCATCCACCTTCGGCAGGTACGAGCCAAAGATTATTGCGTCCGCTTAGATTGCTGATGAAGGCGAACGTCTCGCCGTCGGGTGACCAAGTCGAACCGCCGACGGAGCGCGTCATGTAGAGCTTCTCGATCGTAAGATTTTTCTCGACGCGCGCGTCGGGCTTGGACGCGATCTGCTTGGGATCGGTAATGACCTGGGGCGAAGGCAGACTCTGGGCGACGGTCAGAACGCTCATAAATACGACCATAACAAACGGGGTCATGATGGGCATGATGCCTTGAAGAACCTCCTGCTCGAAACTCGAAAACTCGACTTCATGGAAAGTAATGGAGTCTTGCGGGGACATGCGTTCCTCTCACTCGACGGTTACCTGGTAGTCCCGCCCTTCCCAGCGTCCGTCGTTTTTCCAGTGGAACGTGAATGTGATCTGGCGGCCGGGGGTGAGGACTTCCGTGGGCAGATCGACGTGCTGCAGGTTCCATCCACTTTCTTCGGACTGGCTGTCTTCTTTGGTCTGCCAGTTGTCGAAACTCCACTGCACGGTTGCTGGCTCGAGCAGCAGAATGCGGAGTTTTTTTCCGCGGGGCATGGTGCGGCTCTTATTGTTAAAGCGCCAGTTGAAGTATTGCGCCGAAGTGTTTTTCGTCAGGTAGCGCTCAACCGTTTGAGGAGGCTGATCGAAGATTTTGCCATCGAACAAAGACCGCCGCAGCTTGATGTATTCCGAGTGGGCCCACACGAGCGGACAGGCTGACCCCGACGCTTTTCCGGCGAACAACTCACGCTCGGGAATGTCTCTTGCGTCCCACACTTGTTCGGGGATCAGGCGGGTGTCTCCGGTTGAACCTTCCATCACTCCGAGCAATGCTTCCGCGGACGAGGGGCGTCCGGCGGCGAGTTCGTAGTGGGCGCGTTCACCTGCCAATAGGGGCCAGGGGCGGCCAATTCCGGTGCCGTCGAACGGAGAACCATCTTCGTGCTCGCCGTAGCCGTCACGGTTGTAGCGATACCAGTTGGGACCTTGCGGAAGGTTCACGCGCAGCAGTTCGTCGATGATTTTGATGGTGTTGAGAATTCGGGGATCGTCAGCCGCGCGCAACCCGAAGCGCACCAGGGCCAACGCATCAGGACTGACAATCTCCGCCGCGGCCGCATTTGGACCGAACGCCCGGTTCTTGATGGGAACGAATCCCTGAGTTGGCGAAGCGTCGCCGTTGCCGTCGTCAGGAGTAATGCGCACGTAATAGCCTTCGACTCCGACTTGCCGGGCAAGGTCGCTATTTACCGCGTAGGTCCAGCGTTCGATATTGCCGTTCCATGTGTCGGCCATCTGGCGCAGAAATTCGGCGGGACCGGACTGGCCCATTTCATCGGCAAGATCGGCGGCCACCAGAAGGGCGGAGATTTCGGCGGCGAGGGTGAAGGGCGAATAGCCGCCGTCTTCCTCCCAGCGGTCCTGCTGAGTGACGGGACCGTTGGCCACGATGTAGGCGGCGGCTTTGCTTACCATCGGCCACCAGCGCTTGCTCTCCCCGAATGTGTTGGGAGATTCGCGGTGCAGCAGGTCGACCAGCAGAATGGGAAAGGCGGTCTCATCCATCTGCGAGCCGGTCCAGTAGGGACGTCCATCGAGCCACATGTTCTGGGCCCAGTGACCGTCGGCTTCCTGCGTCGCTTCGAGATAATGCAATACGCGGAGAGCGTCGGCGGCCGCACCGGCCGCCAGCAATCCGCCGGCACTCTCGACCAGGTCGCGCGGCCAGATGAGGTGATAACCGCCGAGGTCTTCGTCGCCTTTGCTGAATCCCCAGGGGATGGAGAGGCTGGCGATGATTCCGCCGAGGAAGTCTTTGGATTCATGCGCGCGAAGCACCGCCATGCTGGTGCGATATAAATCTTTTTTTCTTCGCTTCGCGTCGAGCTTCTTCAAAGTATTCTGCCAGTGCTGCCAGTGCTGGACATAGTCCGAACGCGTCTTTTCGTAGTTCGCAAGCAGCGAAGAAAGCGCTTGCTGACCGGCTTCGGCCCAGATTCCGCCAAAGCCCAGCGCGACAAGAAACTCACCGTTGCAGGCGGCAAGGTCAATTTCGGCTGTCAATGCGATATTGCCGTTTTCAGCGCGATCATACTGCCAGGTCATTTGGAAATGTTGCGACAGATCCTGCCATCCGTCCGATACTCCTGCAAATCCGATCGAACGCTTGGGCATCGGCGCGGAGCAGGCCATGGCTAAGCCGCAGGATTCGCGCTGCGCGAAAAGCATGGGCCTCCCCTTGTAATCGCCCACCCAGCCGGTGTTGCCGTATCCCATATTGGCCAGATGCGAAGCCAACAGGGTGTATAGGTGGTAGTCGCCCAAAGTGCCTTGCAGCGGTACGAATTTTATTTTCTGCAACACCACGTTGCGCCAAGGGTCGGTCAGCACTTCCTTTTCGATCCGGTATCTGCCTTCAATGTCCGTATTGGTGAGTTCGTAGACGGGCACTCCGGGCTCGATGGGAACGTTTTGGAAGGTACAATGGCGCTTCTCTTCGGAGAAAAACCCGCGGCCATCGGTGATGATCAGACCGAAGTCGCGAGTGCAGGCTTGATCGACGCGGGGAAAATAGATCTCATTGAGAATGCCGTGGCTGAGCGTGAACCAAACCCGGCTATGGAGGTTGAGCGCAGTGCCAATTCCGGTCTTGGCGCTCGAAGTCCAGCGCGGTTCGATTCCGGGCCAGCCGGGAGCATAACGAATTTCTTCCGTCATAGAATCACTGTGTCTAGGACCACGGCTCGCAAAACTCCCCCGTTAAGCAGTTTGCCAGAAGATATGGATTCGCGCTGGAAGTTTCACGAAAGAGCGGAGACTTTGCATCTTCGGCTCTACAAGTGCTAGGCAGCTTGGAGAAACAATGTTGGTCGTAGTTGGTCATCGTGGGTCATTGGAAGTGGAAATTCATTCTGCTGTAACGTTCCCGTAATATTTTGTCCATACAACAAGCTGGATTATTAAATTCACAGTTGAGGAGTCCTCAAGTGATGCGTCGCATCGTGCTGCTGTTGGCAGGTCTCGCATTGGCGCTACCGGTGGTGGGGCAGACTACATTGAATGGGGCGGGCGCCACCTTTCCTTATCCCATGTATTCCAAGTGGTTCAGCGAATACAACAAGCTGCACAAAGACGTGCAGATTAACTACCAATCGATCGGCAGCGGTGGCGGCATCCGCCAGGTATTGAACGGCACGGTTGATTTCGGAGCCAGCGACAGTCCGATGACGGACGAGCAACTTTCGCAGGCGAAGATCAAGATCCTGCACATTCCAACTGTGATGGGAGCGGTTGTACCCGCGTATAACGTTCCTGGAGTCACCGGGGAAATCAAATTCACTCCGGAAGTGCTGGCGGGCATTTTTCTCGGGAAGATTCAAAACTGGAACGATCCCGCGATTGCGCAAACCAATCCGGGCATAAAGTTTCCCAATCTGCCGATCATCGTGACGTATCGTGCCGAAGGCAGCGGAACGACGTTCATCTTTACCGACTATCTTTCCAAGGTCAGCAAAGACTGGGAGGGCATAGTGGGGAAGGGCCCATCGGTGAAATGGCCTGTCGGTCTCGGTCAAAAAGGGAATGAAGGCGTTGCCGGAAGAATTGAACAGTCGCCTGGGGCGATCGGATACATCGAACTGATTTATGCCCTGGAGAACAAAATTACCTATGGATCGATCCGGAACGCCGCTGGAAATTTCGTGAAGGGTTCGCTCGAGGGAGTGACCGAAGCGGCAGCATCGGTGAAAGATATGCCCGCCGATTTTCGCGTGTCGATTACGAACGCGCCCGGCAAGACGGCCTATCCCATCTCCAGTTTCACGTGGCTGCTGATTCCGGTGCAATCCGCTGACCCAGCGAAGGGAAAGATCCTCGCCGATTTTCTAAACTGGATGGTCAACGACGGTCAGAAGATGACGAGCCAGCTCAGCTATGCGCCGCTTCCCAAGAACGTGGCGGACAAGGTTAAAGTTGCCATCAAGCAAGTTCACTAAACGGCACACTGAGGTCTTAGGTGTCAGGTCTTAGGTCTCAGGACAATCCCAGCCCTAAGACCTCAAAACCTTAAAGACCTGAGGTTCTGATAATTGCCGCCGACCTGGAGAAGGAGAGAGCCAAAACCAAGCCGGCGGCGATCTGAGGGCAGATTCCCCCCTCAGAATTTTGAGTCTCTCCAACCCTCATCGGACGAAACCCTATTCTTGATCTGCCTCCGGATAATCCAGTTGAGACTGGCAAGTTAAACTGACCGGTCCCGCGCCAAATGATGACGCGGGACCGGTTTTGGTGTTACGGCAAGTAGTAGCGGAAGGAAGTGAAGACCATGCCGTCGAGGCCTTCGGGTGCGGCGTAGGTGACGGGGGTGACTCCGGGAGCGGAGCCGATGCCCGACCAGGTTTGCCGCGTCACGTAGGAATACTGCGTGCCGAAGCGGAAGCGGCCTTTGGGTCCGGAGTAGATGTTGTACCAGAGCCCGGCCGTACCTTCGATCACCGCGCGGGTGTCACCCGTGCAGTTGGCGGGCGTGGTGGGGCTGAAACCACCGCTTCCCGGAGGCAATTCGGTGTAGCAGCCGTAGTTGTTGAAGAAGGGCGATCCGTATCCGACGTATTCTCCGTTGCCTTTGTTCAAGGTTGGATCGAAGCCATAGGTGCGGGCAGCGTATTCGGCTCCGACGTAAGAATAGAGATCAAACTTCTTGCGGTGGTACTCCAGAGTGGTGAGACCCTGCAGGTCTTTGATCAGGTGCACGGTGCCGTTGGGATTGATGGAAAGATCGGAAAGCTGCGCGGCGCCGTAGCGGCCCACGCCGCTGCCGCCAAAGCCGTGCAATCCGAACACGATGTGCTTGTTGGCAAAGGTCCAGCGGGCATTGGCGCCAAAGCCTCCGCCTTCTTTCGAGGCGTTGTAGGCGTTGACAGCGCTCGGTCCGCTCAGAGTGCCGCAAGCGGCGCTGGCGTAGTTTTCGACGCAGGGGAATACGCGGTCGGTGAAGCGGTCGACTAAGCCAAAGATTTCGTAGTGTCCGAAGCCGGGATCAAACGCGATCTTGGCGATAAAATCGGGGGCCGGATTGGCGGTGTAGTTGGAGGTAGTGTTGTAGCTGTTGCTGGCGCCCGCTTCGCCGAGCAGGTAATTGGACGCGTTGTTGTGGCTGGTGAGAGTGCCTTGTGCGTTTTCAATGGCCACCGCGACCGACACTTTATTGCTGAAGTCTTTGGTCAAACGCAAGCCATATTGACGGGCGAAGCTAAAGCCCGCGTTATACCCAGGATCGATGGTCTGGGGCCGGGAATCGTTGGTTTTGCCGACGTCGTCGCTGGGCGCGATTCCGGCCTTGTTCTCGGTTACCAGGCTCCACATCTGGCCGCCGAGGATCTTCCAACCATTATCAAACTTCAACTGTCCCCAAGCCTGGCGAAGACGAAAGGTGTAGCTGTTGGTCTGGGTTGCAGTTGAGGTCACGCCGGCCGAGAGGAAGTCGCCGGACAGATAGCTGGAAATATCCATGTGCCCCACGCGGCCCTCGACGAAAACCGTGGGCCGAGATTGGCGGGCCGATCCGAAGAACTCCGACAATTGGCTCTGCGAAGCGCCCGGCATGGTGAGGGAGTTGAAAGGGGTTGGCAAATCCGATCCCAGTTCACGCGAGCGCCGCACGAAGGCAGCTTCGGCAAATCCGCCGGGAGTAATGTTGATGCCTTTGAAGCGGATCGTGATCGCGCTCTCCATGTCCTTGTTATAAATCTGTTGGTCCGTGCCCATCGGCGACGGATCCTGGAGCGCCCACACGGTGTTCTTCAAAACCGGGCCGTTTGGACCCGGCGTGGTGGCGATCGTCTTCAGGTCGGCGACGTCGCCCTTGAGCGCCAGGACGGCCTGCTCTTCCGCCGCGGTTTGCTGCACCGCTGTATCGGCCTTGGTCTGCGCCTGCACAGCGACCGTCTGGCTCTTGTCTAGATTCTGCTCCAATTGATCGATTTTCTGGTCGCGGCTCTCGATGAGATTGCTCAACTTCTGGATCTGCTGCTGCTGCGCGGCCAGAGCGTCTTTCAGCGACTGCACGTCGGCCGCGGTCACAGCCGGCGGCGCCGCCTTCTTGGCAACGGCCTTCTTTTGTGCAGGCTTTGCCGGCGTTGCCGTAGTCGAATTGGTGGTTTGAGACCAGGCGCCGGCTGAGAGTGCCGTCAGCGCGAGGATAGTTAACAACATGCGTGGGGCTGACTTCATAAAATAAATCTCTCCTTTTTGTTTTTGGTCACTGACACATCGCGGGGGAGTAGCAAAAGCCATTGAACCGGTTGCCGGAAGTGCGAAGGCTACGACGAGCTTCCCGTCCGATGGTTAACTGTTATTCCATAATGTAAATCATACTAATAGACATTATCCACATTAAAGACATGCACGCGACTTTCCATTCCCCTGCTGGTGTCTCGCGGACGCTAAGATGTGTGTCTTCAGCGACTTAGGGTGGAGCCGGCCAGTCGATCGAGCACTTGAGGAGTGCACAGAGTTGCAGCACCAAAACGAAACCGGTGCCGAAGTGGAGGGTTGTTATACTATTTAAGGCTGCGGTCTCCCCGTTCCTGCGCCCAGGGATGGGTTCCTTTTGCAATCGGCAGCAGCAGTCTGCAGGCGTCGATTTCGCCGCCGCAACAAGGAAGAAAACTCAACAGTACACGCCGCACGAACATGCCGCAGTAAGAAGTGGACGTTCCACCTTGACGACGGGTCCGGCAAATATGGTCAGGCAAAAATCGAGTGATCGCGCGCCGCTTCTGAACCGTGAAGGGTCGTGGCTGAAATTTAACTGGCGTGTGCTCGAAGAAGCGGACGATCTGCGGAACCCACTGCTGGAACGCGTCAAGTTTCTCGCTATTTCCGCCAGCAATCTCGATGAATTCTTTGAGGTCCGAGTCGGAGGTCTGCTGCAGCAGCTCGAAGATGGCCACAACTCCACTACCGACGACGGCATGACCATGGCGGAGGAGCGGGAGCTGATCAAACAGGCGACCCACGAATTTGTCGAAGAGCAATATTCATGCTGGAACGACCGCTTGCGTCCGCAACTGGCGGAGCAGGGAATTCGCGTCCTCGGAATCGACGAACTGGACGACACGGCACGCGCATTTGTGGACGACTATTGCGAACGCGAGCTCGATCCGCTGCTGACTCCGGTCACGGTCGATCCCGCGCATCCATTTCCGCGTGTGATCAACAAAGCACTCTGTGTGGCGCTGCTGCTGCGCCGGCGGCGTCGCTCGTCGCTCACATATACCGGAGTGGTGACGGTTCCGCGCGCGCTTCCACGGCTGGTTCGTTTGCCGTCGGAGGGAACGGTCGATTTCATTTTTCTCGCCGATCTGGTCGTGCATCACGCGGTGCGGATGTATAAAGGTTACGACATTGTTTCCTCAGCCGCCTTCCGCGTTACGCGCAACAGCAATCTTTATCTTCAAGAAGAAGAATCGCGCAATCTGCTGGAATCGGTGCGCGCGGAATTACACAACCGCCGCAAGGGAGACGCGGTGCGGATGGAAATCGAGGCTGGCGCCGACCCGGAGATCATCGAGCGCCTGGGTACGGTTTTCGAGATTGATCCCTGGCAGATTTTTCCCGTGAACGGCCCGGTCAATCTTTCGCGTCTCTTCAACATTTACGACGGAGTGGAGCGGCCGGATTTGAAGTTTCGCGTCTACGTGCCGCGCGAGTTGCGCCTGACCGCGAAATCGCACGACCTGTTTGAAGAGCTGCGCCGCCACGACGTTCTGCTGCACCATCCCTACGATTCGTACGACACGGTGATGTCGTTCATTCAATCGGCCGCGGAAGACGAGCGCGTGCTCTCCATCAAGCAGACGCTTTACCGGACAAGCGAGCATTCGCTGATCGTTCCCGCGCTCATGGCAGCCGCGGCGCACAAAGAAGTTACGGCGGTGGTGGAACTGAAGGCGCGCTTCGATGAAGCGTCGAACATTCGCTGGGCGCGCGACCTGGAAGACGCCGGGGTGCAGGTCTTCCACGGATTGGTGGGGCTGAAGACGCACTGCAAGCTTTGCCTGCTGGCAAGGCGTGATCCGGATGGAGTGACGCGCCAATACGCGCACCTGGGCACGGGAAATTACAACGCGACGACCGCTCGCATTTACACCGACCTTAGCTTGCTCACCGCCGATCCGGAGATCACCGGCGGCGTCCACGATGTTTTCAGTTTTTTGACCGCCTACGCAGAGAACCCTAGCTACGGGCCGCTGCTGGTTGCGCCGCTGGATCTGGCCGAGAAATGCATCGGCTTGATTGAACGTGAGGCGGAGCACGCTCGCGAGGGGCGTCCGGCGCGCATTGTCGCCAAGATGAACGCGCTGCTCGATGTAAATATTATCCAGACCCTGTACCGCGCATCCCAGGCGGGAGTCGACATTGAGTTGATCGTGCGCGGCATGTGCGCCTTGCGGCCGGGGATTCGCGGTATCAGCGATCGCATTCGGGTGCGCAGCATTGTCGGCCGATTTCTGGAACACAGCCGCATCTTTTGCTTTGAGAACGGGGGCGAACCCGACGTCTACCTGGGCAGCGCCGACTGGATGAATCGCAATCTGCACGAGCGGGTTGAGGTGCTGTTCCCGCTGAAGAACCCGCTGCTGCGCGACCGGGTGCGGCATGAGATTCTGGCAGCGTATTTCGCCGACAACGTGAAAGCCAGATTTTTGCAAAGCGATGGCCGCTATCTGCGTCCCTGGCAATCGTTACGCGGACGAAGCAAGAAACCACCTCGCGGTCCCGCAGCATTCAGTTCACAGGACTTTCTCATGGGCTTGGCGGAAGGCACGAAGACGATCGAAGAGATTCCATCTGTGGCTCCCAGACGCGCTTCAAGGGCCTTGATCGGAAAGGAATAGTCGCGCCATATGTTTCTATATTTCTTGCGCCACGCCAGCGCCGGGCAACAGTTGAGCAGCGCGAAGAAGGACGAGAAGCGCGGCTTAGACAAAGATGGCATCGAGCAATGCGGATACATCGGCCGGGCGCTGGCGGCGCTCGGCGTACAAGTGGAGATTATTGTTTCGAGTCCTCTGAAGCGCTCCACGCAAACCGCGGCGCTGGTAGGCAACGAGATGGGACACGAAGGCAAACTGGTGATCGAGAACGCTCTGCGGCCACAGGCTGGGTTTTCCGATTTCCAGAAAATGCTGGAGAAATATGCGCGGCAGGATTCGATGCTGGTGGTGGGGCATAATCCGAACTTGCGCGAGTTTCTGGGACGCGTGATCAGCGACAGTGGCTGCGAAGCGGTAGTAGAGTTGAAAAAAGGCGCAGTGGCAAAAGTTGAAATGCGGCGGAATTCCGGATCGCTCAGTTGGTGCATTACGCCGCGCATTCTGCGCGCGCTTCACGCCGCGGCCACCGAAAGTTCACGGCCAAAGACTTCGCGGAAGTAGGCGCCGTCTTTTTCAATCGACCAGACTTCCAGGTCAACGCTGGCTTTGCCGCGCGGCGTCAGTTTCATGGTGACGCGTCCGCCGCGCGATGAAACTACAACCTTAGCTACCGACTGGCTTCTCCCCATATTCAAAGCGCGGGCGATGCGCAGCAGCACCGACGCTTTGGTCACGTCCTCCTGTTCTTCGAGGCTCAGAGAACTCAGCGGGCCATCTCCGGGCGCGGGGCGCGATTTTCCCAGATAGCGGGCAATCGAGCCGATGATCCTTCGCTGCTGCGGCGTGTAACCGAGAATTTCGGAATTGGCGATGATGTAGTAGGTGTGGCGGTGATGGCCGTTACGGTTGACGTAGTCTCCCACTTCGTAGAGCATGGCCGCAGCTGAGAGCCATTCGCGATACTCCGCGGGAAGCTGGTGCACTGATTTGAGCGAAGAAAACAGCAGCAGCGCCGAGTCGCGAACCTGCAAGGCATGGTGCAGATCGACGCGGTAATGTTCGACAGCGCGCTTGATCGATTCCCAGCGTTCCGACTCGATGGCCCGACCGGAGCGCGTGCTGCGATCGTAATCGGCCGCCATCTGGGCCAGGATGCCGTCGCGCAGTCCTAGCGGTGAGTAACGAAATCCAGGGAGATGGCAGCGCTCCAGCAACTCCGCATAAGCCAGCGCACCGGCGCATATGATTTCCGCACGGCGCGGACCGATTCCCGGGACTTTTTGCCGCTGCTCCAAAGTGAGGCGCGTCATTTGTTTAGCGATACGGCGCACCATTTCGCGGGTAGCATATTTTGAAACAAGGTTTGAAGCAGGGTTCGAGGTGCGCGTAACCTTGCGGAACTTCTTAGCGCGTGCCAGACGGCTGGCGAGACCGACCAGTGCGGCGGCGGTGCCGGAGGTGGCAATGACGGCTCCAACCCGGGCGGCCTTCACCCGTCCTTGAATGCGCGCGATCTCGCGGGTGACAAACTCCTGCAGACGCTTCAGTTCGTTCTTGCGTGGCGGATCATGCTTGAGGAATTCACCGGTCAGCCGCACAGCGCCAAGCGGCAAGCTCACTGTATCGCGCAGTTGTCCGTCGCGCGAGAGCGTGAGCTCGCAACTGCCGCCGCCGAGGTCCGCCAGCAAAACACTGTGTGCGCCGAGCCTGGTGGCGGAAATAATGCCGAGATGAATGAGACGGGCTTCTTCCAGTCCGGAAATGATTTCGATTGTCCAGCCTGTGGTTGAGCGCACCCATTCAACAAACGTCCGGGAATTGCGGGCGTCGCGCAACGCCGCTGTGGCCACGACTCGCACCGAGTCGGTGCCGCACTCCTGCATGGCGCGATGGAAACGACGCAACACCTGCACGGTTTGCGTCATCGCCTCGGGCGAAAGCAGACCGCCGCCAAAGACGCCTTCGCCCAACCGCGTTACTTCGCGGTCTTCATGAATTTCTTTCAGGCGTCCGGCATGCAGGCGCGAGATTTTGAGGCGAACAGAGTTGGACCCGATGTCGATGGCGGCAAAAGTGGGCATAGAGTGAGAATCAGTATTCTCACACACCGGTTAATTCGCGCAAGCCTGGATGCCTTCCGGTCGCGGGTCAGGTTGAAACTCGCCGCGCCGCGGCTCGGTCGGACCGGCTTGGTCGGACCGATGTTTACTCTTTGGTACCTCCACCCCCCCTCCCCCTGGTCTATACGAATCATGGGGTTAGCGGGAAATTCTTGCTTCGGTCTTTGATTCTAAAAGACTTGGGCTAAAGTATTTATAAACCAATGGCTTACGATGCAAAGGGCCAAATCCCCGTTTTGGTAAACGGGCGCAACTCGCGAGCATATCGATCAGGCTTTGATTGTCGCATTGGAGCGAGATGCGTGTCTGTGATGGCGATCACAGTTGGATGTGATGAAAAATCGGTGGCTCGGCGGTCGATGGTTGGAGAGGATTCGCCGCATGCGGTCGGGACGCTCCCACTCAAGCCAAAACCGGGCTTGAATGGGGCACCGGCCTGTTAGGTGCCCCCCTCCTCCTCCCTCTGGCTAATGTGATCGCCAACAATCCTGCTTAGCCCCCGCCAACCCCATGGCCTTCATTGACTTGCCCGTTTCATCCACGTAGGATTCGGCTGCAGTGATCGGCCAAACCATCTCGCGCTATCGCATTGTCGAAAAACTTGGCGGCGGAGGGATGGGTGTGGTCTACAAGGCTGAGGATACCGAACTCGGCCGTTTCGTTGCGCTCAAGTTCCTGCCGGATGACGTCTCCCAAGACCCGCAGGCGTTGGAACGCTTTCGCCGTGAAGCTCGTGCCGCCTCCGCGCTGAACCATCCGAACATCTGCACCATTTACGACATCGGCAAGAATGGCGAGCAGTCCTACATTGCGATGGAGTTTTTGGACGGCATGACGCTCAAGCACCGAATCGCTGGCCGTCCGATGGAAATCGAGACGATTCTCTCTCTGGCAATCGAGATTGCCGATGCGCTCGACGCTGCCCACGTGAAAGGAATCGTTCATCGGGATATCAAGCCGGCCAATATTTTTGTCACGGAACGAGGCCACGCCAAGATACTGGACTTCGGGCTGGCAAAAGTCGCGGCGGCGGGCAGTTCGTCGGATGCGCCCTTGAACGCGATGACGCGCACGATTGAAGAACACCAACTGACGAGTCCGGGGACAACGGTAGGAACGATTTCCTATATGTCTCCGGAGCAAGCCAGGAGCAAGGACCTGGACGCGCGAACGGACCTTTTTTCATTTGGCGCGGTTCTCTACGAGATGGCTACGGGAACGCTGCCGTTCCGTGGGGAAAGTTCGGCCACGATTTTCGAGGCGATTCTTAACCGTGCTCCGGCGCCCGCGATACGCCTGAATCCCGATCTGCCGCCGAAACTGGAAGACATCATCAACAAGGCGTTGGAGAAGGACCGCAATCTCCGCTACCAGGTCGCGGCCGAGATGAGAGCCGACTTGCAGCGGCTGAAGCGGGACATCGACTCCAGCCGGAGCACGGTCGCAGCAGCGCCGGAACAAGTCTTTCCCGCCGCGCCTCAGACGCCGCTTTCAGGAAGTGTGCAAACACACTCCTCAGGCAGCGCGAGCGCCCATGCGGTTTCCGTCTCGACAACGATGCCTGCGGCTGCGCATCCTGCGCGGCGTTGGGTCATCGGTATAGGCGTCGTGGCGGCGGCGATTTTGATATTGGGCGCTGCGGGCATTTTTCTGTACCGCAGCGAAAGCAGCCAGAAAGAGATTTCGTCGATCGCGGTGCTACCGTTCGTTAATGGCAGCAACGATCCCAACAGCGAGTACCTCAGCGACGGCCTCACCGAAGGACTGATCAATAGCCTCTCGCAGATACCGAATCTCGCGGTTATGTCCCGCTCTTCCGTTTTTCGCTACAAGGGGAAGGATGTCGATCCGCAGCAGGTCGCACGCGACCTGAAAATCGAGGGCGTGGTCACCGGCCGCATCGTGCAGCGCGGAGACCAGCTGATCATCAGCGCGGAACTTATTGATGCCAGAAATAATCACAACCTGTGGGGCGAGCAATACGACCGCAAGCTTTCCGATGTTCTCGCAGTGCAGGACGAAATCACGCGCGCCATCTCGTCGAAGCTGCGAGAGCGTCTGTCGGGCGAAACCGCGAAGCAAACGGCCAAAGGTGGGACCAGCGATCCCGAGGCCTATCAGCTTTATCTCAAGGGCCGCTACTACTGGGAGAAGCGGACGCCAGAAACCCTGGATAAGGCGCGGGATTATTTCAACCAGGCCATCGAAAGGGATCCGAACTACGCGCTGGCGTATGCGGGACTGGCAGATTATTACGATGTAATCCCCGACTACGCTCCGGTTCCGTCGAGCGAGATGGCACCCAAAGCGCGCGCGGCGGCGCAGAAAGCGCTGGCCATTGATGATTCGCTGGCGGAGGCGCATGCCGTGCTGGCGGACGGTTACTCCACGCAGTGGGAGTGGAGCGCAGCCGAGCGAGAGTTCAAGCGCGCGCTGGAACTAAGTCCAAACTCCGCCAACACTCACAAGTTGTACTGGCTTTATTTGTCATCGCAGGGCCGGCATCAAGAGGCGCTCGCCGAGATCAGGAACGCAATCCGTCTCGATCCGCTCAATCTTAAGTACAACGACAACCTGGGACAGGAATACGCTGAGAGCGGGGAGTATAACGTGGCCATCGAGCAATTCAAGAAGGTGATCGAGATGGACCCCAGCTTCGCGTCCGTGCATGGTGACTTAGGAAGTGCATATCTCGATACGGGCAAGTACGACTTGTGGATTCAGGAGTCGCAGAGCTATTGCAACCTCTCGCATCAGGCTGAGTATGAGGCCATCTTCAAGGAGGTCGGCAAGGTTTATACCCAGTCGGGAATCCAGGCGGCGCTCCGCGAATGGGCAAGGCAAATGGTAGAGCTAAGCAAGCGCCGATACGAAGACCCGGCAGTGGTCGGGTTCATCTACGCCAAAGCGGGCGACAAAGACCAGGCTTTTGCGTGGTTGGAGAAAGGCTTGAAAGAAAAGTCGGATGGCATTCAATATCTCAAGACCAACCCTATGGCGGACTCGTTGCGGTCCGATCCGCGCTATGCGGACATGATCAAGCGGATGGGCTTGCCGCAGTGACGCGGCCTAGCGGTCTT
>Ga0182018_10002831_pt1 | contig 16596 bp, 15 predicted proteins | sample 812P2MmetaG_FD_120490 | JGI IMG/M metagenome (GOLD analysis project Ga0182018, IMG submission 120490) | Permafrost microbial communities from Stordalen Mire, Sweden - 812P2M metaG | ecosystem: Environmental > Terrestrial > Soil > Wetlands > Permafrost | place: Sweden: Stordalen | collected... | reverse complement strand
TTGGTTTCCGCCGGGATGCTCGGGCGCACACTCCTGCATCTCTCGTCGCTTGACCCTGGCGTGAATATCCGTAACGTACTGGTCACCCGCATGGCGCTTTCGCCCGGCACGCTCGCCGATCCAGCGAAGATCCGTGCGGCCTGGGACGATGTTCTGGATCGCGCCCGCCACGTACCGGGCGTCGAGTCCATAGCCATGGCCGATACCGTCCCGTTGCGCGAAGGCAATAACCAGATCGGCTACTGGATGACGCCGGCTGAGCCGCCGGAGAGCCAACAGCCGGTCGCGCTGGCCACCAGCGTGACGCCGGACTATTTGAAAGTGATGGGCATCCGGATGCTGCAAGGCCGATTCTTCGACGATCGGGATCGCGTGGGCAGCCAATCCGTCGTGGTGATTGACGACGTGATGGGGCGGCAAGCTTTCGGCGGACAAGAGCCCCTCGGCAAGCAACTTTGGATCGGCATGGGCACCGATCCCCTGCGGGTGGTGGGTGTAGTGCGGCATGTCCGGTACTGGGGGCTTGCAGGCGACGATCAAGCCCACGTGCGGGCGCAACTCTACTACCCTTTTGCCCAGGTTCCGGACCGATTGCTGCGACGTTGGTCCGAACTGATGTCGATTACCGTGCGCACCGGCATCCCGCCGTTGAATGTGGTCGCATCGCTGCGGCGAGCGGTGCGCGGAGCTACCGGCGATCAAGTTCTGTACGAGGTGCGCACCATGGAGCAACTTGCGAGCGGCACGCTCGACCAGCCGCGCTTCCTGTTGCTGTTGTTCGGTGTATTCGCGGGCTTGGCTTTGCTGCTGGCGTGCATCGGCATATATGGCGTGCTGGCATATCTGACCGGGCAGCGCGTGCCCGAAATGGGCGTGCGCATGGCGCTCGGGGCGAACGCTGGCGATGTCATGTGGCTGGTGCTCCGGCAAAGCCTCGCCATGATTCTCGGCGGCGTGGGCGTGGGCATCGCCGCCGCGTTGGCCGCGGGGAGCGTATTGGAGCGCCTGGTGACAGGAATGCAGCCCACCGAGCCCGCGACGTTCGCTATCATGGTTGCCGTACTGGTGTTCGCTGCAACCTGCGCGAGTTTTGTGCCGGCCCGGCGCGCCAGCCGGATAGACCCGGTGAGGGCCCTGCGCCAGGACTAGCGTAACGCCAGTCCCTCGGGATGCTATGATGAAATCCCTGCTGCGAGACGTAGCCCACGGCCTGCGGATGCTGCGCAAGAATCCTGGATTTGCCGCACTGGCTGTCATGACTCTGGCTCTGGGAATCGGCGCCACCACGACCGTATTCAGCCTGGTAAACGCGGTGCTGCTGCGCGCCTTGCCCTACCGCGATCCGGATCGGCTGGTTTTCCTGTTCGAGCCCAATCCGCATTTTGCGGACGTACCGCTCGAAGCTTTCGGGCCCTTCAATGCGGACTTCTACGATTGGCAAAAACAAAGCCGCTCGTTTACGAACCTCGCGCTGTTCACCAACGATCGCCTGAATCTGTCGGTGAATGGGACGGCCGTCCGGGTCAGCGGCTCCCGTGTCACGGGAGACTTCTTCCAGCTCCTCGGAATTGCGCCCGAGCTCGGCCGCGCCGTCGAAGCCGATGACGACCAGCCCGGCAAGGAACCGGTCGCCGTAATCAGCCACGCGCTGTGGCAATCCCGGTTCGGTTCCGATCGCGGCGTGCTCGGGAAGGAGTTGCTGCTCAATGCCCGGACCTACCGCATCGTCGGCGTGATGCCCGCAGGCTTTGCCTTTCCGCATGGAACCGAGAGCCTGGAAACCATAGGCGGAACGACCGATGTTTGGATGTCCTGGGCGATGACGCCGCAAGAAAGGGCATCGCGGGACGATGGCGCCGGCAATGCCATCGGGCGGCTGCGGCCAGGCGTCTCCTCGACCCAGACGCAGGCGGAGATGAGCGCGATCGTAGCCCGCACGGATTCGCTCCATCCGCCCATGTTTCAAGGCGCGCAAGCGGTGGTGCGGCCGTTTGACGTCTCCATTACCGGAGCCTCGCGGCGCGCCTTGCTGATCTTTATGGCGGCCGTGCTTCTGGTGCTGCTGATTGCTTGCAGCAACGTCGCCAGCTTGGTCCTGGCGCGCGCCAACGGGAGAACCCTGGAAATCGGCGTGCGCACCGCGCTCGGCGCTTCCCGCCTGCGCCTCGTCCGCCAACTGCTGGCTGAGTCGCTGTGCCTGGCCGGCGCGGGCGGCATATTGGGAACGCTGGCGGCATTTGTTGCCATCCGGCTCCTGGTCGATCTCCACCCGGGCAACATCCCGCGCCTGGAGGAGACATCCGTCGACTGGCGCGTATTGCTGTTCGCCGTCTGTGCCTCTCTGGCGACGGCCCTGCTGTTCGGATTGTTTCCGGCGTTGTCCGCCTCGCGGTGCAATCTGAACGAAGTGCTGAAGAACTCGGGCAACCGCGCGGTGAAAGGCGCCGCGTGCCGATTGCAGCGTGGACTGACCGTCGCGGAAGTCGCCCTCACTTTCGTCCTGCTGGCCGGATCCGGCCTGCTGATTCGCAGCTTTCTAAAACTGCAGTCGGTCGACAAAGGCTTTATGCCCGAGTCGACGGTAGCCATGGGTATCCAACTCGATGCGAGATACAACCAGCCTGCGCGTCAGAACGCTTTTTTTCGCGGCTTGATCGGCAGGACCAGCGCCCTGCCTGGAGTGGAGGCGGCCGCCGCCGTCAATCAACTGCCTCTCGGCGGCGGCGAGTCTTTGGGCACCGGGCTGCAAGTGGAGGGTCACCCATTCGACGACAAAACGCTATTTGAAGGCCGCTCGATCACGCCTCGCTACTTTGCCGCCATGCGCATACCGTTACTCAGCGGCAGAGCCTTCACCGACGACGACACGGCGGGGCGTCCGCCGGTGGCGATTGTGAGCCGGAGTTTCGCCAGAAAGTATTTTCCCGGCCACGATGCTGTGGGGAAGCGGTACCGCAATGGCGACAATGTCTGGTGGACCATCGTCGGCGTGGTAGGCGACGTGCGGTATAGGAGCTTGGAAGCCCCGCCGCCCATGCAGATCTACAACCCCCTGTGGCAATCCGGGGCCAACTCCCTTTCTGTGGTGGCGCGAACCAGCCTCGCGCCGGATCGCCTGGATTCGGACATGCGTACGCTGGTGCGAGGTCTCGATCCGGCAGTAGCTGTTGCGGATGTCCGAACCATGAGCCAGTTGGTTTCCGCGGCCACCGCGGAGCGTCTTTTTCAGACCCTTCTTCTGACAGCATTTGGCGGCGTGGCTCTCTTCTTGTCGCTGGTCGGCTTGTACGCATTGATGGCCTATTCAGTACAGCAGCGGACGGCCGAAATTGGGATTCGTATGGCGTTGGGGGCGCAGCGGAGCAGCGTCATGCGCCTGGTATTGAAACAAGGCTCGACGCTCGCACTCACCGGGATCGCACTGGGGTTTGCCTGTGCCTGGGCGTTGACGCGATCCATGGCCAGCCTGCTTTTCGAGGTCAAGCCAACCGATGCGCCGACTTTCTTCGGTGCGGCGATCCTATTCTGCGCGGTAGCGTTGGCTGCGTGCTATGTGCCGGCGCGGCGCGCCACGCGCGTGGATCCCATGGTTGCATTACGCTATGAATGAGGAAATCGCATGATCTCCTGTTGGTCCGGCGTGAGAGACTGCCATACTGTGGGCGGCATGGTATTGACATCGCGGCTGGAGTCGGCATACCAGCGGCGCACGTAACGGATCGTCACGAGAGGGCGCGGCGTATCGGTCACATTCGGGGTACCTCGATGCAAAGTCCAAGGATGCCGAATGAGCACATCGCCTAAATCCAGAGTCACCTGCTGCAACTCAATCTCTCCGTCCTCGACAGAGCGCAGGGCCTCGTTTCTCGGCATCCTGTGAGTGCTCGGTGCTATCTCGATGGGACCGTGCTCCGGCGAAATGTCGATCAGTCCGAAGCTGACCACCAGCATGTAGACGGGTAGTGACAGATCCGGCGCTTCGGCGAATAATGGGTGCTTATAATCGACGTGAAACTCCTGGTGCTGCGAGCCCTTGAGCGGCACATCGCAACCCCATTGATCGGCCACCACCCGCTTGTCCATCGCGCCACGCACGATACCAAGAACCCCGGCATCGAAGAAGAACTCCGGCGCAAAACAGGGTGGATCGAAAGGCATCGCCAGAAAGTGCCGATGCTCACCGCGGTTCGGCGAGTCGCGATTTTTCTCCAAATAATCCAGCAGAACCGGCCAAAAGGCTTCGCGGCAGCGCTGAACCGGAGATCTGGCGAAATGCGCCTTGAGGACACAAAGCCCTTATCTTGAAGCTCCGCAATTTTGTCCCCAGCCGGCACCAAATCTCCGTTCACTGTATCAGGTCTTGACACGCAGTACGATTCGTATCGCAACGTGGTAATAATCATGCTTGGCGAGTTCGAATATCTGCCGCGCACCGCGCGGCTACCCAGTTGCAGCGATCGTCTGGCAGTTTGGTTTTCTCTTCGCAATGACCAGGAGAACCCATGAACGGCCCTTTATTTCGAATTAAGCTTCCTGGCCGAGGCCCACGTGCCTTACCCGATGTTGCTTGGGGACGATGCCACGGCGAAGAGGCATGGAATCGGGAACCTGCCAGACACGTTCCTCATCGATCGGCGCAGGAGGGTGGCAGCGAAAGACGGCGTCGAGGCTAACATCAAGGCGATCCTGTCGAAACACTAAGCGTGTCCTTGACTTTCGACGTCCGAATGATAGGCAGTAACGCGCCGTTGCCGAGCGGCACCTCAATCCGCTCGATCGCCTGATAGCCTCTTGCCCTATATAGTCGTTCCCCGGTTATAGTAGCGCCCAATTCAAAGCCCTTGAATCCCGCCTCCATTGCGGCGCTTTCACAAGCCGCGAGAATCCGGCTGCCAATGCCCCGCCGGGCCCAATCCGGATGCACGAAGAAAGCCCGGATTCTCGCGTTATCCCTAAATGGGTCGAGCAAGCTATCTTCGCGGCCAGCCCCCAGATCGCCGCCGAAGAGAGTCTTGCGCTTGCTCCAACCTCCGCAGCCCGCGATCTCCGTCTTCTCGCCGTCGCCAACGACTTCAGCGGCAAAATACGTTCCGTCCGCAATGAGCTGGCTGTCTACCCCGAAAACCGTTTCGAGAGCCCCTTCAATCTGGGCCGGCGAATAATCTCGCGCCTGTAGCGAGCGCACGGACAAGTCGATCAGCGCCCGCAATGCCCGGACGTCCGCCGGCGCCGCGCGGCGAATGTGAAACGACTCTCCAACTTGCTTCACTGTTCCTATTATGGCTGCGGCCGGTCTACTCCGCGCGCAGCATGGTGGCCGGGTCGATCCGCACGGCGTGGAACACCGCCGGCATGGCGGCCAGCAACGCCGCTGCTAGAATGACGACCGCCGGAAGTGCAAGCACGGCGATGTCGGTGGCCTTCACCTGATACAGCAGCGACTCGATGTATCGTACCGATTCCACGCCCAGCATCAGGCCCACCGCCGCTCCCGCAAGCACCATCAGGAAAACATTCGCCGTGACCAGCCGCACGATGTCCCCGGCTGGCGCACCGATGGCCATGCGAATACTGATTTCGCGCCGCCTTTGCAGCACGGAGTATTCCAGCACCCCATACACTCCCACTCCTCCAAGCAACACCCCGACGGCCGCGAAAAACAGCGCCAGGGTCGCCAGCAGCCGCTCGCGAATAGTGTGCCGATCGATGAGTTCCTGCTGCGTGCGGATGTTGCTGACGCGGAACTCCGGCCGCGCGCGTGGCACTTCCCGGCGCAGGATGGATGCCACCGCCAGCGGGTTCCGGCTGGAGGTGCGCACGATGAACGTCCCCGAACCCTGCGGCACCAAGGCGCCCTGCGCATCGGTCTGCGCGAATGGCACATACGCCGTGGGGGTGATCGGTTCGCGCATGTTGCGGTAGCGCGCGTCCCGGACCAATCCCACGATCTGAATGCGTTCACGCTGGTTCCCCGTTCGCTCAAACCATTTCCCGACTGGATCTTCGCCGCCGCAGTATGCCTTGGCGAAAGCCTCATTGACGATCGCCACGCCGGGAAACGTGTCGCCCGCGCGGAAGTCCCGGCCGTCAATGAGGGGAATCTTCATCGTTGCGAGCCACCCTGGCGAGACGGCCAGGAAGTACCCCAGCACGTCGCTGGCAGGCACGCCGTCGATCAGGACGAAGCCATTCCAGCCGTTCCCGCTAAGCAGCGGCCAACCCGCCAGCGCGACCTTCTCGACGCCAGGTGTCGCGCGCAGATGTTCGGCCACCTGGTCCCACAAGACCGGCGCCTGCGGACGCCGCGCGATTGTATCGACAGTCAGCAGCCGTTCGGAAGAAAAGCCTGTGGACTGATGGGACAGCCGGTCGAAGGTAGTGACAAAGAGTCCGGCCACGAAAAGCACGACAAAACAAAAGGCGGCTTGGGACGCGATCAGTGCATGCATCGTGCGGCGGCGCGCGTGCGGATCTTCGCCACCTTTGAGCGCGCTGGCCGGCTGCACGGCCGACGCGCGCAGCGCGGGCGCCAACCCGAAGAGGCACGTGACGCCCAGGGTCGTCGCCAGGACGAATCCCAACACCCGCCAATCCGCCGGGAGAAACAGCCGCAGCGGATCGTCCGGCGGATTGATCTTGCCGGCCACGAAGGGCGCGGCCCACCATGCGAATAACGCGCCCAGCGCGGCTGCAACGAACGCGAGCATCGCGCTTTCCACCAGCACCAGTTGGGCCAGGCGCCATCGCCCCGCGCCGATCGAGACCCTCAACGCCATCTCGCGCGCCCGCGCGGCGGCTTGCGCTGTCATCAGGTTGGCGACGTTGGCGCATGCAATCAGCAGCACCAGCGCCACCAGCACGCCCAAAGCCGCCAGCGCGCCGCGATAGTCTTTCTGCATATCGGATATGCCGGAGGCCGCCGGCTCCAAAAGCAGTTTCTGGTGCAGGAATCCATCGATCACCCGTTTGGGCCTTCTCGTGAATCCCTTCGCCCTCTCCTCCTGCCAGGCTTGAAACGGCGCGCGCAGGCGCTGGCAGACAGGCTCGGGGGCCACGCCAGGCCTGAGCCGCACAAACGGACGGAACCAACTCGAGTCCGCGCGCGTGACTCCGGGATGCATCATCGTGGGAACGAAGATGTCGATCGCGACGCCGGTCTCCGTGCCCGTGAAATGCGCAGGCGCCACGCCCACGATTTCAAAGAGGTCGTTGTCCATCCGGAATGTGCGGCCGATCGCTTGGGGGTCCTTTCCAAAGCGGCGCGTCCAATAATCGTAGGAAAGCACCGCGTAGGGATGCGCGCCCGGCGTCAGATCGTCGTTTTCGGTAAACAGCCGCCCCTGCGCGGGCTTCAGCCCGAACGAGTCGAACATCCAGCCGGAGACATACTGCCGCCAGGCTTTCTCCATTTCCTGGTCCGAACCGTAAGCCAGATCCGTGCGGTCCGCATATGAAATGGCGATCAGCTCGGCTTGATCCTTCACCGCCGCGCGCAACTGGCGGAACAACGGATACTCGGAGCTCTCGCTGATTCTGAAATTGCCGGCCGGACCCATCCCCTGCTGCGCGAGAACGTATAGCCGCTCTGGCGAGGCCACCGGCAACGGCCGCAGCAGCAGTGCGTCGATCAGCCGGAATGCGGCGATGCATGCCCCGGTCGCCAGAGCCAGTGAAAGGATCGCGGCGGCGGAAGTCATCTTCCTCTTCACGATCTGCCGCCAGCCGAAGACGGCATCGGCGCGGAGCGCATCGAGCCATGCGACGACTCTGGCATCGCAGCTCTCGTCGCGCCGCCGCAGCGCGGAGCCAAACGCCATCGAGGCTTCCGCCGGGTCACGGCCCTGCGCAATCGCTTCGTCGATGTGCGACTCAAGTTCTTCATCGATTTCGCGGCGCAAACGATCGTCGCGAAATACATTGGCAATGCGCGACCACAACGACATGCTTAGCTCTCTTATTATACAGACGTCTGAGTGTTTGAAAGGTTAGTGCCTCTAGCCATTCGCCCCGCGCCACGGCATAATATGAAGGCATGGGCGACCGCCTGTTGCAGCTCTTGGATTTCTTCCTCGAGCGTCCCCCGCTCACGGGCGCTTTGGTCTGCGGCGCGCTGTATCTGCTGAAGCGATCGCGCAAGCCCCAGTTGAGCGGGGCGGAGCGGCAGCATGCCGTGGAACTTTCCGAGGCGCAGCGCACGTACGCCGAGAAAATGTACGATCCCCCCACGGATGACGAGCAGGCCGCCCCGCCCCAGCCGCGCAAGTGATCTAGTTAGCCGGCGGGCTCGAGGATGGCCGACATGGACCCTGCGCAACGCGGCAAACGCGGGTCGGGGCCGTACGCGTGGATCTGATCGCGCGCGAACTCGGCTTGCGGCCGCTCGCACGTGATAATCACCGTGCGCCCGCAACGGTCCACCTCTTCGGCATGCCGGAAGGCTTCCTCCAGCGTGAAGATGAAGAGCATCTGCAGCATCTCGATCACGTAGTCGTAGCTGTGATCGTTATCGTCGAGCAAAACGACGTTATACAGGGGAAGGAGCGCTTCCCGCTCGGTGATTCGGGTCTCCGGAGCAACCGTGGTTTTCGGCATGGCCCGCTACGAATTAGTATGCCATGCCGGGACGCCCGCGGGAAGAGCGCCGGGCGGCGGAGAGAGCAGCAGATCGCGCAAGGTATGCACCAGGATGTACGTGTCCAGGCCGCCCGAGAAGTGCTTCAGGTAGTAGAAATCGTATTCCAGGCGGCGCAGCGTATCTTCGGGCTGGTCCGGCGGCGTTTTGATTTGGGCCCAACCGGTGATTCCCGGCTTCACCACGTAGCGCTGGCGGTAAAACGGAATCCGTTCGCTCAGGACGTCCGCGAATTCGGTCCGCTCCGCGCGCGGGCCAACGAAACAGATGTCCCCGCGTAGTACGTTCCACAGGTGCGGCAGCGCGTGCAGGCGCCAACGCGCGACGAACCGCTGCGCGCCATTCCGGCCCGCGTCGTCGGCGCCCGCCAGGCGGAAGCTGTAAAGGTGGAATGGCTGGCAACCTAGGCCCATGCATTCCTGCCGGTTCAACAACGGACCGCGCGATGCGAGTTTCAGCAGCGCGGCCGCCAGCAACAGCAGCGGCGCCGAGAGAATGGTCAAAATCAATGCCAGCAACCAGTGGCCCAGCGTCTGGTAGACCAGCCGTTGTGCGCGCGGGCGGAACGCCCCGGTGAGCAGCATTGCCGAAGGGCGCAACTCGCCCAGTAGGACCCGCCCGCATAACTGCTCGTAGGCGGTGGAAGCCTCGTCGATGGCCATCCCGCCATAGCGCAGTTGCAACAAATCCGCGATGGGCATTTTGCCCCGCCGTTCGCCCAAGCCCACCACGATGCGGTCGGGCGCGAGTTCGGCGGCGATCGGTTGCAGGGCGCGCATGGGTCCGAGTAACTTGCCGGCCTCCGGCGGCGCGGGTGGCGCCTCGCCGTCGGCGACATAGCCGATTACCTGCAGGCCAAGCTCCGGGTGGGTGCCGATATGCTCGGCCATTTCCAGCAGCAAGGGGCACATACCCACCAACAGGATCCGCTGCGCGCCCACCACCCGCAGCACGAAAACGCTGTAGGCCACCCGCCAGCCGAACAGCGCCACCACCAGTACGGCGCAGGCGGGCACCATCAATCGCAGAGGCAGCCGGAAACCGTCGTGCATGTACCCTAGGAAGCCTTGGGCCAGCAGCGCAATGCCCATCACCAGGGAGAGCTGCTGGATCAGGAGAACGCGCGACTTCACATAGAGGTTGGCGTACAGATTCTCGAAGTACAAACCGAACAGGATGCTGGCGCCCGCCAAGGCGATGCGCAGCAGGCCATTATCGGCGAACAGAAACACTGCGGGATCGACGGGCAGAATCAGGAACGTGACCACCAGGAAGCAGGCCGCGATCAGCAGGATTTCGGAGAAGAGCAACGCCAGCGCGCCAACCGGTACGAAGACTCGGGACAAACGGTTCATCAGGTTCAATTCTAGCGTCTAGAGTGTAAAGAATGTCGCCGGTCCGAACCGTTACCGAGCCGCGACCGTCAAGGAGCGGTGTGTTCCCAAAAGCGGTTAAGCCCTTAATCACCCACCCGCCAGCCACCCAGATGTACTATCATGCCTCTTTGTCCAAAAGAGCCATGAAACACCTCATCGCGATGCTGCTGGCCGCGGCATCTTTAACCTACGCCCAAGCGCCCGGCCCCATCGCGCTTCGCGGCGCCCGCGTCGTTACCGTCAGTGGCCCAGTGCTGGAGAAGGGCACCGTGCTGCTGCGCAATGGCCTCATCGAGGCCGTCGGCGAAAACGTCGATTTACCGAAGGACGCCTGGGTCATGGATGCCCAGGGCGCAACCGTCTATCCGGGCCTGATCGATGCTCTCAGCACCGTAGGCTTGCCCGAGACTCCCGCACAGCCGGCTACGCCCCGCACGGAAACGAGCGCCACGCCCGCGACGCCGAGATTCGGCGCCAACGAGCCCGCCATGCCCGTCCAGCAGGGTCCGGAGTTCCGCCCCTTCACCACCACCTGGGTGCGCGCGGCCGATCTCCTGAATCCGGCCGACCGGCGCGTTGAGGAGACCCGCAGCGCCGGCTTCAGCTCCGTGGTCACATTCCCGTCCAGCGGTATCTTTGCGGGCGAGGGCGCGTTTCTCAACCTCTCCGGCGAAAAGCAGGGCCGCATGGTGGTAACTTCGCCGGCGGGACAATACGTGACCCTGACTTCGCACGGCTTCGGCACCTACCCCGGTTCGCTGATGGGTGTGATCGCTTATATCCGTCAGGTCTCCCTCGATGCCGATCACTACAAGCTCGAGTTGCAGGCTTACGCCAGCCATCCCGTGGGCCAAAAGCGCCCGAATTACGACCGCGCCGTGGAAGGCTTGCTGGAATCGCCGCGCCTGCTGTTGCCCGCCGACGATGCCAAACAACTCGATCGCATGATACGCTTCGCCGCGGAGCTGAAGCGCCCGGCCGTGTTGTACGGCGGCCACCAGGCATATAAGATTGCGGACCGTGTGGCGAAATCCGGCGTTCCGCTGCTCATCAGCCTCAAATGGCCCGAGAAGCCCAAAGACGCCGACCCCGACCAGGAGGAAAGCTTCCGCACGCTGGAATTGCGCGACCGCGCGCCCTCCTCCCCGGCCGCTCTCGAAAAAGCGGGCGCGCGCTTCGCATTCTACTCCGGCGGTACGGCTGCCAAGGATGTCCGGAAGGCACTGAAACGCGCGGTTGACGCGGGCCTCACCGAAGCCGCCGCCGTGCGCGCGCTGACCCTCAGCGCCGCTGAAATCTATGGCGTGGCCGACCGCGTGGGATCCATCGAGCCGGGTAAGATCGCCAATCTGCTGGTGGTGAAGGGCAGCTTGTTTGACGAGAAAGCCAAAATCCAATACATATTCATCGATGGCGCAAAATACGAGCCCATTCCGGAGACGCCGCCTCCGGGGGACAGAGAAGGGCGCGCCGCGCCGGGAGGTGTTGAATGAACCGCTTAGCTCTTTTCCTAATGGCAGTGCCGCTGGCGGCCGGCCAGACCACGGTAATCCGCAACGCCACGGTCCTCACCGTGACCAAGGGAACTTTCCAGGGATCCATCCTGATTCGCGACGGCAAGATCGTGGAAGCCGGCGAAAAGGTACTGGTCCCGGATGGCGCGCGTGTTATCGACGCGGGCGGCCAATTCGTGATGCCCGGCATCATCGACTGCCACTCGCACATCGCCGCCGACAGCATCAACGAAGGCGCCGTCGCCGTGTCGTCTATGGTGGGTATTGAGGACGTAATCAATCCGGATGACATCGATATCTATCGCGCGCTGGCCGGCGGCGTGACCACGGCCAATATACTGCACGGCAGCGCCAACCCCATCGGCGGCAAGTGCCAGGTGATGAAGATGCGCTGGGGCAAAGACGCCCAAGGGCTGATCTTCGAAGGCGCCATGCCCGGCATCAAGTTTGCCCTGGGCGAGAACGTCAAGCGCTCGGGATCGCCCGGAAACGGATTTGGAGCTTCCCCAGGCCTGCGCTACCCCGCCAGCCGCATGGGCGTGGAGGATGTGATTCGCGAGGCCCTTACCGAGGCGCGCGCCTACCAGAAGGAATGGCGCGATTACCAGGCCAAGCTGGACCGTCACGAGCAGGCCATCCCGCCGCGCCGCGACCTGAAGCTGGAACCGTTGGTGGAAGTGCTGGAGGGCAAGCGCTACGTGCATGCGCACTGTTACCGCGCCGATGAGATCCTGATGCTGCTGCGCGTGGCCGACGACTTCGGATTCAAAATCCGCACGCTGCAGCATGTACTGGAGGGCTATAAGGTGGCCAAGGAGATTGCGGCGCATGGCGCGGGCGCCTCCACCTTCAGCGATTGGTGGGCTTACAAGGCCGAGGCTTTCGATGCCATCCCTTACAACGCCGCCATCATGGTGCGCAAGGGAGTGCTGGTTTCGCTGAATTCCGATTCCGCGGAGTTGATGCGGCACCTCAACACGGAAGCGGCCAAGGCCATGAAGTACGGCGGCCTCAACGAGACGGAGGCTCTCTCGCTGGTTACTATCAATCCCGCGAAGCAACTGGGCATCGAAAACCGTGTCGGTTCCATCGAGCCGGGCAAGGACGCCGACCTGGCCGTTTTCGACAAGCATCCGCTATCCAATTACGCCAAAGTCGAGAAGGTATTCATCGACGGCGAGCTCTATTTCGACCGCGAAAAGGATTTGGAAGAACGTCCCGGCAAGGAGGCGCGCAAGAAAGCCTTGATCGACAAGCAGAAGGCGCAGGAGAAGAAGGAGCGCAAGAAACCGGAAGCAACCGAAGACAAGAAGAACGAAGAACCCGGAGGTGTCCGATGAAAACATGTCTGGCTATGTTGCTCACTCTCGCCACTCTGCGCGCCGCCGGTCCCGAAACCATCCTGCTGCGCGGCGCCACCGTGCATCCGGTGTCGGGTCCGGATATCGCCGATGGTTCGGTGCTGGTGCGCGACGGTAAGATCGCCGAGGTCGGCGCGCGTGTAGCTCTGCCCAAGGGCGCACGGGTGATCGAACTGAAGGGTCTGCACATCTACCCTGGTATGATCGACTCGGCCACCGAGATCGGCCTCTCCGAAATCGGCGCCGTGCGGGAGATGAACGATATCTCCGACATCGGCCTGTTCAAACCGCAGTTGCGTGCCGCCACCGCGGTGAATCCGGCGAGCGAGCATATTCCGGTCACCCGCGCCAACGGCATCACCAGCGTAATTACGAGCCCCGGCGGCGGGATTATCGCGGGCCAGAGCGTCCTGATGCACCTCAACGGCTGGACCATGGAGGACATGGCCGTGCGCGCGCCCGCCGCCATGCGCCTGGAGTTTCCGCAAATCCGGACGCCTAATCGTTTTGGCGCTTCCGAGGCGCCCGGCCGTGCATCGGCTTACGCGGAGGCCAAAAAAAGATACGAGCAGCAGTTACAAGAGTTGAACGACTTCATGGAGTCGGCGCGGCGCTACCGGCAGGCCAAAGCAGCCGCCGGTCCGGACTTCGAAGCCGACCTGAAGCTGGAAGCCATGATTCCGGTTTTGGACGGCAAGGTCCCCATGTTAATTCGCGCCGAGAAAGAAAAGACCATCAAGGAAGCCATCGCCTTTGCGGACAAGCAGAAGGTCCACATGATCCTGGAGCGAGGCACGGAAGCTTGGAAAGTAGCCGCCGCGTTGAAGACGCATAACATCCCCGTGGTGCTGCCGCCCACATTGCGTTTGCCGGATGAAGAAGACGACCCGTATGACAAGCCCTTCAGCATCCCGGGAGAGTTATCGAAGGCTGGCGTCAAATTCGCTTTCGCGAGTTTCGGACCGGGAGATGAAGATAATCCCCGCAACTTGCCCTATGAAGCAGCGGCGGCGGTAGGTTTCGGCCTGCCTCAGGCGGAAGCTCTCAAGGCCGTCACGCTATACGCGGCCCAAATCTGGGGTGTAGGCGACGAGCTCGGCTCCATCGAAAAAGGCAAGTGGGCGGACCTGATTGTGACCGACGGAGACCCGCTCGAGACGCGCACCCAGATCAAGCAGATGTTTATCAAGGGAGCGCCGGTGGATCTGGACAACAAGCATTACCGTCTCTACGAGAAGTATCTCGCCCGCTAGGTAGCGCAGGCTTTAGCCTGTGATGGTGGCGCAGGCCGCACTGCCTGCGATCCTATGCCGGCGAGTCGCAGATAACCGTCACCGGACCGTCGTTCACCAGATGCACCTGCATCGACGCCTGAAAGACGCCGGTTTCCACGGGAAGGTTACTCTTAAGGGCAGTATTCACAAAGTATTCGTAAAGCCGGGCGGCTTGCTCCGGACGCGCGGCTAAGTCGAAGCTTGGCCGGCGGCCCTTCCGGCAATCGCCGTATAACGTGAACTGCGATACCACCAGCAAACTGCCGCCCGCCTCCTCGACGTTCAGGTTCATCTTGCCGTCGTTATCGGGAAAGATCCTGAGATGTAGTACTTTTTCGATAAGGTACTCTGCGTCCCTCTCGGAATCTGTCTTGGCGATCCCTAACAGCACCAGCAAGCCCGGTCCAATCGCGCCGGTTACTTGCCCGTCCACTTCGGCGCGCGCCTGTTTGACCCGTTGGATAACGACTCGCATGACTGAAACCTTGCCGATGACCAAATATTATAACTTTAAGTTAATTGCATCTTGACAACCTATGATATAGTGTCCGAGGGAGAAACCAATGCCAAGAGGCAAAGCATCACCAGCACCGGACCACACAACCCTGCAGATGGCCCTGGTAGGGTATGAAATCGAAAAAGAGCGCATCGCAGGCAAGATACGCGAGATCCAATCGCAAGTAGGCGCCGGAAAGGCGGCAGGCGGAGGAGCGGCGGCTAAGAGCGAGGCTGCGCCTAAGAAACGAGTGCTTAGCGCGGCGGCGCGCAAACGCATCGCCGCCGCTCAGAGGAAACGCTGGGCCGAACATCGCAGGAGAGTGGCCGCGGGCAAGGCCTAGCGGCCAGTGGCGGAAGAAACACAACACCGCTTACCGACGTGCGCGGCTCGGCATTTTACCGGGCCGCGAACAGTAAGGGAGCGGTCTTTACGAGGGGCTAGTTTGAGATGATTGTGGGCACTGGCGTAGATCTGGCCGAAGTTCCGCGGATTCGTGCGGCCATCGAGCGCTATGGTCGGCGCTTCATTGAGCGGATCTACACGCCTGCTGAGATCGCCTACGTCGAGCGGAAGGCCAACCGCTACGAACGGTTTGCCGCGCGCTTCGCAGCCAAGGAAGCGGGCATGAAAGCCATCGGCACGGGCTGGCGGCGGGGCGTGCGCTGGCAGGATTTCGAAGTGGCCAACCTGCCATCGGGCAAGCCCACGCTCCGGTTCCATGGGCAAGCCGCCCGTTTCGCGGAGGCCTTAGGCGTGAAGTCCGTCGCCCTGTCGCTCACGCATACGGCGGAGCTGGGGATGGCGCACGTGATTCTGGAGAGCTAGGCACGGCCCGCAATTGGGCCTCTTCCAGATGCTTGGTCTCCTGCCAGGTGTAGATCATGCGGTGAATCACCGTCAGGTTCGATAGCACCGCGATCACCCACAGGACCGGCGCCATTCTGTCGAACAGCGCCCCGATGATGAGCAGCACAACGCGCTCGGGCCGTTCCAGAAAGCCGACCTTGCATTTTGGAATGGTGTTCTCGGCACGCGCGCGGGTGTAACTCACCATCACCGATCCCGTCATCACGATGGCCGTCAGCACCACATAGAAGAAGCGATTGATGGAAGCGTAGTAGACCAGCAGGCCCATGAGCAGCGCCAGGTCTGAATAACGGTCCAGCACGGAATCGAAGAAGCCGCCGAAGCGGGTGACGCGATTGGTTTCCCGCGCTACGCGCCCGTCCACCATGTCAAACAGTCCGGCGCCGATCACCACCGCACCCGCCCACCGGAAGCTGCCCGCCGCAAACAGGTAAGCCGCCACGATATTGATCACCAGCCCCAGAAACGTGAGCACGTTGGGATGAATGCGGGAGAGCGCCAGCCACCGCACAATCCGGTCGATGGCGGCCCCAAAGACGACACCGATCGCCCGCGTATAAGTCATGGTTCAGTCCGCCGTCTCGTGAATCGTGGTCAGCTTCAGTATCTCCAGTTCCTTAAACCCGCCGGGCAGTTGGACGCGGACCGCATCTCCCACTTCCTTCCCCAACAACGCACGGCCGATTGGGGAACTGGTCGAGACCTTGCCGGCCACCGCGTCGGCCTCCTCCGTGGTTACCAGCAAATAGGTGATCTCTTCTTCCTTCTTCGTATCCAGCACCACGACCGTGGATCCCAGCCCAACTTTGCCGTGCGGAATCTTCGAGAAGTCCACCATGGACATCTCGCCCAACCTATGCTTCAACTGGTTCAAACGCGCGTTGACGAACCCCTGGCGTTCCTTGGCCGCATGATACTCGGCGTTCTCGCTCAGGTCGCCGTGCAATCGAGCCTTGAGGATCTCCCTGGGCAATTCATTGCGCAGCTCATACTCGAGCAGGGCGATCTCGTCTTGCAGCTTCTTTTTTACTTCGTTCGCTCCCACAGGACAATTATAGGCCAATCGCCGGGCA